>TARA_R100000789_G_scaffold100483_1_pt1 | contig 21639 bp, 20 predicted proteins | sample TARA_R100000789 | Tara Oceans TARA_R100000789 (sample SAMEA2623403) | marine metagenome | biome: marine biome (ENVO:00000447); feature: mesopelagic zone (ENVO:00000213); material: "saline water (ENVO:00002010), including plankton (ENVO:xxxxxxxx)" | depth 450 m
ATACCTTTGTCTTCCTGCCCGAGGATCTGCAAAATCCCAGCGACGACCTGAAGGACTTTGACATCGCCGAAGGCGACAGGCTGGAACTGCGCGATATGCTGACGAATTATGACGGTAGCAGCATCGCGGGTCATGTGCGGATCGTGAGCCAAGGCACCCTGGGTATGCTTGAGGTCGATGCGGACGGCGGCGGCGACGATTTCGTCGCGATCGCCCAGATCCGCAACGGTCGGCATCTGGATGCAGAGCAGCTCTGGATCGATGGCGACCTGCTGATCATTGCCTAAAGGTATCGGGGCGGTCGCCATTCATGGGGGCCGCCTCTGCCAAGGCCTGCTCCAGCTTGTCACGCTCTTGCGTCGCGCGGTGGTCATCCCAAGCCTGTATCTTGGCCGCAGCGCGCGCCAGACGGTCCTTGAGACCCGAGGCCCGGGCGTCAAGCTCTCCGCGCTCTGCGAAACGGGATCGTCGGATCACCGCATCGGCGAGCGTCACTGCCATCTCACCTTCAAAGGCCTCTCTCATCCGCGTCTCCAGCGCGGCGTCAGACACCTTTTCAGTCGCCATCGACCCGGTCACAGGCAAGGGTGTTCGGTACGAGACTGAAGGATCCACCGCCTCTCTATCAAGCTGCCGACGGGCCCGCGTGATCGCGCGTTCCGCGATCAGGCGGGCGGTCGTGTATTTCACACCAACGACACAGATAAGCCCGCGGACCGCATCCGCCTCGGCATGATCGATGAGCGCGCCCCGAGTCATCCGTCGTACCTTGTCCGGGCCGTCGTCGACTTCGGCGGGGATCAGACCTTGATGCACCCACAGGATGTCCCGTTCAGCAAGGTCTAGCGCGGGGGCCGCCTCTGCGATCTCTTCGAGGAACGGCCCGATGTCTTCCGGGTCACGCGCGACCCGGTCCGGGGCTGGCGCCTCGTGGGTGCCGATGATCGTCCGACCTTGCCAGGGCGTCAGAAAGAACATGCGCCCGCCCCGATCCACGACCGCGTCCGAGCGGCTGCGGCTGACGATGCCTTTTGCGAGCGTTTCGGCGGGCCGGTCGATCACAAGGTTCATCGCGCGGGCGAAGCCCGGAAAACGCCGCTCGGCACCGGGGATCACGGTCGCCGCAAGCTGCGGTGTCGCCGCGCCGGAACAGCAAAGGGTCACACCGGCGCGGACGGTGCCCTCGGCCCCCGTGATCATATCCCGCAGCCGCGCGCCGGTGACGGCATCGCCGTCACGGACCAATGTGACCGCCTCTACATGGTTGGACGCCATTGCCCCGGCATCGATGGCGCTGCGCAGCACGCGCATGTGCAGTTGATTGATGTCCTCGATCTGCCCGTCGCGCCAAACGCCCCCGCCCGTCAGGCCGGTCGGGGCAAGCTCGCCCAGACGCGCCCGCGCCGTGCGTGCCGACACGACGCCAGTGCCGCCGTAACCCGGCCCGCGCAATCCAATCGACGCCGCAGTATAAAGCGCCGCCGCAGCGGCGAAGGCCCCCGGACCCCGGACCCCGTATCCGAACAGCGGAATGATGAAATCCATCGGACGGACAAGATCGGGCGCGGCGGCCTGCCAAAAGGCGCGCTCTCGGACCGAGGCCCGAAGCCGTCCGAAATCGAGGTGCTGCACATAGCGGATCCCACCATGCATCACCTTGAGCGAGTTATGCGATGTTGCCCCGCCGAAATCCGCCCGCTCGACCAATGCGACGCGCAAACCATGCAGCGCCGCCTCGCGGGCTGCCATCATCCCGTAAATGCCGCCCCCCACGACAAGAATGTCAAAAGGCTCGGCGGCCAGATCGGCGACGGTCGCGCGTTTCACGCCACAACCCCGGCGCGCTTTGCCCGACGCAGCGCAAGTTGGGCGCGCAACGCAGCGACTGGCCCCAGTCTGGTTCCGAAGACGGGCGGTTGCGCCGTCAGCCCGTGCAACCGCGCTGAGAGATCTGCGGCGGGACGATCCCCGTCCAGCCCGCCTTCGAGTAGGAACCCATAGCTTCCGACGACGGTTTCGCTGCCCGGAATCGGTAAGGGATCGCTCCCCGGAAGCACGATGCCGCCGCGATCCGCATTGAATATCCTTGGGGCGGGCCAGCCAATTGGTCGCCCCTTGTTGTCCCCCAAGATGACACCCGGCTTTGCCCTCGCGATCCGGTCCGCGACAATGCCCCCCCGCTTGCCGATCCATTTTCCCAGTCCCCAGGGCAGCACTGCGGGAATCCCTGCCGCATGCAGCGCCTCCAATGTTTCATCAAGCGATGCACCATCGGCAAAGCGGTCACAGGTGGCGAGAGCCAGCACTTCGAGTTTTTCCGAGGTCACAATCTGCCGCCCCGCGACAAGCAACAGCCGGTGGCTTCCGCGACAAGCCACAATGGCGGCCGGATCTGCCGCGGGCGTCTCGATCGTCCAGCCGGGGGGCACCCGACGGCCCGCCCGCATCTCGGCAAAGACGTCAGCCCGGGCGGTTTCGGTCAGCAGAAGGCAGGGGCCCGCCCCCTCTCCCGCCAGACGGGAGAGATTGCCCACTGCCGCCTCCAGCAGAGCGGCGAGGTCCGCGTGCGGATGAATATGGACATGTCCGTCGACCGCTGTGCGCCTTGTCATCTTGTCTCGCCCTGCATCCTCTGCCTTCATAATCATGCAAGCAACGCGAAGATCAATTGCGCTGGATCAGGTGACTGGCGATAGTGTTGCCGACTGTGTCAAGTGCGAGGAACAGGAGCCCCGTCATGGTGAATGCGGCAGTCGATCACACGACCGGCCCGACCTTGCGCATCTCTCCGGAACGCCGGGACTTTATGACGTTCACACTCTGGGCTTTGGTGACCTTTGTCCAGTTCCCCGGCGACGAGCTGCTGCTCTATCCACTGGCGCTCTACTATGCCTTCGCCATTTGGCGGGATCAGACCCTCATCATCCCGTTGATTGCGCGGGCCTGGATCGTGCTGCTCTTTCCCACATGGTGCCTGATTACAGTCCTCTGGGCCGCGGTCCCCATGGCGGCGTTCACATTTTCGCTTTACCTGTTCCTGACGCTGATCGTCTGTTTTCAGGTCGCCGCAAGCCTCAGCCCCAGACAAATCATGCACGCCATCTGTCTGGCCACGAGCATCATCGCAATCATCCATCTCGTCGTCGCATATGGCTTGGGCGTTGGTGACTTGGGGATCTTTCCCTCAAAAAACACGATGGGCAAGAACATGGTGATCCTCTGGCTCGTCACCTTTGCGACCTTTCTAGACCCCGGCACACGATGGCCGTCGCGGCTGGCCGCGCTTGGCATGGCTGGCGTCGCAGCCTGGCTGTCCTTTCTCAGCAGTTCCGCCACAGCGATGCTTCTTGTGCTCGCCTCGACGCTGTTGCTGGCCTCGGGGGCCGTAATCCTGCGCGGTGGGCTGCTGCGCGCCAGTCGACTGGCGACCTTGTTTTTGTTGTTCGGCTCTCTGTTGGTCGTGGCACTGGCGATTTTGCCTTATCAGCAGGTCGACCCCGTCGATGCAGTCCTGTCCCGTTTCGGCAAGGACAGCACGCTGACGGGCCGGACCGTTCTGTGGCAATACGCAGAGGATCAGATCCGTGAACGCCCCTTGTTGGGGGTCGGCGCGAACGGCTTTTGGCGCTATCAGGACTCGCCGCTTATCCAAAAGATATACGCCGAATTTTTCAAGGGCCCTTGGGACGTCTTCAATTTCCACAACAGCTACTACGAGATCGCCGTGCATCAGGGGTTGATCGGACTCGGTTTCGCGGGCTTGGCACTGCTGTGGGGGGCGTTCATGATCAGCCGTTGGGCGTTCACCGACGGGTCCATGCCGTCGGTCTACATCTTTGCGCACATGATGGTTGTCCTAGTGCGCACAATGACAGAGGCGGATTTTCTCAAGCCGTTCGTCCTGTTTCACATGATCTTCTGGATCGGCGCGCTTGCGGCTGTCAAACGACGCAGGGGTTGATCCTCCGGTACCCGGACCCGGCCTAGCAAGATGTCAGCCCGACCCATCGGTGGTACCGTAAAGCGCGGATTGTTCGAAATTCAGGCACCCAGCCACCACGCCAATATGCAGGATACCGCGCAGAACCCAATAATTGCGGCGCTTCGCAGAGGGCAGTGTCACGGCAGCCGCCGCCGTACAGAGCACCGCCTTTCCGCTGGCAGTAACGGCAAGCTGCAAGCGGGCAGGCACCCCCTTTGCCAAAGCGGAAAAACTCTGGCCGGACCGATATCTGCGCCGGGCGATCCAGCGAAAGGACAGGCGCTGCGCCGGGACCGCCTCTCTGACGATGGCCTCTTGGCAGATCGCGAACCGCGCCCCGCCCCGGTGCAGTGCAAGGAAATAGGCGGTGTCCTCTCCCCCAGACTGCCCGCGAGCGGGATCAAAGCGCATGTCCCGCCAGGGGGTGCCACGCCAGCGCAGGAAGGCGTTGCAGGTGTGCCCGGTGATGACGGTCCCAAAGTTCATTGCCGGACGGTTGGAGTGGTAGTCGCGGTCACGGATCCAGGCGGGCACCTCTGGACCGTAATCCGCGATGGCCGGCCCAAAGACCGCATCCGCCCCGGTTTCTGCGGCGCAGTCCATCAGCCGTGCCAGCCAGTCGGGCTCTGCGATTTCGTCATCGTCGAGAAAGGCGATCCAGTCGGCCTCTCCCGCAGACTCTAGCCCCGCATTGCGCGCGATCGATATGTTCCGGGCGGGCGCATGGACGTATGCAACGGGCCAGATCGCCCCTGCGGCGGCGTCTTCGACCGCCGCACGGCCGCTGGGGGTGTCGTCATTGTCGGCCACGACAATCCGCAGACGTATGCCTTCGGGAAGCTGTTGTGCAAAGAGCGACCGCAGCGTGTCTGCCACCTCGGGCCGGCGAAAGGTACATAACGTTATCGCCACAAGCGTCATTGTCTGCCAGCCCCCCGTGCAGATCCCTGTATCAGCCCACGGATGAACCCCGCCCCCCACGCGTTGTGGATAATGAAAAGCGCCACCCCTGCCCATAATCCGCAGACGCTTTGCATTCGCACGGCGGCGACGACTGAGACGGCGGCGAGCATCGCAAGGTAGAGCGCCGGCAATCCAAGGGCCGGGGGCCAGAACGGCGCGGCGACAAGGCAGCACAACTGAAGCACAAGCAACAAGGCGGGCGCGATCTGGCGCGCCCTTGGGCGCATCCGGTGTTTCATCACCGTCCGCGCGCGGCCCTTTCCATAGTGCCAGTACTGGATCCACAGCGCGCTCGGCGTGGGGCGCATGACGTAATTCGTGCGCAACTGCCCCTCTAGCCAGAGACGCCCGTCGGCCTGCGCCAGCCTGTGGTCGTATTCGGCATCCTCGTTGTGGCTGAATCCGGGATCATAACCGCCAAGACGGCGGAACCATTCAAGGCGGAACCCGGCGTGATGGCCATGATCAACCCAACCAGAGCGCGTCCCGCCGCGGTGCGCCGACCCGCCCGACCCCAGCCGGGTATCGACCGCCCATGCGCTGGCCCGCTGAAAGCCGTTGTCACCCCGGGCGTCAAGCACGCCCGCCACCGAAGCGGCCTCTGGATGGTTGGCGAAAGCGTCGATGATGCGGCGCACATACCCGCTTGGATATTTCGCATGGGCATCGCAACGCACCAAGATCACATGATCCGGTCCCGCCAATTCGGCGACGACGCGGTTGATGCCTGCGGATTGCAAGACATCGGGATTGTCCAACAGAACGAGATTGCTGTGCGTCTGCGTCAGGGCCTCTACAATCGTCCGGGTCCCGTCGGTGCTGCCGCCATCGGCCACGGCGAACAGGACCCGATCGCAGAAGGGATCTGACTCCATCAGGGATCGCAGGCATCGCTCGATGTGCCTTGCCTCGTTCAGCGTCGGAACAGCCACAAGGACCTGTTCCGGCTGGATTGGCAAATCGTTCCCGGGGTCAATAATGTTTCGTCTGTCCAACACGCTCATGAACGGGTTCAATCCATTGTAATTGGCAGCTCGAGGGCCCTTTCGGCAATGTATCTGGGACCCAGTCGATGGCCCAGCAGCAGGCAAGTCAATCTAAAATTCCAGAAGGCGACCTCGGGGCCCTGCCGTCGTGGACAGGCCCCCTGCCCTACTTACGGTTTGCCGCGGCGCTCGTGCCATTTACGGCAGAAACCAAGGAAGGCCATTTCCGGGTTGCGCGGGGTATCGGTGGCCCATTGCCGCCATTCCTGCTCGACCATGTGGACATCCCAGCCCGGCGCGGCGGCTCTCGCCATGTCATAGACATCGGGGTCGAGGGGCGGGATATCGATCCTCGTCGAAATTTCGGGCCCCACCGTCCCGCGCGAGCGCACGAGCAACTGGTTCCGCTCGGTGTCGATCCGGATCTGATAATCCGGCATGTGGTTGTAATCCTCGTCCTCTTTGACGATGGCCGTCACGAGGCGTCGGAATTCGCGCAAGGTGGACCCAGAGCCGCATTTTTTCTGCAGCACCTCCATCGAGACGCGCCATTCCTTTTGCCGCCCGCAGTGCTTGCGGGCGAGTTCGTAGATCCGCCGCTCCAGCGGTTTGCGCAGGCGGAAGTATTCGCGCGAGAGCGTCAGCACTTCCTGCGCGCGGATCGCGTTGAAAACCCAATCACTGAGCTTGACCTCGACCTCCTGCATGCGGCCGTCGCGAGTCTCGCGCACGATCTTTGCCCGCTCGATCAGGCCGAAGGTCTCGAATATCTCTTGGCCCCCTGTTGTGATGTTGGTCGAGATCCGGGTGCCCGCCAGCCGCTCCATCGCGGCCTTCAGCAAGGTATAGCCGCGGCCCGTGGTCATCCGGTTGGTCGCCTTCAGAAGGTCGGCTGCCTGAAAGCGGATCACCTGCTGCGGTTCCTTGCCGTTGTTCATGCCCTTGATGAGGCTGGAGATGCAGTAGATCAGCACGTCCCGGTCATGCACCGTGGCAAGCCCGTCTACGGACGGCTTGATCTCGACTGTGACGCCGTTGTGTTCGTAGCGACGAGGCCGTGTGTCCGGCTTTGTCGAGAGTGAGAAGATCGGGTGCTCCATGGAGCCCAGATCGCCCTTTGGCGCAGCATCGAGGATGTCGCAGACGAAGAAGTCGCCCTGCGGGTGCCGGTCTGGCAACAGCGGGAAATCCGTGGGCATGTGGCCTCCTGTCTTCGACACTTCACACACCGAGCACACTATAACGACACTTCACACACACCAAGGACAAACAACACTTCACGCACACCCAAAACGACATTTCACACTCATCAACGAAAACATGGCCAACAACTAAGTGCGAAATGCCCGCTTTAGGCGTCCATTCCTGGGATTTTCGAGTCCTGATTCGCTAAATTCGGGAATCACCACTTTGCACACACAGAATCACCACTTCACACACATGGAATCACCACTTTACACACAGGCCTGGCCTGCAAGGTATTGGAATTGCTTGTAAAAACAGCTCTCAAAAGAGCCTTAACACTATAAATAACACATATTTAACACCCTTAACGGGCCGAACTCTCCTGATCTGGACCTGCGCCCCTCCAGAAGAGCCGTGAAACCTTGCATAGAAAGCCTCGGCGCGGTCCGGAGACTGCCCGCGCCGAGAAAGGGATGATCAGTTCCCGGACCGCCCTGCCCCACTCTCTTTCTGGAGAAGCGCCACCGCGTGTTCCAGCGTCTCGCCCAGTCCCCAGCCCCGCGCATCGGCCACTGCACAGAAGGCTTCGATCGTTTCCGGCCGGGTTTTTATGTTGAACTGTGCGTTGCGCCCTGTCCGACGACGGCGTGGCTTTTTGGTGGACCCTGCCGTTGTTCCGGTTGGTGCCGTATCCGAACTGTGTTCGCTACCTGTGCCCGGCTCACGCGAGCGAAAACCTGTCGCCTCCGCCAGTTCACGGCGCGCGACACGCTCTTCCAGGGCCTCTTTGTGACGCGGGGTCGCCGCCGGAGCCCACTCTGTCGGGTCGAACCCGTCCAGTTCGGACTCGAACCCCAGGTCTGCTCGTTCTCCCATCACACCGCCTCCGCCATGCGGGCCGCTTTGAGCCGGGCAAGAACCTCACCGACAAAACTGCGCGCGTTGGCGCGGGCCTTATCCACGTTACTGACCTGAGCCGGATCGAGTGCCGAGAGCATGCCACCGTAATCAAAGAGATCGCGAAAGGCCGCGCGCTCGACGATGGGCGTCTGAAATATCTCGATCCCGGCCTGCAACAATTGGTTCTGCACGTTTTTCATGGCGCGCGAGGTCACCGCTGCCGAGGTCCGGGTCAATGCAACCGCGTGCGGGATCGACCGGCGGGTCATACGCTCTTGATTGCGGATCAGGCGGATCGTTTTCGCGCCGCCCTTCGCGTCCATTGACGACCCCTGCAGCGGGATCACGACAAGGTCGGACATGCCGATGGCATTTGCCACCATCAGGCTGGCGGTGCCCTCCAGATCGACGATGACGAATTGCGAGTCCCGGGCGGCATCGTCGATGCGGTCAACTATGCTTTCCTCGGTGACGTCGCCTTGGATAACGATGTTGTCGGATTTTCCGGGCAGTGCGCCCCATTGCGAGATCCAGCGTTCCGGGTCGGCGTCGATGACCGTGACGGTGGCGCCGCGTTCCGCCAGTTCCATAGCCAGAAGTAAGGCCGTGGTGGTCTTGCCTGCCCCACCCTTGGGGTTGGCAAAGGAAATGATCGGCATGAGACTGCTCCCTCATGTTGGTGTTTTTGATGAAGTCAATGATATCCGATAGCTAACCAATATCCAAAGTTTATCTGACGGTCACGCGGCTCCTGAGGTGAACTAGTTTATCTGGTAGCTATCATATATCTTTTTCTTAAGCGTCTAGGTATCTTACTGTATTTATGAAGGAATTTTACTTAAGCGATATCGGATAGCTAACTGTTATCTGCACATTCTAGACAACGGGTAGCTATCTGATACTTTGGTATTACTTTAGTGATAGCTGAGTGATATCTCAGTGGTAACTTATTCGCATCGCATCATGCCGATGAGGGGCAGGGAGTTGCTCAACCGGCAAGAAGGCTCGTCATCAGACCGCCATGTGCTGTGACCCGGCGGGGAATTTGGCTGATAGATGTGTTGATTGGGCATTTTCGTAGTCGGAGTATGAATACCGTCATCGCACGCTGTGCCCACAGGGGAGAGCCGCATCCCGTCCGATATTTGAGGCGTCAAACGCCTTGCCGCCCAATTTGGCCGGTTACAGCGTCGAAGGCGGACAGGCGGATCTCAGGTAAGCCTCTGAAGTCGGACATCCCGAGGCCGAAAGCTTGCGTCACCGTCCTCTGACGTTGAAAAGAGCAGGGGCCTTCGCAGCCAAGCAGCGCTTTTCCTGCGTCTCAAGTTGAACACAAACATGATCAGCAGCCGGTTTGATTAGACGTAAGCGATGTCTCCCGCTCACGCGGGATCAGCTTGACGGCCTGAAGTTCCACGACAGTAGGTCGTCGATTGCGCTAGGAGGGTGCCCAAGGGGTGCCTGCAGGTAGGCGGCCCGGGTCCAGCACCGGTACGGTCGTTTCATCCATGAAGAGCTTGCTGGAGGATTTGAGGTGCCCGGTCAGCCGATCGACCACGGGGGCGAGGTGGAAGGCCGCAGTCCCGGCCCAGTCCGCCAGAGTACTGCAGTCGAACTGGATGCCGGAGCGGGCCAGGATTTGGCTTTGTCTGTAGAACGGCAGGTGAGCCGCAAACTTCGACACCAACAGATGCGCGATGGCGCCTTCGGTCGGCAGCCCACCTCGATAAGCCGGGGTGCGGCGGAGGCCTAGGTGCCCTTCGGAGCTGCGCAGGCACCAAAAAATGGCGAATCGGTTGCTGGCTTGCCTACTTGCGCAGGAAGCGATTTCCCCGATTCGTCTCTAAATCTTCGAGTGCTCAGAATTTGTTTGTCTCAATCCTTGACCGGCCACTGCAGTGGATTCAGAGGGTGAACGACTGGATGTCTGACCGCTTCAGAATGGATTTACACGCTCAATTTCCGTCCTGATTCACAGGCTATCGCACATCACTTCTGGGTCGAATGTGTCTTACATTCAATTTGATTCCGACCCCAGCATCTCGTTGTGGTCTGCCTAATTTGCGCCACAATTTGATGGCGGAACTATGTCAAAGCGCCCGGAAGTCGAGAACCGCACATTTGTCCGGGTGCGTTTTTTTGGCCGAAAGGCTCTGCTTGAACCTGATTCGCGATCTGTCCGCTACGTTGACTGGCGTGGCAGCGTTCGCCCCCAGAGGGCGGTGGCTGGGCGCATCAATGGGGGGCATGGCACTGGCGCTCCATCGATTTCTTAATTGACCAATTTTAAGCTATTGTTAAGAATTCAGTCTGTGGCGAAGTTGCGTCCAACAGGTTCTCCGGGACTTCATTGGCTTTTTTAGAGTAAAGGGCTTTTTCTACGTTTTTTTGGTAGGGGCTAGGACGCCTTCGATTTTTTGGTGGAGGACAGTGCATGTCTGAAAGTAGATTTGATCGACATCTATCTAGTTCAAACGCCTCAATTTTTGAGGCTGCTCGGTCACTTGAGCCAGAACCGTTAGAAGTGAGAAATCGGCGTCTCAGCATGTCTGAAGGTTCGGCTGTGGCGGTTGGCGGCTGGAGTAAGAGGGCGTTCGACATCGTATTTTCGGTTGTCGCAATTTTGGCCTTTCTTGTTCCGATGATCTACATCGCCGTTGCATTGAAAGTCTTTTCTCGTGGGCCGATTTTCTTTGGCCATGAACGGGTTGGCCTGAACGGTGAGACGTTTCGGTGTTTGAAATTCAGGACAATGGTCGTGGATGCAGATGAGCGGCTGAAGGCTCTTCTTGCATCTGATGCGGACGTCGCCGCCGAGTTCGCCGAGAGCCGGAAAATCAAGAATGACCCGCGTATCGTTCCGTATGTCGGATCGTTTCTGCGCAAGTTGAGCCTTGATGAGCTGCCGCAGTTCTTCAACGTTCTCGCAGGCGATATGAGCGTGGTTGGGCCTCGTCCCGTGACTGAGGAAGAGATCCGGGATTACTACGGATACAAGCATGCCTACCTGAAAGCTCGCCCCGGAATTACCGGATTGTGGCAGATTTCGGGGCGCAACGGTATCGACTATAGCGAACGGGTCTCCTTGGATAAGGAGTATGTAAGCAAATGGAATTTCTCGCGTGATATCTCGATTATTCTACGAACGGCGGCGGTCGTTTGCCTAGATCGTAACGGCCGCTAGACACATTGGTAAAAGGCGGACCCAGAGGCGACTGGACGTGATGTCTATGAAGCCAAGGAAGCTTTCGGCGGTCTTCTCATAGCGGGAGGCGATCCACTTGAGACCCTGAATGCCACGGTGGATTTCGAGCGTTTTCGTCCAATTCTGGAACGCGCGGCTGGCAGGCTGCGGTTCTGCGGACTCGGGATCCCGACTTTCAGTTACAAGAGCCATATATCCATCGACAGCCAGAATGGCATCATCAGGCACCAGACCATCACCGAATGCCGCGCAGCACGAGCGCGAAGGCATGATCCAGACGGCGAACTCCGGCCGCAGCGTCTGAGCTGGTACCGCTTACCGATCCGCCGAGAACGAGGCCTGGCCGGTGCCAAGGCCACCATCACCCTCGCGAACATGGCTTCCACCCGCTGTGAATCCCTTTTGTTAGCACCGCCTAAGCGATTCACCGCCTAGAATGGGCCGGTGGAGGTTTGTGTTGCGTATTGAACTTGTGTCGAATTGCAACCTATGGGAGAAATTCGGGGTGACTGTCGCTCATGTGGCCGGCTTGGATTCTAGAATTAGGGGACGTACATGACACTAGGAAAGTCAAGGATCTCGGCGCCAGTTTCAGCAATATCTTGTCGAGAGGATAAAGGTCTAAATGGCTTGTCATTTTGGGCTCCACCGGCAATTGTGGCAGTTAAGAGTTCTGATAAATCCGAAACACTCGACCTTGGCGACCTAATGAAAATTCAGAATCCAATGCTCGTGAGTGCGCCCATTGTCGCGCTCATCGCAACAATGTGCGCCGTGTACGTCGGAGCCACTTGGTGGGTTGTGATCAGTACCTTCTTCCTGACAGCGCCAGCAATGATTGGTCTGGCAACCCTTCTGTGCAACACGGTTCTTCCCTGTGACCGTGAAAGCCGTAGCAACTCGGGCAAGTGACAACAGTGCCTATCCTCTAGATGCCACCACGCCGATAGTATGACGTTTGCCAAGGCCGCTTTTCAGAGCGACAGAATTGGGCATTCGCTGACTTACGCATACTGCCGTTGGCAGGCTTCCTTGTTGACATACCCTAAGGTCAAAGCGCTGGCATATTCCGGCGACGTCCGCATAGTGTCAGCAAAGCCAATGGCGATCATTTGCTGCTCTCCAATCTGAGACGTTCCGGCCCTCTCGAAGAGTAGCGACGGCGACACCCAGTTGGGAATTGGGCAGGTGGCCTTGTGGCAAAGGGGGCGCGACATGCGAAGACGCGGAGATGGCAGACGGGTCAACGCTCTGGAAGATAACCGTCTCCGGGGCATTTATATTGGTGTCGATGCCACCAACCCGACTTTGATCCTGCGCATCCGGTCTTTTCTTAGGGCAGGCGCCGAGTTGACGGCGTTCACCTTTCGCCGACACAAGTTCAACACAGACTACCAGCCGGAATGGGCCAACGTTCACCTTGGCGACACGGTCGACCGGAACTATTTGCGGCGTCTGCCTGCACTGGGTCGGGCGCTCTGGCGGATGCTGGAGAACAGGCAGACATTCCGCGCCGCACAGTTCATCTATGCCCGCAACATGGATCTTCTGTTCCTGGGGCTTCTGGCCCGATGGCTGACCCGGAGCAAGGCGGCGCTGGTCTACGAGGTAGAGGACGTGCAGGAGGTCTTTTTCAAGAAGACCGTCAGTGGCGCTCTGTTTCGCTGGCTAGAGGGGTGGGCGCTTAAGCGTATCGACCTGCTGGTGGTGATGTCGCCTGGGTTCCTGCGGGGCTATTTTGAGCCCGTGCAGGGCTATCAGGGGCGCCACTTTGTGCTTGAGAACAAACTCCAGCTTGGCGATCTCCCGGAAACGCCGACGCCGTCGGGCCGGGTCTGGGAAGATATCACAGATCGCTGGGTGATTGGCTGGTTCGGAACTCTTCGTTGCCCAAGAAGCATGGCTTTGCTGGAAGAGATCGCGGAGGCCCTTGGCCCGAAGGTCGAGATCTATACCCGCGGCTATCCGACCGAAACCGGGCTAGAGGCCTATCTGGAGGTCGTCGATCGGCACGAGAACTGGATCTACGACGGCGAATACACCATTCCCGACGATCTTGAGCAGATGTACGGACGGGTGCATTTCTCTTGGTGCCTGGACTTTCTCGATCCCGACGGTAACTCGCCGTTGCTGCTGGCCTGCCGTATGTACCAGGGCGGATTTTACGGGGCAGTCCCGTTAGTGGTGGAAGACACAGAGATGGATCGCTGGCTGGCCGAGGCTGGAATTGGCCATACGTTCGGCCCGCCCTATGCGGAGTCGATCATCGCCTTTCTCCAGACGGCTTCCCCGGCCGACTACCGTGCCGAACGGGCGCAGATCATGGAGCGCCGGCGAGAGTTGTTTCTAGAAGACGGGCGCGACACCCGCGCCATGCTGGAGACGATCGGGGACCTTGCGGCCTCACGACAGGGCATGACGTCCCGGAGGCTCTGATACCTCGGTTGGTGCCTGCTTCAGGACCTTGGCAAGAGAAGAGATTTCCGTCGATAGCGTGTCGGCGAAGAGGCGAGGGGTAAAGCCCAACCCGCGCAGTGTCGTGTGATCCGCATCGAGTTCGCTGCCCTCCGGCTCCTGACGCGGATTGTCCACATGCGCGATGTCGGCCCCGGTCAGATCGGCGATGCGCTTGGCAAGAGCGTTAATGCTGGATATCTCGGAGAACTGGTTGAGCACGCGCAGCGGCTCACCCCGTCCCGGAGGCGTTGCGGCTGCCAAGCTGATGCAGCTCAGCACGTCCTCGATGTGAATAAATGCGCGGTTCTGATGACCGTTGCCGTAAACGGTCAGTGGCCGGCCCTCGAAGGCCTGTACGAGAAAGCGGTTCACGACGGTGCCGTAGATCGCATCATGATCAAAACGGTTCACCAGTCGCAGGTCGCGCTGTGTCTCGGCGGTCTGGGTACCCCAGACGACACCCTGATGCAGGTCGGTGATCCTGAGTTGGTAGTGCCGGGCATAAAAGGCGAGGAGCTGCTGATCGAGCACCTTGGTCAGGTGGTAGACCGATTCCGGTTCGCCAGGATAGAGAATCTCTTTTTCCACCGCGCGCCCGTCGGCGCCGTGGGCGGTGACCCGGATATACCCTTCGGGCAAGCGCAGCCCGGCGCCGCCGTAACCATAGACGCCGATTGTCCCGATATGCAGCAGATGCGGATCAATCCCGGTCTCGACCAGCGCGGCAAGCAGGTTGTGGGTTGCGCGGATGTTGTTGTCGACTGAATGGCGCGCGCCCTCAGAGGACATCATCGAATAGGGGGCCGAACGCTGTTCAGCGAAATGAACGACGATGTCGGGCTGCGCATCACGCAGGACATTCAACAAGGCGGCATAATCCTGTGCGATATCAATCTTCTGGATCGCGATCTGGTCTCCCGTCATCTCGGCCCAAGCCGCAACGCGGTCGGATAGACTCTGGATTTTTGTCAGGGACGCGGTCCCCAGCGCGGTATCGATCCCGCGACGCGCGCCGTTGTCAATAATCGTAACTTTTGCGCCAAAGGCCGCAAACCGAAGCGCTGTGGGCCAACCGCAAAACCCGTCCCCTCCGAAAATGACAACGGAGGTTGAAGACGTATTTGGAAACACATCCGAACCTTGCACCGGGGGTTCTCCAGAAAACTAAAGCAGTAACAATATATTAGAAGATACAGGCAGACCGGGCCTTGGCAAGTCAACATTATGTGCCAATCGAGAGAATAAACTGCTGCGTCAGTACTAATCCGGGTCGACTGACCCGGACTCGGCCGTCGGTTCTCCGGCGGCGCAAAGCAGGCATTAACCCGTCAGTAATAGGTGCCGACTTCCTTTTCGGAGACGAAGTTGAGGACCGCAGTTTTGCTCTTCAGGGAGAACCGGCCGAGCTTGCCAGAAGCAATCCGGACTTCGTCAACGACACTCCCGCTTGGGACAACCATGACAACCGCGTCGGAGTTCTGAATCAATGGCAGTGCGTCGTTGCCATTGATCAGGGGGGCTGTGTCGAACACAACGACTTCGAAGTGCTCTCTGAGTTCCGCGACCAGCGCTGGCAGGTTCTTGGACAGCAACACCCCGCCCGGGTCAGTGACATCGTGGCGAGCGGTGATGACACGCAGATCCGATTCAGGGTCCTTTTGCAGGGCGGCGTCCAAGTCTGTGTGCGGGGACGCGATAAGGTCCTGTAGTTCTATGGGGCCGTGAAGCTTGAGGAGCTGCGCGATGTCACCGCGACGCACATCGCCATCGACAAGCACGCAGGACCGGCCGGCGCGGGCGATTGACCGCGCCAGGTTGATGGCCGTCGTTGTCTTGCCGGCGGCCTCAAGAGGCGACACGATCGACACTATGGCCGGTTCTGTGATCAAGACCGTACTTCGGAGGGTCCGCACGGCTTCGCCGAACGGTGAGGGGTTCACGCGCAGGGCAAGGCCAAGGGGATCGGCGCGTCTGAAAAGTCGCCGCACGCGGGGCATGGGCACAGGGGTGAACGCCGGAAGCAAGTGGCCCAGTTCGAGGGCCGTGGTTATTTCGTTGCGGGTGAGATGCCGAATGAAGACCAAGGCGATCCCGAGGAAGCCACCTGCAAGGCAACCAAGAGCTGCCGACAGTTTTTTGTTGGGCGCGGATGGGGCAGGGGGCGGGTCCGCATAGTCGATGATCTGGGCGTCGCCCTCCTGAAAGTCGATGACCTCCTTGGTTGCGGAGAAACGGTCAAGAAAGGTCTCGTAGACCACCTGAGCCGCAGCCTGCTCGCGTTCAAGCTGGGCGAGGCGGACCTCGCGCTCTGCCTGCAGGATCGCCCGCTGCTCCAACATGCGCAATTCGGCCTCCAGCGCGGCGGTGCGCCCGGTGCTGAGCTCGACTATCCGGGCGCGATCATCGCGGCGGCGCATGATCTCGTTGGTCAGAGTGGTTTCTAGGCGGCGCACCTCGGCTTGAAGAACTGTGTTATTCTCTCCAAGCTGGGTATTCAGGCGAACAGCACGCGCCCGCAGGCTGGCCAATTCCTCGAGAAGTCCGTCGATGACCGACGAAGGGAACATCCCCGCCGTGGCGATCGCTCCTTGGGAGTCGATCATTGCATCGATGCCTTTGAGATCGGAAGCGAGTTCGGCGTTTTCTGCTCGGACGGCGCTCAGACGGGTCGACAGGGCTGCTAGTTGCTCTTCCAGTTGGTCCCGGCGGCTAAAGCCTTCGGCAAGGTTCCGGTTGCGGAATTCAATCACCGCCCGCTCGGATTCTTCCAGCCGCTCCCGCATTGAATCGAGACGCACCCCAAGCCCTGAAGTCACCCGAGACAGGACGCTGAAACGGCGGTCGATCTGGTCCTCCAAATAAAGTTCTACCAACGCGTTGGGAACGGCAGCGGCCAACATCCGATCAGTCGAGACATAGCGGATGTTCAACAGGTTGGAGCGTCCTTCTTGGCGGACCAAAAGATTTGTCTCGAGCAGACCCACATGGTCGGAATGACTGCCCAAAAGGTTCTTTCCAGTCATGGCGGCATCCCGGACCGGCGACGCCCCGTCTGTGTCAGGAGAGGGCGTGACAGGAGCCTCGCTGCCCATTCCGAGAGCCAGCTTGATTATATCCACGGCCCAATCGGTGGCCTGTTCCAGATACGCCGGTCCGCCTTCTTCCGGTCTCAGGTCGGGATTGAACTCGGGATGGTTCTCGAGGTCGAGCAATTCACTCACCTGCGAGAGCATCCGCTCTGAGGTCAGGATCGCAATCTCGCCGGAAACGGCTGCCGCGTCGAGATTCAGTTCGGGGAACATCGCCCCCATCGTGTCATCGATGCGGCTTTTTTGACCGAGCAGGATCTTGGCTGATGAGGTGTAAGTGGGCGTCACCTGAAGGACCATCACGACCGCGATCAGGGTCCCGACAAAGGCCGCGCCCAGAATGAGCCACCATCCTCGCTTCAGGATGCCGAAGATCTGGCCGAAATCCAGAACAAGGTCATGGGTTTTCTGCGACAGGCGCAGATGGGAGGGGGTTTGCGATGGTGTCATGGAAGTGTTCAACTATCAGCCCGCTTTCACTTGCGCCGCTGGAAGATCGCCGGTTTCCCGATAGGCCGCAATGATGTCGCGAACCTCCCCCGAAAAGTTTTGTTGCGGTTCGAAATCGAGCATTTGGCGAGCCTTGGATATGTCGTAAGCTCGGTTCTTGATAAAGAAGGAAACCCGCCGACGAAACAGTGGCGGTTCGATTCCGAACGGCTTGCAGATGATTTCGGTCATATGGGCGAGAAACATCATTGGCCCGACCGGAAGGTGCAGCCAAGGTTTCCGCACCCCCAACTGCTGCGCGATCTCATGCGCGTTCTCGGCCAGGGTCATGTAGCGCCGCCCGCCGATGAGAAAGGCTTCGGCGTTGATGTCCGTCGCCTCCATTGCAAGTTGAAACGCTTGGGCAAGGTCCCGGACATCGACCCAATGCGTCAGCGCCTCGCCCTTGCCGACATAAAAGAAGTGGCCCTTGGCGATCATCTTGAACAGTTTCAGTGTGCGCCTGTCGCCGGGCCCGTAGATCATCGTCGGGCGCAGGACGACGCCCTGTATGACGCCATCCTCAAACGCCTGCATGGCGATCTTTTCGCCCTCAAGCTTTGTCACCTGATAGATGTCACCTGGATTGAAGGGGTAGGTCTCGTCGGCCGGAGGGTGATCGATGTCGCTGTGGACGCCGTTGGTCGAGCAATGCACGAACCGATGCACGCCGACCGCTGCGGCGGCCTCGATCATGTTTCTCACACCTTCGGCGTTGATCGCGTGAAACGTCTCGTCCGGGATGCCTTCCTGCCGAAAGACGGCGGCGATGTGGTAGACGCCGGCGCAGCCCGCAACAGCGGGCGCGAGCGTTGCGGGTTCATTGAGATCCGCAATCACAACCTCGTCGGCGAGATCCTGTAGGTCGGCTGCTTGTTCGGGCTTGCGGACCATGGCGCGGACCCTGATCCCCTTGGATTTGAGGTGCCGCACAAGATGGCCCCCGACGAATCCGGCGGCCCCCGTGACAAGAAAAATATCGCCCGTCATCGTGAGGCCTTTTGCGGTCCGGACCTGTCGCTGTGGTCCGGCGCGTCGTCTTCGGTTTTCGTCTCCTGGGCGGCGTGTCCGTGCGGGGCCGATGTGATGATTTCGGCGACATCGTATTGTTTCAGGCGTCTCGCCCCGGCGAAGATGATGATCTCGCCGACAAGGCCGATGGCAATGATCTGGATGCCAAGCACAACCATCATCACCGCGAAGATAAGCGCGGGACGGTCTGCGAGGGCGGTTTCACCGAGCAGACGGCTCACAACCAGGATCGTTGTCATGATCGCGCCGACGATAAGGACCGGAAAGCCGATCGCACCGAAAAACCGCAGCGGTCGGCGCAAGAAATTCAGCACCACATAGAGTGCCAGGGCATCGAAGAGGGCACGGAGATGGCCCAATGGCTTGAAGACGTAACGCGCATCGCGGGCGGCAGTGCCCGAGGCCGGCCTGACCGGTGTTTCGGCGAGGATATGACCGCGTTGCGCCGCAATGACGGGCAGAAAGTGCTGCCGCACCCCGAAATATACCACGTCTTCCAGAGTGCTGCGCCGGACGAGCCGCGCCCGGCAGAAGGGATCGGAGGGCGAGAAGCCGAAGAGCCTTTTGAGAACCCGCGCGAAGAAACCCTGACGTAGCCCTTGCCAGCCGCCGTCGGGTTGCGTGCCCGTTCGGGTGGCCGACACCATGTCGTGTTCGTCGATGGCACCAAACAGGGTGGGCAGATCCGCCGGATCAATCTGCGGCCATCCCGGAAGCAGTAGGACAAGCTCGCCATGGCTGCGCCGCAGGCCCGTCGCAAGGGCAGCGTCCTCGCCGACCCAAGGCTGCTGACCGATGACGGTCAGTTCCGGCCATTCCGGAGACATGGCCTTTAGATCGTCGAGTTGACGGTCGTATGCGCCGTTTACGATCGCAAGGATTTCGTAGCTCATTCCGACACCGTCGAGATGCTCTCGGTAGGTGTCGAGGGTGTTGCGGAGGCCGTCTTTCTGGTCGGTGGCCACGAGCACGGTGAGTTTCGGTTGTTCCGTGCTCTGCTCCATAAGATGAACCTCTGCCATGAAACCCTCTGACTAAATGTGACCTTTACAACTTAGACGCTGTCGACAGGTCCCTGCTGCGATGAATTGTGAGTGTAATGGGTTTGGAAAAGAATGCCCGTCACGAGGCCGAGCAACATAAGAAAGACTGCAAGGGAGGCCGCCAGCGCGGCAACGGTCATCGGAACGACGGCCGGGGTGGAGGCTGGGATCGCGAGTAAAGCGACGAGCGCCACAGCGGCGGCAACCGCCGCCACGCTGGTGAAACGCACCAGCGGACGTCGGGCGAAGATCAGCAGCGTCTTGATGACCATGAGGTCGAGAAGAACCTTGAAGATTCGCGACAGCCCGTACTTCGATTCCCCAAATTGTCTGGCATGATGGCGTACCCCGACCTCGGCTACGCGGGCGCCCATCGGGATCGACATCGCCGGAATAAAGCGATGCATGTCCGAGTAGAGCGGCACACGGCGGATGATTTCTGCCCGGTAAACCTTGAGCGAGCAGCCGTTGTCGCGGATCGGCAGCCCGGTCACCTTGCCGATCAACCAGTTTGCCAGTTTTGACGGCAGCTTGCGCGACAGAAACTTGTCTTGGCGGTTGATGCGCCAGCCGACCACGAGGTCGTAATCCTCGCCCAGTTTCTCGATCATCATCGGGATATCGGCGGGATCGTTTTGCAGGTCGCCGTCCATCGTGACGAGGTACCGGCCGGTGGCATGGTCGATGCCGGCCTGCATGGCCGATGTCTGACCCGCGTTGCGGCGGAACCGGACGACGACGATCCGCGGGTCCAGGGCGGAAAGTTCGCGTAGACGTGGGATCGTGTCATCCCTGCTGCCGTCGTCGACCAAGACAATTTCAAAGCTGTAGCCGCTGGGTTCGAGCGCCGCTACGATCGCCGCGTGCAGGGGGCCGACGCTGTCCTCTTCATTGTAGATCGGCACGCAAACTGAGATGTCGGGGCGTTCTGTCTGAGCTCCATTCATTGTCTGTCCCACCATGATACACCCGGCGTCAATCGCAGCGTCGATTTGACCTACTTGTCAAGCCTAGCACGCAGTTGGACCACGATGCGAGTTTGTGAGTCCAGAAAACAGTAAAATTTCTACTGCGTAGAGGACATTTGAAACACTGCGGGCTGAACGGTCAGGCGATGTCCGTTTCTTGGGGAGCCATGTTGTGTATGCCGCCGGGCTGTCGAAACTGTTCGTGGGCTGTCCAAACCGCGGAGGACTGGCCGCGATCAAGGCACCTGCTGTGCCGCTGGCGGGGGTGGTGTTAGGGGCAGTGGCGCCATGGTGGCCCCAAGGGGACGGCGAGATGGGCGGCAAGGCGCAAGAGCCGCGCGCCCTGCCATTCCGTTCAAATATGGGGGCGGATGGCAAAAGGTACGCCCCCCTGCCATCCCCAGAGCCTGCTTTGAACAAAGGGCCGGACCTGCAAGGACGCCTTGCAGGTCACTTCGGTTACAGGCCGAAGTCGTTTACGGTCAGCCCTGTTACGTCGGCGACGCGGATTTCTGCGTCCGCTGTTCCGTCGCCGTTCACGTCAAGCTGAACAATCGTCGATCCGTTGGACGTTTCGAACAGCCGCAGCTCGGCATTTCCGGAAGGCGAGAAGGCCTTGGTTCCCCGGAATTCGAATGTCCCGGGCACCATGTCGGTCAGATCGATTTGGTCCACACCCTTTTCAAAGTCGAGTATCTGGTCCCGCGTCGCCCCGATGCCAGCGTCGCCAACCGAGGCAAACACGAAGGTGTCCGCATCGCCGCCGCCGGTCAGGAAGTCCATCCCCGTGCCGCCTGACAGCTGGTCGTTTCCACCCTCTCCGCGCAGAACGTCATTGCCGCTGCCTCCAACGATCTGGTCCGCTCCCGTGCCGCCATCAATCGTGTCGTCACCCTCGTTCCCGATCAGGGTGTCATTCCCGCCCTGACCCACAAGCACGTCGTTGCCGCCGCGGCCTGTAAGGGCATTCGCAGCACCGTTGCCATAAAGTTTATCGTTGCCCAGACCCGAGGTCACATTCTGGATCCCGACGAACCGATCCATACCGTGACCGGTATTCTGCAGTGCCATGGTTGTGAGGTTCACGATTGTATCGGTGGCGCCCTGAAAGATCACCGTGTCGATACCTTCGCCGCCGATGAAGACATCGTCTCCCGCATCACCGCGAAACTGGTCGTTGCCTTCGCCGCCACTCAAAGTGTCATTTCCGGCCCCGCCAAACAGGGTGTCGTCCCCGGCGGAGCCTTCGAGACGATTTGCAGCACTGTCGCCGAGGAGCTGGTCGCCTGGGATGGCGGGTTCAACGGGGTCTGGGGCGTTGACGGATGTTGTGTCGAAGC
>TARA_R100000789_G_scaffold7224_1_pt1 | contig 21632 bp, 20 predicted proteins | sample TARA_R100000789 | Tara Oceans TARA_R100000789 (sample SAMEA2623403) | marine metagenome | biome: marine biome (ENVO:00000447); feature: mesopelagic zone (ENVO:00000213); material: "saline water (ENVO:00002010), including plankton (ENVO:xxxxxxxx)" | depth 450 m
CGAACCGCCAGATCGTAACGACTCACGCTGTCCGCAGTCGAGGCCGCGAGCGGACCCGCAACGCCAGCAGACCAAGAATGACTCCCAGATAGATCAACGGCTCTATCTGAAAGCCCTTCGCCAGCATCACATAGTGTAGTCCGCCCAGAGCCACTGCCGGATAGGTCAGTCGGTGCAGCTTGCGCCAGCGCGGCCCCAACCGGCGAACGGACCAGTTGTTAGACGTCGCCACCAAGGGGATCATCAGCACAAAGCCTGCCATGCCCACGGTGATGTAGGGACGCTTGAGGATATCAGCCCAGATCTGGCTCAGGATCTGCACGTCCAGCACCAGCCAGACCAGCAAGTGCAAGAACACATAGGTAAAGGTCATGATCCCGATCGCGCGCCGGAACTTCAGCAGGTTCACGCCGGCCAGCCGCCGCAATGGTGTCACCGCCAGCCCGACAATGGCCAGCTGCAAGGCAAACTCACCCAGCGCATGTTCCAGTGCCTTGATCGGCTCGACCCCCAGACCGCCGGTGGCCCCCTGATACAGATACCAAGGCGCAGGCACGGCAAGCATTAGGTACAGCGCCCAAAGCGGCACGCTCCGCAAGAGGCGGTTCAGTAAATCCACAAATGTCATGCGCAACACCCTTTGCCGTCCTGAATCGGGGGGCAGGGCACAGTGCCATAAGAACAGTAGACACAGCAGTCCCCCGGTTTCGGGCGCACCACTGTCTTGCACGACGGACACTCCCAGAAGAACTGGCAGGCGTCCGTCGGCATCTGCTCTTCGTAGCGCGCGTCGCAGGCCGGGCAGGTCAAGACAGAGATCAAAACGGGATCGGTCAATGGTTCGCCTTAAGGTCCATGCCGTCATACAGCGCGGCGACCTCTTCCTCGTAGCCATTGAACATCAGGGTCGGCACCTTTTTGGCGAACAACCCGCCGCCGATCTTTCGTTCCGAGGCTTGGCTCCACCGCGGGTGGTCCACCTCGGGGTTTACGTTGGAATAAAAGCCGTACTCGCTTGGGCCGGCTTTGTTCCAAGAGGTCGGCGGCTGTTTGTCCGTCAGAGTGATCCGCACAATCGACTTGATCGACTTGTACCCATACTTCCACGGCACCACCAATCGGATCGGCGCGCCGTTCTGGTTTGGCATCGGTTTGCCGTACAGCCCCGTCGCCATCAGAGTCAGCGGATTGCGCGCTTCATCCAGCCGCAGCCCTTCGACATAGGGCCAGTCCAGCACGGGATAGCGCGTACCCGGCATTTCCTCGGGGCGATACACGGTTTCAAAGGCGACATACTGCGCCTCGGGCTTGACGCCCACCATGTCCAACAGATCGGCCAGTTCAAAACCGTTCCACGGCACAACCATCGACCACGCCTCGACACAGCGGAAGCGGTAGATGCGTTCCTCCATAGTCATCTGGCTGAGGATATCGCCCAGCGCGTAATCGCCGGGTTTGTCCACCAGCCCGTCGATGGTGATCGACCACGGTTCGGTCGTCAGCAGATGCGCGTTTTGCGCCGGATCATCCTTGCGCGTGCCGAACTCATAGTAGTTGCAGTAAGAGGTGATCTCTTCCCAGGCGTTCGGCTCCAGCGCCATGTCGTCCTGCGCCAGCGCCGCACCCGGCATCGCGCCCAGCGTCAACCCGCCCAGCCCTGCGGCCCCCGCGCCAAGGCCCAGACCGGCCAGCAGCTTGCGGCGATTCATAAAGATAGGTTCCGGTGTCGCATCGGAACGGGTCAGCTTGTTTGTCCAGCGCTTGGCCATGGGGTCTCCTCGAGGCTTTCTTTGACCTCAAGATATGCGCGCCAAGCCATTGAACAAACCAACGATCTCTCACGTTGCCGTCACGGGGATGTAACACGAGGGGCGCGTGTCGCAGCGCGCGCCCCGGCTCAGCCCTGCACCACCTCTGCACCGATCCGCAGGGTTTCCCGCACCAGCAGGTCCAGATCGGCCCGCCGCGTCCGGTGATTGCAGATCGCGACCCGCAGGCAATGCCGTCCGCCCACCGTGGTGTCGGACAGTGCGGCGATCCCCGCCTCCTGCATCCGCAACATGACTTCCGAGTTCAGTGCCCGCAATTCCGCCTCTGGCATGTCAGAAGGACAGTAGCGAAAGCAGACGATGTTGATCTCCCGAGGCGCCATCATCTCCAGCTCCGGCACCTCCGCGATCAGCCCTTCCAGATAGGTCGCCTGAGCGATGTTTTGATCGATCAAACGACCGAACTTGTCGACCCCATGCTCCTTGAGCGTCATCCAGACCTTCAACGCCCGAAACGCGCGCGAGGTTTGGAGGTTGTAGTCATGCAGGTACTCGTTCGCCGCAATGCCACGCGGCTTTTCCTCTAGGTATTCGGGGTGCACAGCAAAGGTGTCGCGATGCAGCCCCCCATCCCGGACCAAGGCGCATCCCGCCTCAAACGGCACATGCAGCCATTTGTGCGGGTCCAGCGCCACGGAATCGGCGCCCTCCAGCCCCGCCACCAAATGCCCGTTTTCAGGCGCTATGGCGATCAACGCACCGATGCACCCGTCCACATGAAACCACAGGTCCTCGTCGCGGCACAGCGCGCCGATTGCGGCCAGATCGTCGATGGCCCCGGTGTTCACCGTGCCCGCCGTTGCAATCACCGCAGCGGGGCAAAACCCTGCTTTGCGGTCCTCAATGATCATGGCGCGCAGGGCGGCGACGTCCATACGGAAATCCGGCCCCGTTGGCACGCGGCGCAGCGCCTTGTTGCCAAGCCCTAACAGTTCCACCGCCTTCTGATGGCAACTGTGCACCTGATCCGACCCGTAAAACCGCAGGGGGCGCGGGATGGCGGCGACGCCTTCGGCCCGCACGTCGACACCGGCCTTGGCATTGCGGGCCGTCGTCAGGCCAATGATATTGGCCATGGACCCGCCGCTGACCAAGGTGCCGCTTGCCGTGTCGGGAAAGCCCATCATCTGCTTCAGCCAATTCACCACCTGCGTATCCATAAAGGCGGCGGCATTGTTGCCACCACCCAGATTGGAACCATCGATGGCCGCAATGAACTCTGCCAAGGCACCGCTGTAACTGCCCGATCCCATGTACCACATCCAGAACCGCGGATGGATGTTGCCCATCGGATAGGGCATCAGGTTTTCGCACAGTTCACCGTATACGTCAGACAGGGGCATCGGGCCGTTTGGCACCGGCGCGGCATAGACTGACTTTTTGTCGGCAGGCATTTCCGTCCAGACGGGCCGGTCGCGGACATCGCGCACATGGGCTATGGCGTCATCAACGATCTGACGGGCCAAACCTTGCAGATCGCCCCACTCGGCTGGATCAAGTGTTTCTTCGGTCAGTGCCGATTTCTGATTTTCCATAGGCCCCCCCGCCTGAAAATGGATTGTCAAAACGTCGCCTGATAATCCGTCCCGTATATCACAGTTTCCGGCGCGGGCGGTGGCCTTTCCATACTCCTGACCGGGGGGCTGTCAGGGGCGCGACGGGCGGGCATGTCTATACCCGCCACAGCACAGGGTTACGGCGCTTTCACATCCGACGCCATCCGGCGCAGCGCCTCTTCGAACATGCGGTTGCCCGCAGCGCCGCCGTCACCCAACCGAACCGACGGGAAGATCTCGTTCATCTGCACCGACGATCCGTCATCCTTGACCACCCGGACATGCCGCCGCCGCATCTGACGCGGTTCCGCCACGCCAACCGAATGAGCGATGGTTTCAACCTCGCTGATCACCGACTTGGCATAGGCCGCCACGCGTTTGTCCTTTTCAGACACCACCAGCCCCTTCTGCAAAGACGGGATATGCGTGGTGATGCCTGTCGGGCAGGTGTTCTTGTTGCACTTCAGCGCCTGAATGCAGCCCAAAGAGAACATGAACCCCCGCGCCGAAGTCACGAAGTCCGCGCCAAGGCAGATCGCCCAAGCCACATCGCCCGGTGCCACCAGCTTGCCCGCCGCGACGATGCGGATGCGGTCATGCAATCCCGCCAGATCGCGCAGATCCACCATCCGGATCAGCGCCTCGCGCAGCGGCAGGCCCACCAGATCAATCAGCGGCATCGGGGCAGCACCCGTGCCGCCCTCGCCCCCGTCCACGGTGATGAAATCCGGGGCGCTCTCCTCGCCGCGTTCCTTGACCTTCTTGAAAAAGGCAAACCAGGGGTCGGCCGACCCCATGCAGGTCTTGAACCCGACAGGCTTGCCCGTCACCTCACGGATATGGGCGATCAGGTCCAACAAGTCGTCAAAATCGTCCACCTCGCGGTGTCGGTTAGGCGAAATCGCGTCCTGCCCCAACGGCACGCCCCGGATCTTGGACACCTCGTCATCGATCTTGGCGGCGGGCAGGATGCCGCCCTTGCCCGGCTTCGCCCCTTGGCTCAACTTGATCTCGAACATCTTGATCTGCGGATGCGCCGCCATCTCACGCAGCTTTTCGTCGCTCAGGTTGCCCGCGGCGTCGCGCACGCCAAACTTGGCGGTGCCAATCTGATAGATCACGTCACAGCCCCCTTCGAGGTGATAGGGCGACAGCCCGCCCTCTCCCGTGTTCAGCCAAATACCTGCCAGCCGGGCACCCCGGCTCAGCGCCTTGACCGCCGGTTTTGAAATCGCGCCATAAGACATGCCGGATATGTTGAAGATCGACGGCGCGGAATAGGGTTCGCGGCAATAGGGACCAATCAGCAGCGGCTCGGTCGAGGCATACTGATCATCCAGCGGCGGAAAGACCGCGTTCATAAAGATCGGCGTGCCCGGCACATTCAGGTTCCGGGTCGAGCCAAAGGCCACCGTGTTCCCCTTGCCGCTGGACGCACGATAGATCCAGTTCCGCTGCGCCCGGTTGAACGGCATTTCCTCACGGTCCATCGCAAAGAAGTACTGGCGAAAAAACTCGCCCAATTCCGTAAACAGGTTCCGGAACCGCCCGATCACCGGATAGTTGCGCCGGATCGCGTCCCCCCGCTGCGTCCTGTCGATCACATACATCACCGCAACCGCCGCAACCGCCACGCCGATCATGAAGACGAAGAACAGCGCCAGATACTGCAGCGCGGCCATCGCGTATTCCATATTCTACCCCCCGAATGTATTGACTTGTCTCAAGGCCAAGGTGTTTCTCCACCGGTACTGTGACACCATCACAGAGGAATGGCAGCCCGTCTGCGAATTTCGTGAAAGGGAAAATAATGAGACAGTTTCTTGGCGCCACGGCGCTTGTGCTGGTCGCCGGCGCGGCGTTGGCCGACGGCATCGTCAGCTATGACACCTCCGACAGCTTTGACGACGTCGTCTTTGGGCTGGAAAATGCGATCATCGATCAGGGGCTGGTGATCGACTCTGTCAGTCACACCGGCGACATGCTGGAACGCACCAAGGGTGATGTCGGCTCTGACGTGACTATCTTTACCAACGCCGACATCTTCAGCTTTTGCTCGGCCCAGATCAGTCGTGAGGTGATGGAGGCAGACCCGATGAACGTCGTTTTCTGCCCCTACGACATTTTCGTCATCGTCCGTCCGGAAACCCCCGACACCACAACCATCGGCTTCCGCAGCTTTCCCGACGGCGAAATGAAAAAGGTCGAGGCACTGCTGGACGGCATCGCCCGCGCCGCCATCGGGCTGGAATAGGCGCACCGCCTCGTAACACGGATCGCGTCCCGGGCTTGCCCCGGGACCGCCGCCAAAACGATGCGGATCACCCCAAATGCACCGCCTTTTCATCACATAAATGTCAGTGGAAACCGCGCGCACCCCCGGCTTAGAAAACCCGCCGCCAAGGTCAAGCCACCTCCGCAAAAATCCCCGGTGATCCATCCCTCCCCACGGCCCGTAGACCTGTTCGATGTGACCGACACATTGCAACCACGGCTCCAAGGAGGACCACCCATGATCCGCAGAACTTTCCTCGCCGCGACCACGGCTCTTGCCTTTGCATCCACATCCGTCTTTGCCGGCGGCCACTCGATGGACATCGTCGACACCGCCAAAGAGGCCGGTTCCTTCGAAACCCTGCTCGCCGCCGCCACCGCCGCCGGTCTGGTCGACACGCTGAAAAGCGACGGCCCCTTCACCGTCTTCGCCCCCACCGACGCCGCCTTTGCCGCCCTGCCCGAAGGCACCGTCGAAACCCTGCTCAAGCCCGAAAACAAGGATCAGCTGGTCTCGATCCTCACCTATCACGTCGTCGCCGGTAAGGTCATGTCCACCGACCTCTCCGATGACATGATGGCCACCACCGTGCAGGGCACCGACATCATGATCGACCTCGACAACGGCGTCATGGTCAACGACGCCACCGTCGTCACCGCCGACATCGAGGCCTCGAACGGCGTCATCCACGTCATCGACAAGGTCATCATGCCGAAATAACCCACTCGAAAGGCCCGCCCCCGCGCGGGCCTTTCCCCCCACCGAACGCTGCAACGCCCTGTCCCGCAACGCCCCCTGTGCCCGCGCCATACTCGCGCCCGCACAAAGGAGGCTCCCATGACGGACAACATCCACCACATCCCCCTCACCGACATCAACCCCAACGCCCTGCCCCGTGATCGCACCAGCGAGGACGCGGAGGCCGATTATGAGCTGATGCAATCCATCTTCATCGACGGTCTGCGCCAACCGGTTGAGGTGTGGGAGCTGTCGGAACAGACAGACGACGGCCATCGCTACGGGCTGATTTCCGGCTTTCGCCGCCTCGCCGCCTGCTCCACGCTGGAAAAGGACACCATCCCCGCGCTCCTGCGCACCCCCGAAAGCATCCCCAAGGCCGTCACCGCCATGGTGGCCGAGAATGAGATCCGCAGCCAGATCAGCCCGTGGGAAAAGGTGCGCCTGATCCTGCAATGTCTGGGCGAAGGCATTTTTCCCACCCCCGACGCCGCCATCTCCACGCTCTTTCCCCTGTCCTCGCGCCAGAAAACCGCCCGCCTGCGCGGCCTTGTGCCGGTGGTGCAACGGTTCGACGGGTTGCTGAACGCGCCAGAGCGGTTGACCACAAGGCGGCTGGATCAACTGACCTCGGCGATGAACGCGGGCTATGAGGATCTGTTGCTGAACGCCCTCTCCCCCTTCCCGCGCACCGCCGCGCCCGAAACCCAGTGGGAGGCGCTGGCCCCGGTGCTGCAAGAGGCGCTCAACCCCCGCCCCTCCGATCCGGCCCCCGGCACGAGCGGCGACCCCCGCCGCATCCGCACCATCCGCAACGGCCTGGTCATCCGTCGAGAACTCACCCGCACCGGCTGGATCCTGCGGTTTTCAGGCCGCGAGGCCAAGTCACCGGGCATCATCGACGACGTGATGGATTATGTGGAACTGCATTTCGGCAAAGAGGTGTGAGAGGAGGCGCTCCCCGCCGCCGGAAGGTTGCGGGGGGGCCCAAAGCTGACTTCAATAGTGTGTTAGGGCGCTGCAGCGCGGCTTCCCGAAAACAGACGTTGCCAGATCACACTGAGTGATTTCTAAGTGGTCATCTGCACTCTGCTCGAAAGATGAATTCCAATGATACATCCGCCGCATAGTTCGCCCGCAGATGACCGTGCGAGAGAGCAAAACGAAGAACTCAAACGAATTGCCGACGCCGCGTCGAAGGCTTGGTACAAAACTGCTACTGGTTGGTTCGCACTAGTCGCTGCTATCACTGGACTGGTTGCAGCTTGTGCCAGCCTCTGGACAGCATTTAGCTGAACTCGAAACCCGAGACCTGTCCTTGCTTGAACAACTGCGTATATAAATTTCGGTTTTTACGGTCCATTGCGGTCACTCGTCGTACCGCCGGTTTTCTGCGGCCGCAGTCAGCAAGGCCGACCTTCCTGCGAAGCGCAGCCGTCATAGAAGCCGACTGGCGGTTATGCTGACCTCGACTCGGCGGCTATCGCCCTTCTCTGACACGCTCTGAGGGCAATTTGTCGGCATTCGCCTAAATGCAGCTTCCCAATGGCAATCCCACACCTTATGTTGTGCCGGTCGTTGCCAAAATGGGGTTCTCATGCCGTTCGATCTGAATTTTCCCGCACAGAATGAAGCTACATCGCAACTCCAAATGGAACCGGGTGAAATGCTGTTTGTTCTCGGTGCAAACGGAGCCGGCAAGTCGAGCATGATGCTCCGCTTCACGCAGCAAAATCGGAATTCGGTACGGAAGATCGCAGCGCATCGCCAAACTTGGATGAACACTGACGCATTGGACATGACACCTTCGGCAAAGGTTCAAGCCGAGAAGAATATTCAAAGTAACGAAAGCCATCAAGAATCTAGGTATCGAGACCACTATGCCGCACAGCGTGCAAGCATGACCATTTATGAACTGATTGATGCCGAGAACATTCGGGCAAGGGGAATTGCGGCGGCCTACGACTCGGGCGATATGGAAGCGGCGGCAAAAGCGGCTAAAGTTGAGGCGCCTATATCTGTAATTAATGAACTTCTACGCCAGTCAAATATTCCGATTAAGATAAGCATTCAGGCTAATGAGCGTGTAATGGCCAGTAAAGACGGTGGCCCAGAGTACAGCGCGGCGCAGCTATCTGATGGTGAGCGAAATGCACTCCTGATTGCGGGAAACGTACTGACCGCACCAAGCGGAACACTGCTGGTAATCGACGAACCCGAACGGCATCTGCACCGGTCAATCATTTCACCGCTTCTCAGCCAGCTTTTTGAGCGGAGAACTGATTGCGGATTTGTCATTTCCACCCACGACCATGACCTACCTCTCGAAGTACAAGGTGCCCGAACGCTGCTGTTGCGCTCATGTAATTTCAACGGTCAGAAAGTTGAAAGCTGGGAAGCGGATGAGTTGCCTGCTGATACGCCCATTGACGACATACTCAAACGCGACCTGCTCGGTGCGAGGCGCAAAATATTGTTCGTCGAAGGTACCGAGAGCAGCTTGGACAAACCACTGTACAGTCTGATCTTTCCAATGGTGTCCGTCATCCCGAAAGGAAACTGCCGGGATGTTGAACTTGCGGTGGTTGGAAGTCGGGCAGGTGAAGGATTCCACTGGTTGCGCGCGTTTGGGATCGCTGATGGTGATGGATACGCGCCGGATCAAATACAGTCGAAACGGGACAAAGGCGTTCATGCCTTGCCGTACTATTCTGTCGAAGCGATTTACTTTCACCCGCAGTTGATAGAGTGGATCGCGTTTCGCCAAGCTGATGTCACTGGAGACGATGAAAGCGAGATGACTAAACGAGCCCTTGCCGCTGGCATCTCAGCTATCAATGGACACACCGAACGCCTGAGTGAAAAGGTAGCGAAAAAGTCCGTCAGAAAGCTAATACTGGAACAAATCCCGAATGACGATGACTTGCTTTCGGGCCGACAGGTCACCATCCAAAACGATGCTAAAACGATGTGCGCAGAGCGAAAGTCAGAGCTTGATGCAGCTTTGGCTGGGAGTGACTGGGAAACGATTCTAACAAAATGCCCTGTGCGTGAGTCCAGTGCACTTGCAGATATTTCAACGGCTCTCGGCTTCCGCAAAGTCGAAGACTATGAAAAGGCGGTGCGTCACCTGATGACCGTTGATTCCGAAGCACTCGGTTTTGCCCGAGGCCTATTTGGCAACCTGTTCGACCAACTCAATGGCTGAGAAAGCGAGACCCGACATGCTTAATCTCATTTGGAAGTGTGATAAGAGCATCTCCAAGCAGTTCGAGGAATGCGTGTAGAGATTATAATGCAACGTCTGCTTTCAACTACCTTGAAAATGACTTTGCACTTGCAGCAAATGACCGCTTCCCGCCGCATCCAACGTAAAAATACAAGCGCGCCCCCCGGGGCTCCGCCCGTTCGGGCCTCGAAGGCTCCCCCGGAGCCTTCGCCGCTGCGCGGATCGGCCCGAACCCTAACAAATCGTAAAAACGTCTCTGTAACCCATTGATTTATAACACCCCCAAAGCTGTCCACATGTGGACACGAAAAAAGGCGGGGTTTCCCCCGCCTTTCGTCCGAAGCTTTCGAGTCCCCAAAATCAGTGGACCACGGCATCGTCCGGCTTGGGCCTGTTCGTGGCCCCCACCCGGTCGCCGATCAGCAGCCCGTCAGAGCCAGCCGACACCACGACCACGTCGCCATCCTCCACGTCGCCAGCCAAAAGCATCTCAGCCAAGGGATTTTGCAGCGCCCGCTGGATCACCCTTTTCAAAGGCCGCGCGCCGAACACGGGGTCATACCCCTCATCCGCCAGCCAAGCCCGCGCCGCATCGTCCAGCTCCAGCCGGATCTTCCGCGCCGCCAGCCTTTTCAACAGCCGCGCCAGCTGAATATCGACGATGCCCGCCATATCCTCACGCTTGAGCCGGTCAAAGATTATCGTCTCATCCAGACGGTTCAGGAACTCCGGCCGGAAATGCGCCCGCACCGCGTCCATCACGTCCCGCCGCGCCGGTGCCGGGTCGGCCCCCTCGGGCATTTGGCTGAGCGCCTGAGACCCAAGGTTCGACGTCAGAATGATCAGCGTCTGCTTGAAGTCCACAGTCCGCCCCTGCCCATCAGTCAGCACCCCGTCGTCCAACACCTGCAGCAGCACGTTGAACACGTCCGGGTGCGCCTTCTCGACCTCATCGAACAGCACGACTTGATAGGGCCTGCGCCGCACCGCCTCGGTCAGCACGCCGCCCTCGTCATAGCCCACATATCCCGGAGGCGCGCCGATCAGACGGGCCACCGCGTGTTTCTCCATGAACTCGGACATGTCGATGCGCACCATCGCGCTGTCGTCGTCAAACAGGAACTCCGCCACCGCCTTGGTCAGCTCGGTCTTGCCGACGCCCGTGGGTCCAAGGAACAGGAACGACCCCAAGGGGCGGTTCTCATCGTTCAGACCCGCCCGCGCGCGACGCACCGCGCTGGACAGCGCCGTCACCGCCTGGCTCTGGCCGATCACCCGCTTGTGCAGGGCATCCTCCATCCGCAAGAGTTTTTCCCGGTCGCCTTCCAGCATCTTCGACGTCGGAATACCGGTCCAGCGCTCCACAACGCTGGCGATATGTTCCGGCAGAACCGCTTCTTCGACCATGACGTCGCTTTCCGCGCCTTCTGCCTGCGCCAGCTGCCGCTCCAGCTCAGGGATACGCCCGTACTGCAGCTCACCGGCCTTGGCAAAGTTGCCGTCGCGCTTGGCCGTTTCCAGCTCGGCGCGCAGGTGGTCCAGCTCTTCCTTGATGTTGCGGGCCGAGGCCAGCTTATCCCGCTCCGCCTGCCAGCGGGCCGTCATTTCAGACGACTGTTGCTGCAGCTCCGAAAGGTCCTTTTCCAGCTTGGCCAGACGGTCTTTGGAGGCCTGATCATCCTCCATCCGCAACGCTTCGACCTCGATCTGCTTTTGCAGGATGTCGCGGTCCAAAGCGTCTAGTTCCTCGGGCTTCGAATCCACCTCCATCCGCAGACGGCTGGCGGCCTCGTCCATGAGGTCGATCGCCTTGTCCGGCAGGAACCGGTCCGTGATATAACGGTGCGATAGCGTCGCCGAGGTCACAAGGGCCGCGTCGGAAATCCGCACACCATGGTGCAGCTCGTACTTTTCCTTGATGCCGCGCAGGATCGAAATTGTATCCTCGACCGTCGGCTCCTCAACCATGACCGGCTGGAAACGCCGCGCTAATGCCGCGTCTTTTTCGACATGCTTGCGATATTCGTCCAGCGTGGTCGCGCCCACACAGTGCAGCTCACCCCGCGCCAAAGCCGGTTTCAGCAGGTTCGAGGCATCCATCGCACCGTCCGCCTTGCCCGCGCCAACCAGCGTGTGCATTTCGTCGATGAACAGGATAATCTCACCGGCGGCAGAGGTCACCTCTGACAGGATCGACTTCAGCCGTTCTTCGAACTCACCGCGATACTTCGCACCGGCGATCAGCGCGCCCATGTCCAGCGCCAGCAGGCGCTTGTTCTTGATCGACTCAGGCACGTCGCCGTTCACGATCCGCAGGGCGAGGCCCTCGGCAATCGCGGTCTTACCCACGCCGGGTTCACCGATCAGCACCGGGTTGTTCTTGGTCCGGCGGCTGAGCACCTGCATGGTGCGCCGGATTTCCTCGTCCCGGCCAATGATCGGGTCGATCTTGCCTTCGCGGGCACGCTCGGTCAGGTCGAGTGTGTATTTCTTCAGCGACTCGTAGGTGTCTTCTGCCGTGGCGGTATCCGCTGTGCGCCCCTTGCGCACATCGTTGATCGCCTCGTTCAGCTTTTGCGGCGTCACATTGCCCGCTTCGAGCGCCTCTTTGGCCGGGCTGCGCACCATGGCCAGCGCGGTCAGCATCCGTTCGACCGGGACAAAACTGTCGCCCGCCTTGCTTGCCAGTTTTTCGGCCTCATCCAGCACCTTGCCGGTGGCGGAATCCAGATAGACCTGACCCGCATCCCCGGAAACCTTGGGGATCTTGGCGAGCTTGGTGTCCAGCACCTGAACCACGCGTTCCGGCACACCGCCCGATGCCTTGATCAGGTTGGTGGCCAAGCCTTCTTCGTCATCCATCAGTGCCTTGAGCAGATGTTCGGGTGCCAGTTTCTGATGGCTTTCCCGCATCGCAATGGTCTGGGCGGCCTGAATGAAACCGCGCGCGCGCTCTGTGAACTTCTCCAAGTTCATGGTCTGTCTCCTTCAACAAGCGCCCCGTTGAATGCGCCGCGCCCGCCATGCAGCACGCGGTCCCGTCGGGGCCTCACACCCAAGATGGCCCTGCGACGCATCCGGTTCAAGAGAGAAGCGTTGCAAAATGGCAACGGATCGCATCTTGACCTTGGGGCCACAGAGTTTCAAGAGACCTCAACCAACCCCTCGAAGGAGATGCGCATGTCCGATGACCGTTTGATCGTAGCCCTGGACGTGCCGAATGTGATCGAGGGTCTCGACCTTGTCAGTCGGCTTGGGGACGCTGTGTCCTTTTACAAAATCGGTCTGGGGATGCTGACCGGGGGTGGTCTGGCGCTGGCCAATGAGCTGAAGCAAGAGCACGGCAAGCGCATCTTCCTTGACCTGAAACTATTCGACATCGGCGCCACGATTGAGGCGGCGGTGCGCGGGGTCGCGCAATTCGATCTCGATTTCCTGACGGTGCACGGCGACCCATATGTGGTGCGCGCCGCCAAGGAGGGGGCCGCCGGATCGCAAACCAAGATTCTTGCCGTCACCATCCTGACCTCACTCGACCGCGCCGACCTGGACGGCGCACTGATCAAGGACGGTGCAATTTCCGATCTGGTGACAGAGCGTGCCGGTCGCGCGCTGGAGGCCGGTGCCGACGGGGTGATCTGTTCGCCGAATGAGGCCGCGCTTGTGCGCGCCTTGCCGCAGGCAGAGGGCCGGTTGATCGTCACGCCGGGCGTACGTCCCGCTGGCGCAGACGTGGGCGATCAAAAGCGTATCGCGACGCCGGCGCAGGCTATTCGGGATGGCGTCGACCACATCGTCGTGGGCCGCCCCATCCACCGCGCGCCTGACCCGCACGCCGCCGCGCAGGCAATTCTGACAGAAATGATCTCTCCGCAGGCTCAGCGCCCCAACGGCCCGCGCTGACCGCGCTGCGCAAACCGCCACGTCCTTTAAACGCCTGAGCCTGTGTATCGTTCCGACCGCCCGACGGCCCGGCACCGGACCGCCGATTCCCTCACCTGTCGGCGAATTTCCGCCCAAAAAGCATCAAGAGCGGGGAATTCCTGACCTGTGCCCCTGATGAAACACTGCCACAGTGCTCCTAAGTCTACTGCATAAGCCCGATCAAAAAAGGGCACGAGGTTAGGAGACCATCATGAGCACATGGACCCCCCGCATCGATCAGGTGCGTTATAACGCCACCGAACAGTGTTTCGAGGCCCTTGTCACGGTCGTTACCCCGCACGGACTCTTGCGGGTGGCAAGCCAATATGTGGCACCCATCACAACCGAATTCGAAGAGGCCGCGCGCGGACTATGGATGCGCGCCCGCCTTTCGCTGGGCACGCCCGAGCACCTGCTGTTGCGCGAAGCTGCGGCAGAGATGCCCAGCGCCGCCTGACGTTCCGGCTCAGTTACACGCCTGTATGAGCCGCGCCGCCGCACCCTTTGTCCCTCGGGTGCTGTGGTAGACTGCCGGGATCCGCACCTTACCTTGCGGGTCCCGGCCCTTTTGCCAAATCAGGCTGTTTGTCCAAATAGTCACGCAGGATGTCCCGAAAATGCGGGATCGCGTCCTGCGCATCGACAAAGGCCTCGGGCGGCATCACGTCCCAGCCTTCGCCCTCATCGCCAAAGACCACGTCATCAATCACACGAGCTGGCAGATGCGCGGCAAAAAAACAGCTGACCTTGCCCGCATCATCCCGCAGATGCACCGGATGCAATTGGGCCTTGGTCAGGGTCAGTCCCAACTCCTCCTGCGTTTCACGGATGGCGCAGTCCTCCGGTGACTCGTCTCCATCCCGCTCGCCCCCCGGAAAATCCAGATAGCCCGGCCAAGGGATAGATGGCTTGCGGTCCCGCCGCAGCACGATCAAATCCGCGCCAGCGAACAGCATCACTTTGGCACCGGAAAAGACCTGCCTTGGGTCATCTGGCTTTGGATCGCTCATGGCGTCCCCTTCTGCATCGGCGTATATTGGGACCATGCCCGCCCTATGCCGCGATTGTCTGACCCAGTTCGATGCAGGCCCGCGCTGTCCGGCATGCGGGCGGCCCCGCGTCTTGCGCCATGACGAACTATGGGACCTCTCTATTGCCCATATGGACTGTGACGCCTTTTACGCAAGCGTGGAAAAGCGCGATAACCCCGCACTCGCTGACAAGCCGGTGATCATTGGCGGCGGGCGGCGCGGTGTGGTGTCGACCGCCTGCTATGTGGCGCGCATTCGTGGCGTGCGGTCCGCTATGCCGATGTTCAAGGCACTGGACCTGTGTCCCGATGCCGTCGTCGTCAAGCCGCGCATGTCCGTCTACGTCGAGGTCAGCCGCCAGATCCGTACGATGATGGAGGAACTGACCCCGGCGATTGAACCGCTGTCACTGGATGAGGCGTTTCTGGACCTCACCGGCACCGCCCGTCTGCACGGCGCGCCACCTGCCGTGATGCTGGCGCGACTGGTCAAACGGATGAAGGCGGAACTGGGCGTCACTGGCTCTATCGGGTTGTCGCACAACAAGTTTCTCGCCAAGATCGCCTCTGACCTTGATAAGCCCCGCGGATTTGCGGTGATCGGTCAGGCCGAAACGCAGGAGTTTCTGCGCCCCAAACCGATCCGCCTGATCTGGGGGGTTGGGCAAGTTACACAAGAGGCGCTGGAACGCGGCGGAATCCGCACGTTCGAGGATCTGCTGCGCTGGGACAAACGTGATCTGATGGTGCGGTTCGGATCGATGGGCGAACGTCTTTGGCATTTGGCACGCGGGCAGGACCATCGCCGGGTGACGCGCAACGCCCCGATGAAATCGATCTCGAATGAAACCACATTCAACGAGGACACCGCCGACCCGGACATCCTTGACGGGCATCTCTGGCGCATGGCGGAAAAGGCATCCGATCGCGCCAAGGCCAAGGGTTTGGCAGGCCGGGTCGTCACGCTGAAACTGCGACGGTCGGATTTTCGCATCGTCAGCCGCAGGCAGGCACTGCCCGATGCCACGCAGATTGCTGATCGCATCTACCGGGTTGCGCGGGCGCTGTTTGACCAGATGCCCGCCGGGCAGTCCTATCGCCTAATCGGGGCGGGTATTTCAGATCTGGTGCCAGAGGCGCAGGCCGACATGTCCGGCGACCTGCTGGACCCACAGGCCGAGGCCCGCGCCAAGGCGGAACGGGCCACCGATGCGATCCGAGCAAAGTTCGGTGAAAACGCGATTCTCAAGGGCCGCACGCTGCGCTGACGCCTAATCGTGGCTGCCCAAAACCTCATCTTCTTCACCCGTGGCGTCATAGCCATACGCCTCAAGCCCTGCTTCAAGGTTGTCTGCCAAATGCGGCGTGCCGATCAGATAATCTGCCGTGGGTGTCGTCGCCTCGTTCACGGCGGTCTGATAGGCCTCGTTCCAATCCTCGGCCTCAAACGCGCCACGGCCAACCCACATGACTGCGACCAAGGCCGCCTGCTCTTCGACGTCCATCCGGTCGATGAGCCCCCGAAGTTCGCCTTCGGCACGGCCCAACTCGCGCGCCATTACGATGACGGCTGCCACCTTGCTTGGGCTGATGTTTTGCATCTCGCGTCTCCTCACTGTTCGCTGGACAGGCTAGACACCACAATTGGGCGCCCGACTTTGATCCTAAGCAAACAGGCGGAAATAAAGCCAGTCCGGCAACAGTTGGCTGCCCCGGAACAACAACGAAAAGGCACGCGGAAAGGCGCGTTGAAAACCGCTGCCCGACATGTGGCGGAAACAGATGTCCGCCGCCTGTTCGGGGTCCATGATAAACGGCATGGTAAAGTCGTTCTTTTCGGTCAACCGTGTCTTGATGTAGCCTGGCACAAGCAGTTGCACGTCAACGCCCGTCTTGCGCAAATCGGCATACAGCGATTCCGCCAGTGCCATGACCCCCGCCTTGGACGACACATAGGCCGCCGACCCCGGCAAACCACGATATCCTGACAGCGATCCGGTCAACACGATATGGCCCCGGTCCCGCGCCACAAAGCGGGGCACCACAACCCCTGCCAGCCGCATGGCCCCGGTGAAATTCACATCTGCCATGTCGTTGGCCTGTTCGGCATTCCAATCCTGCGCTCCGAACGGCCAATAGACCCCAGCCACTTGGATCAGGCCGTCAATCTCGCCATATTCTGCGGCCACCTGTTCCAGCGCATCGGCGTCGGTCACGTCTACGGGTGCCACATGTGCGGGGCCGGGCAAATCATCCGCCAGCGTGCGCAGCTTGTCCTCGGACCGCGCGCTCAGGATCAGTTCAACACCCTCACGGCTGAGCCGGTGCGCCAATGCCTGCCCCAGCCCCTCACTGGCACCGACCAGCCAATACCGTTTGCCTTTCCAAACCCTCACGCCGGGGCCTCCTTTCGGCGCATTGTGGCGACAAGCTCTGCGACCTTGATCCCGAATTTCCGGAACTGAGAACGGTTTACGATGGTCCCGTTGGGGGCAAGATACATCCAGTCGGTGGTGTCCAGAACATGCCCGCCTGCGTCATCGTCCAGACGGATGCGATAGCGCAGTTGCACGGTTGGCCCGCTTTGCTGGCCATGCCCCTCTCCCACCAAATCCGGTGCAGTGGCGCGAATATGTCCGTCGTTGCCCAGGATCAACGTCCATTGGCGATGCTGCTCACTGCCGGAGTCGTAGCGGAAATGCTCTTTCATCACGCCCCGGTTGCCATCCCAGCGCGCCTCCATATCCGCCACAAACCGTGAGGTCACACGCCCTGTCGGGCCATAGATCACGCCTTCGCAGATCATCGATCCGTTGAGGTGCATACGCAGGTCAAACGCCTGCCCCGTGCCGTCGGCATAGTCGGCAGGCCGCTGCGCCATGAACCCGAAATACCGCGCGCGGAGATAGACGAGGACAAGACCCCCCGCCGCCCCCAACGCAATCATGGTGAATGAGGTTATCATGACGCCTCCTTGATCCGGGTGCCGGATGTATGTCCGCTGACCTCATGCGCCGGGGGGGCCGGGCGTCTGCGATACGCCGCCCCTTTCCACCACAGCTTCAGTGCCTGCCAGTGGATCAGGGTCAGCACGCGACGCGCGCCAAATGGACGGCGCAGGGCAGATCGCAGGATCTGTCCATTTGTCAACGGCTGGCGCGGCCCACAAAGCGTGGCGATCAGCCCGCCGTTTTCATGGGTATAGTCGATCCAGATGCCGACCCGGTCTGCCCGGATGTCGAACCGAAAGACATAGTGCCCTTCAACGGGTTGAAACGGCGAGACGTGAAAAACCTTGCGCGCCGATATGTGATCCTGCGCCGTGATCGGAGATCCGTCAGCATGTGCGCAAAGGTAAGAATGCCGGTCGCCAAAGGTATTCGACACCTCGGCAATCACCGCTCGAAGATCGTCCCCATCATAGGCCAGCCAAAATGACGCCGGATTGAACACATGGCCCAAAAGACGTGGTTGCGCCAACAGCATCAATGGTCCGTTGCAATCAATGCCATGCGCGCCCAGCACCTCACGCGCCCAGACGGCTCCGCGCCCCTGCCCCGGCGCACCACCATGGTCCTGGTCCTGCAACGAGGTCAGATTGCCCCGATTGCGGGAGAACAACATTGGCCCGCGCACCTCAGCCTCAGCATCCAACATCACGCAATCGACCGAGTAGCGAAAGCCATTGGCCACCGCCCCCTTGCGTCCGTGATAGGTGTGGCCCCGGATCAGGTCGATGTCGCTCATGCCGCCTCCTGCACGGTGCCGCGCGCAAGGATCGCGCCCGCCACATCCGCCGCACTCGCCAGCCCGTCCTCATGAAAGCCGTTCTTCATCCACGCCCCGCAAAACCATGTCCCCGACGTGCCATTCATCGCCGCCACTGCGCGCTGCGCCTCCAAAGCGCCCAGGTCGAATACCGGATGGCGCAGTGTGACCTCATCATAGATCACCTCTTCGCGGATCGGACGGGTAGAGTTGAGCGTGACGAACATCGGATCGTCCATCGGGATCGGCTGCAAACAGTTCATCCAATACGTCAGGTCGATGGCGTTCATCTCTTTGCGCGTTGTTTCAGTGTAGTTCCACGACGACCAACAGGCGCGCCGTTTTGGCATCACCGAGGCATCGCCATGCAGCACCACTCGGTTCGGCTGATAGGCGATCTGAGAGAGCGCGGCATACTCATCCGGGCGTGCGTCCGTCAAAAGTCGCAGGGTGTCGTCGGAATGGGTGGCAAACACCACCTCATCGAACAATTCCCAGACGCCGCCTTGGGCACGCACCTCGACCCCCACCGCGACTCGGCGCACACCTGCGATCGGCGCGCCAAGCCGCATTTGCACCCCTTGCCCTTTCATCACGGAGCCAAGGCGCGACACGTACTGTTCGGACCCGCCCTGCACCGTGTACCACTGGTGTTGGCCCGTATGGCTCAGCAGCGCGTGATTTTCAAAAAAACGGATCAGCGCATAGGCCGGAAAATCAAGGATCTTTTCCGTCGGCGTCGACCAGATCGCCCCGGACAAAGGCAGCAGGTAATGGTCGCGAAACCAATCGCCAGTCCCCATCCGGTCAAGAAAATCCCCAAGCGAAACTGACGGATCACGCGCTTGATCCAGCGCCCGAGCATTAAATTTCATGATGTCGCGGATCATGCCCAAAAAGCGCGGATTCAGTGCATTGCGTTTCTGCGCGAACACCGCCCGCAGATCCCGCAGCCCGTATTCCATCGCCCCGCCTCGCAGACTGGCGGAAAAGCTCATGTCAGATTTCGCTACAGGCACGTCCAGCCGTGCAAACAAATCTGTCAACAGCGGATAGTTGGCGTAGTTGAACACGATAAAGCCGGTATCAACCGGCTGATCCCCGTTCCGCCCCGCCATCCGAGTACGGGCATGGCCGCCAAGACGCGGCTCTGCCTCGAACAGGGTTACGCGATGCTGGTCGCCCAGCATATGCGCCGCCCCCATGCCAGAAATGCCGCCACCGATCACGGCGATAGAGCGGGGGGTGGCCGGGCTGGCTTCGAATGGCATGATGTTTTGCGTCCCATGTTCGTTTGCGTTGTTCTATTTACGAACCGGCACCGCGGGCGGATGTAAAAAAGGCAAAAAACTTTGCGCTCGAAAGTGATCCGTTCGCACATCATTGGCGTAAACAGGACATGAATGGCGCAACACATACTCTCGAACCCCGCGACTCTTCGTTCGTTGCGACCTTGCCGCTAAAGCGGCATGTCAGGAACAGGCACCATTCAGGGGGGGACCGCGCGGCGTTGGAACAGACAAAAGTCGACACAAATGACTGGACAGCGGTCTTGGTTCGCATCCGCGATGACCGGGATGAGACGGCGTTTGTCGAGTTGTTCCGCCATTTTGCCCCGCGTCTCAAGGCATTCCTGATGCGATCCGGTGGCGATCCGGCCTTGGCAGAGGAATGCGCGCAAGAGGTGATGGCGACGGTCTGGCAAAAAGCGGCGCAATTTGATCCGGCGCGCGCGTCTGTCGCAACGTGGATCTTTACCATCGCACGAAACCGCCGGATCGACGCCCTACGCAGACAAAAGCGCCCAGAACCCGAGGACCTACCGTGGGGACCAGAGGCCGAGCCTGATCAGGAAGACCAGTTGGGCCTCCAGCAAGACACGGAAACCCTGACAGAGGCTATGGCCGCACTCCCCGCAAAACAGCGGGAATTGATCGAAAAGGCCTACTTTGGCGATCTGACGCACAGCGAAATCGCCGATCTGACCGGCCTGCCTCTGGGCACAATCAAATCCCGTATCCGGCTGGCGCTACAGCGCTTGCGCCACGCAATGGACAGAAAGTAACGACGCGATGACCACCATCACCCATCATCTGACCGATGACCTGATCCTGGGGTATTCCGCAGGCACCCTGCCCGAGGCGGTCAATCTCATCATCGCCACGCATATCTCGCTTTGTGATGAATGCCGCGCCGCGATTGAGGCGCAGGATGCCATCGGCGGCGCCGTTCTGGACTCCGTCGAGGAGATGCCCGTGTCAGACGCCTTTCTTGACGGCGCACTGGCGCTGATCCGGGGCAGCGAGTTCACCCCGACGCCACGCCCGATCAACATCGCCGCGGACCCGGTCGCCCCTGCGCCGCTGCGTGACTACATCGGCGGCACTTTGGACGAAGTAAAATGGCGGTCCATCGGTATGGGCGTAAAGCAGGCCATTCTACCCACCTCGCGTGAAGCCACGGCGCGGCTTTTGTTCATCCCAGCGGGGACGGCGATGCCGGATCACGGGCATCGCGGGCTGGAACTGACTTTGGTCCTCAAGGGCGCGTTTCAGGACGACGAAGGTTATTTCCGGCGTGGCGACATCGAGATTGCCAACGAAGACCTGCACCATACGCCCGTCGCCGACATTTCCGAGGATTGCATCTGTCTTGCGGTGACGGACGCGCCGCTGCGACTCAAAGGACTGGCGCGACTGGCGCAACCGTTTCTGCGGATCTGACCCCGGCACAGTCAGCATGGCAAACAAAAGAGAGCGGGGAAATTCCCCGCCCTTTTTATTGTGTCGTCAAACCCTTAGTGCTTGCGCTTTTTCGGCGGCATCAGGTCGGTAATTGTGCCCTCGAACATCTCGGCGGCAAAGTTCACCGTTTCCGACAGCGTCGGGTGCGGGTGGATTGTGTGGCCAAGATCCACCGCATCTGCGCCCATTTCGATGGCCAGAGCGGCCTCGGAAATCAGGTCGCCCGCATTGGTGCCCACGATACACGCACCGATGATGCGGTCATCGTCGGGATTGAACAGCAGCTTGGTGACCCCTTCACTACGGCCATTCGATAGCGATTTGCCCGAAGCCGCCCAAGGGAACACGCCCTTCTCGTACTTGATGCCCTTCGCCTTGGCGTCGTTTTCGGTGACACCACACCAAGCGACCTCTGGATCGGTATAGGCAACCGAAGGGATCAACTGGGCGTCAAAGAACCGCTTGTGTCCGGCGCAGACCTCTGCCGCCACCTTGCCCTCATGCACCGCCTTGTGCGCCAGCATCGGCTGGCCCACCAC
>TARA_R100000789_G_scaffold34177_4_pt1 | contig 21552 bp, 18 predicted proteins | sample TARA_R100000789 | Tara Oceans TARA_R100000789 (sample SAMEA2623403) | marine metagenome | biome: marine biome (ENVO:00000447); feature: mesopelagic zone (ENVO:00000213); material: "saline water (ENVO:00002010), including plankton (ENVO:xxxxxxxx)" | depth 450 m
TGGGCCACCGGCTTTGGCGCGGGTGTCGATGAGGTCCCCTATGGCTTGCCGATCAAGTTCGAAGACGATGTCATCCGGCGGAACGTCGAGTGGCTGACCGCCGATACGATTTCCTCGATCAACTTCACCCCGATTCACGCGCTGGACGGCACGATCACTCCGCAAGGGTGCGCGTTTGAGCGCCATCACTCGGGCGCAATCGAGCTGTCCAAGCCCGACTACCGCCTGATGATCAACGGATTGGTGGATAAGCCGCTGGTCTTCTCCTACGAGGATCTGGAACGTTTCCCGCGCGAACAGCACGTCTACTTCTGCGAATGCGCCGCCAACACCGGCATGGAATGGGCGGGCGCACAGCTGAACGGCGCGCAGTTCACCCACGGCATGATCCACAACATGGAATACACCGGCGTCCCGCTGCGCACCTTGCTGGCAGAGGCCGGTCTGGAGGCTGCGGGCGACTTCAAGGACAAGTGGGTCTACGTCGAGGGTGCGGATGCCTCCTCCAACGGTCGTTCGATCCCGATGGAAAAGGCGATGGACGACGTTCTGGTCGCCTTCAAGGCCAATGGTGAGGCGCTGCGCAAGGAGCACGGTTACCCCGTCCGCCTTGTCGTCCCCGGCTGGGAAGGCAACATGTGGGTCAAATGGCTGCGCAGGATCGAGGTCATGGATGGCCCGGTCGAGAGCCGCGAAGAAACGTCGAAATACACCGACACGCTGGAGGATGGCACCTCGCGCAAGTGGACCTGGGTCATGGACGCCAAGTCCGTCATCACCTCGCCCAGCCCACAGGCACCCATCACGCACGGTCACGGCCCGCTGGTCATCACGGGCATGGCGTGGTCCGGCCACGGCAAGATCACCCGAGTCGATGTGTCGAAGGACGGCGGCATCACATGGGAAACCGCCCGTCTGGCGGCCCCGGGCGAGGACAAGGCCCTGACCCGCTTCTACCTCGACACCACATGGAACGGCGAAGACATGCTGATCCAGTCCCGCGCGATGGATGAGACCGGCTATGTCCAGCCGACCAAGGCGCAACTGCGCGATGTGCGCGGGCTGAACTCGATCTATCACAACAACTGCATCCAGACATGGCACGTCAAAGCCAATGGGGAGGCCGAAAATGTCGAAGTCTCTTAAACTCTACGGCGGCGTCGCCGTCGGCATCGGCCTGATGCTGGTGGGCGCGTATAACTTCGCCGACCGCAATATCGCGGGCTATCCCAGCAATCCGCAGGTTCTCGCAGACCTGCCCGCCCCCATCCCCGAGCCTGTGGCCCCGGTGCAGACCGCTGCTGCCCCGGACGTCCCGGACGCGGCGGACCCGGCGCCGCTGGATGGCGGCATCGTGGCGGCCGCCCACGCCGACAATGGCGACAGCACCGGCCTGCGCTTTGGCCTTGGCCGTGAGGCGCTGGCGGAAGAAATTGCCGCGTGGGACGTGGACGTCAGCCCCGATGGCACCGGCCTGCCGGTCGGCACCGGCAACGCACTCAACGGCGAACCGCTGTTCGAGGACAACTGCGCCGCCTGCCACGGTTCTTTCGCCGAGGGTGTTGGTAACTGGCCGAAACTGGCCGGGGGCGACGGCACGCTGGCCGACGACGACCCGCTGAAAACCGTGGGCTCTTACTGGCCCTATACTTCGACGATCTGGGATTATGTCCACCGCTCCATGCCCTTTGGCGCGGCGCAGACCCTGTCGGACGACGATGTCTATGCCATCGTGGCTTATATCCTCTATTCCAACGACATCATCGACGATGAATTCGAGGTCTCCAACGAAACCCTGCCGACGATCACGCTGCCCAACGCCGACGGCTTTATCGTCGATGACCGGGCAGAGACGGAATATTCGATCTGGCGGACAGAGCCTTGCATGGAAAACTGCAAGGACAGCGTCGAAATCACCATGCGCGCCACTGTGCTGGACGTGACCCCCGACGAAGAGGGCACAGAGCCCGCCGTTGACCCAGCCCCCGCTGCCGCCCCGGCAGAGGTGGCCGCCGTCGACCCAGAGCCGGAAGCAGAGCCAGCCGCCGACCCCGCCGCCGCCCCGGCTGAGGACACACTTGATCCCGAACTGGTCGCCGCTGGTGAAAAGCTGTTCGGAAAATGCAAGGCCTGTCACCAGATCGGCGAGGGGGCCAAGAACCGCGTCGGTCCGCAGCTGACAGGAGTGGTGGGCCGCGACATCGGCGCAATCGAGGGGTTCAAATACTCCAGAACCATGGCGGACATGGGCGGCACCTGGGACGAAGACATTCTGGGCGCTTTCCTTGCCAATCCGCGCAGCGCGGTGAAAGGCACCAAGATGGCCTTTGCCGGTCTCAAAAAGGATGAAGAGATCGCGGCAATGATCGCCTACCTCAAGTCCGTCTCTGACTAAGGCACACAGATGATGAAGCGGCTGATAACAACGGCCCTCGTCGCGCTGGCCCCCCTCGTGGGGCCAGCCACCGCAGAGGAAGAGGCCCAGCTGATCGGCGATGCCGAGCGTGGGGCAAAACTGTTTGCGCAATGCTCTGGTTGCCACCAGATCGGACCAGAGGCGCAGAACCGCATCGGCCCGCATCTCAACGGGATCTTTGGCCGCCGGGCCGGCAGCCTGGAGGGGTTCGACTACTCCAGATCCATGGAACGCGCCTCTGGCGACGGCTTGACGTGGACCTACCAATACCTTGACGCCTATATAGAAAACCCGCGTGTTCTGTTGTCTGGCACGCGTATGTCGTTCCGGGGCATCAAGAACGAACAGGACCGCCATGATGTGCTGGCCTACCTGCGCCAGTTCTCCGCCAATCCGCAGGATATTCCAGAGGCAGCGCCCACCGCCATCGCGCGTGAGGTAGACCTGTCGCCCGACATCCTCGCTATCGTGGGCGACGTGGCCTATGGCGAATACCTCGCTTCGGAATGCCTGACCTGCCACAAACGTGACGGCAGCGATGACGGCATCCCCTCGATCGTCAAATGGCCGGAAGAGGATTTCGTTATCGCAATGCACGCGTACAAGCGTAAACTGCGGGTGCATCCGGTGATGCAGATGATGGCCGGACGCTTGTCGGATGAGGAAATCGCCGCTCTGGCGGCCTATTTCGCAACCATCGAATGACAGGGGGTCAGGTATTCCGCAATTGAGCAAAAGCCACCCAGATAGGACAGTGATCGCGCGGGGCAGACAGTCCCGCCGCAGCGGGTCGATTTTTGCCCCTGCGTGTTTGCGTTCCGCCGGGGCTGCCCCGGCCAGTTTGGATGGATTTCATGCGGATGCCTTTCGCCACCCGGATACTGATGTTGGGCGCTTTGCTGGCGCTGGCGGCGTTTTTCGGCCTCCTGCCGACTTGATGCCGCCGGGCCATATCGTGCCCCAAAGACCTTTTCTGACACCACGTCGCCCCGCGCAGCCCCGTGCCGCGCGGGGTTTTTTGTGGGTTTGGAAAAGCCTTCCGTGCGTTCGATTTTCGACCCCGAAAGGGGGGCGCACCAAGAGACCTGTCCAATAAGGAGGAGTACGGACATGACATTTAACAGACGCACATTTCTGGGAACCGCTGTTGCCGCCACGTCGCTGACAGCACCGATGGTGCAGGCCGCCAGCCATGCACGCCCGCGCGCGGTTGTGATCGGCGGCGGGGCAGGGGGCGCGACCGCGGCCCGCTATATCGCCAAGGACAGCAACGGTGAGATCGATGTCACCTTGATCGAACCCTCGCGCAGCTATTACACCTGCTTTTTCTCCAACCTCTACATCGGCGGCTTTCGCGATCTGCAAAGCATCGCCCACAACTATGCCAAGCTTGCCTCAGACTACGGCGTCAATGTCGTTCATGACTGGGCTGTGGGCGTAGACCGGGACGCAAAAACCGTGGCACTGGCCGGGGGCGGCAGCGTGCCCTATGACCGGCTGGTGATCTCGCCGGGCATCGACTTTGTCGACAGCGCTGTGCCGGGTTGGGACGTCTCTGCGCAGACCGCAATGCCGCACGCCTACAAGGCCGGAACCCAGACTGCGTTGCTCAAGGCGCAGATCGAGGCGATGCCAGAGGGCGGCACATATGTCATGGTCGCCCCGCCCAATCCCTACCGCTGCCCGCCCGGCCCGTATGAGCGGATCTCGATGGTCGCCCATGTGCTGAAGGCCACCAATCCCACCGCCAAGATCCTCATCGCCGACCCGAAAGAGGGCTTTTCCAAACAGGCGTTGTTCGAAGAGGGCTGGCAAAAGCACTACGGCGGCATGATCACCCGCATCGGCCCGGATTTCGGTGGCGGCAACGTCACGGTGAATCCCGACACGATGGAGGTCGACATCGACGGAGAGGTGGTCAAGGCGGATGTCTGCAACGTCATCCCGGCGCAAAAGGCGGGCATGATCTGCGCTGCTGCCGATCTGACCGATGGCAACTGGGCGCCGGTCAACGGTCACACCATGCAATCGCGACTGGATGAGAACATCTACATCCTTGGCGATGCGACCAATCAGGGCGACATGCCGAAATCCGGTTTTTCCGCCAATTCACAGGCCAAGGTCGCGGCCATGGCGGTGCGCGGCGCTCTGACCGGCAGCCGCGTCTTCCCGGCCAAGTACTCCAACACCTGCTGGTCGCTGATCGCCACCGATGACGGCGTCAAGGTTGGCGCCGCCTACGAGGCGACGGATGAAAAGATCGCATCGGTTTCCAGCTTTGTCAGCCAGACAGGTGAGGATGCGGCGATGCGCAAGGCGACCTATGAGGAAAGCATCGGCTGGTACGCGGGCATCACCTCGGACATGTTTGGCTAAGGGCAGACACGTCTGCAAAACAGGGTCCGCCGCGCATTCCGCGTGGCGGACCAGATTTCGGCGGTTTCGCGCGACCCCCGGTCGCGGGCGGGCGGGGCTCCCTTGACCCTGCCTGAAAACGGGCGCTTCCTCGGCCCATGCCACACGGACACCACCACCATCACCACGTCGACCCCGAGGCCGGGGATGCCCGCATGGCCGCCGCCGTCGGGGTGAACCTGTTGCTCACGGTCGCGCAGGTCATTGGCGGTGTGCTGTCCGGCTCGCTTGCGATGATCGCCGACGCGCTGCACAACTTCTCGGACGCGGCCAGCCTGATCATTGCCGCATGGGCCCGCCGCATCGCCCGCCGCCCGGCGGATGCGGGCATGACCTTTGGCTATGGCCGGGCCGAGGTGGTGGCCGCGCTGATCAATCTGACCACCCTCATCGTGATCGGCCTCTACCTGATCTACGAGGCGGTGATGCGCTTCTTTCAGCCGCAAGAGGTGATCGGCTGGCTGATTATCGTCATCGCCGCGGTGGCTCTGGTGATCGACCTTGTGACCGCCGCGCTGACCTACCGCATGGCGCAGGACAGCGTGAACATCCGCGCCGCCTTTTTGCACAACCTCGCCGATGCGATGGGATCGGTCGCGGTGATCGTGGCGGGGGCGCTGATCTGGGCCTTTGGCTGGACATGGGTCGACCCGGCCATCACCCTGCTGATCGCGGGCTATATCCTGTGGATGGCATGGTCCGAAATCGGCGGCGTCATCCGCATCCTGATGCTGGGCACTCCGCCGCGCATAGCCCCCGAACAGGTCCTGCACACCGCCGAATCCGTGGACGGCGTGCAAAGCCTGCACCACGCCCACCTGTGGCAGATGGACGAACATGCCTCGGCCCTGCAGGCGCATCTGGTGATCGAGACCGGCGCATGGGACCGCGCCGACGCGATCAAGACAGAGGTCAAGACCCAGCTGGCCGCAGCGCATGGGCTGACCCATGTCACGCTGGAAATGGAATGCGCCGCGCACATCTGCGTGGACGCGCGCCGCATCGGTCACTGACCCGCGCTGCATCCCGGCGCGCGGAAGGGTCTTGAATGGTCCCCGCGCATTGCTATCTAAATCGCTCACCCCGAAACCCCCACCAGACCCCCGAAACCGCAAGAGGCCGCGCCGCGAAAGCGACCCGACACCACCCCCCGCGTCCAATCCGTTTTGGCCTGCGCCCCTTGCAGCCCCCCAAGGGCAATACTAAGACTCAGGTAACACTCAGGCGTTACATCTTTGACAGCAGTTGCAGGCAGGCCGAAATGACAGATCCCATTGAGACATACATGAACCTCGTTCCCATGGTTGTGGAACAGACCAGCCGCGGGGAACGCGCCTATGACATCTTTTCCCGACTGCTGAAGGAACGGATCATTTTCGTCAACGGCCCGGTCCATGACGGCATGTCCTCTCTGGTGGTGGCACAATTGCTGCACCTTGAGGCGGAAAACCCGTCCAAAGAGATTTCGATGTACATCAACTCGCCCGGCGGATCGGTTGTGGCGGGCCTGTCGATCTACGACACGATGCAATACATCAAACCCAAGGTGTCGACACTGGTGTGCGGTCTGGCGGCCTCGATGGGCTCTGTCATCGCGATCGGTGGCGAAAAGGGCATGCGCTACTCGCTCCCCAACGCCGAATTCCTCGTGCACCAGCCGTCCGGCGGCGCGCAGGGCACCGCGGCGGACATCCTGATCTCGGCGCGCCACATCGAACAAACGCGCGAACGGATGTACAAACTGTACATGCGGCACTCTGGCCGCGACTTTGACACCGTCCGTGAGGCGCTTGACCGCGACAAGTGGATGACCCCCGAAGAAGCCAAGGAATGGGGTCATGTGGACGAAATCGTGACCTCGCGCGTCACCGAAGGTGATAGCGACGCCTAATGAGGCAGCCCCGCGCCACAGGTGGCCCGGGGCGAACTTTCGGATTGTCGCGCCCGGCGACGTGGCCTAAGCTGTGCGGATACTGGCGGCAGGTCGCGTTGTGGGGGCGCAAATGTCGGTCGCTGGCGAAGCAGGAAACCGGAACTGAAACCGGGAAAGGTGCATTATGGCAACGAATTCAGGCAGCGATAGCAAGAACACTCTCTATTGCAGCTTTTGCGGCAAGAGCCAGCATGAGGTGCGCAAGCTGATCGCGGGCCCCACCGTGTTCATCTGCGACGAATGCGTTGAGCTCTGCATGGACATCATCCGCGAGGAAACCAAAGGCGCCGGGCTGAAGGCGTCTGATGGTGTGCCCACCCCGCGTGAGATCTGCGATGTGCTGGACGATTATGTGATCGGTCAGGCAACGGCCAAGAGGGTTCTCTCTGTCGCCGTGCACAACCATTACAAACGTCTCAACCACGCGCAGAAATCGTCCGACATCGAACTGGCGAAATCCAACATCCTGCTGATTGGCCCCACCGGCTGCGGCAAGACGCTGTTGGCGCAGACCTTGGCGCGCATTCTGGATGTGCCCTTTACGATGGCCGATGCCACCACGCTGACAGAGGCGGGGTATGTCGGTGAGGATGTGGAAAACATCATCCTCAAGCTGTTGCAGTCGTCGGAATACAACGTGGAACGCGCGCAGCGCGGCATCGTCTACATCGACGAGGTCGACAAGATCACGCGGAAGTCGGAAAATCCGTCCATCACCCGCGACGTGTCGGGTGAGGGCGTGCAGCAGGCCCTGCTAAAGCTGATGGAAGGCACCGTTGCCTCCGTTCCGCCGCAGGGCGGGCGCAAGCATCCGCAGCAGGAATTCCTGCAGGTCGACACCACCAATATTCTGTTCATTTGCGGCGGTGCATTCGCCGGTCTGGACCGCATCATCAAGCAACGCGGCAAAGGCTCTGCCATGGGCTTTGGGGCCGATGTGCGCGATGACAGCCTGATTGGCGTCGGTGAGACGTTCAAGGAACTGGAACCAGAGGATCTGCTGAAATTCGGCCTGATCCCGGAATTTGTCGGTCGTCTGCCGGTCATCGCCACGCTTGAGGATCTGGATGAGGACGCGCTTGTCACCATTCTGACCCAGCCCAAAAATGCTTTGGTCAAGCAGTACCAGCGCCTGTTTGAGATGGAAGACACCAAGCTCGACTTCACCGAAGACGCGCTGTCGGCCATCGCGAAAAAGGCGATTGAACGCAAGACCGGCGCGCGCGGGCTGCGCTCTATCCTTGAGGGCATTCTGCTCGACACCATGTTCGAATTGCCGGGCATGGATGAGGTGACAGAGGTTGTCGTCAATGAGGAATCGGTTGTCTCCGAGGCCAAGCCGTTGATGATCTACGCCGATGCCAAAAAAGAGGGTGCCTCGGCCGGGTAAGGCCGCGACATTTCGAACCACATAACGACACCATGTAGGGCGGGGATTTTCCCCGCCTTTCCTATGTCCGGAGGACAGACACCATGACCATCACCCGCATCTCGTCCGGCAGTCCGTTTGAGGAACAGATCGGTTATAGCCGCGCAGTTGTCGCTGGCGGCTTTGTCCATGTCGCCGGAACGGTGGGGCAGGGCGAAACGGTGCAGGAGCAGTGCCGCGCCGCCTTGGCCACGATCCAGTCGGCGTTGGAAAAGGCAGGGGCCAGCCTGTCCGACGCGGTGCGGGTCACCTATTACCTGCCGGACCGGACCGAATTTGAACCCTGCTGGCCAATCCTGCGTGAGACCTTTGGCGCAAATCCCCCCGCCGCCACCATGGTGGAATGCGCGCTGATCGACCCGAAATACCGGATCGAAATCGAGGTCACGACGCTCGCCCCCTGATCATGGCGCAGGGCGGGATGTACCCCCGCCCACGCCTGAAACATCGCGCGCAAAGTAAAGAGATGGTTAAACCGTCTCTGCAAGTCATTGATTTTATTATGGCGTGCATCTGTCCACGCGTGGACAGCCCTTATCCCGCCAGCCGGCTGCCCTCGTCCAGCAGCTCAAAATCCGGCCCCAAAAGCGCCCGAACCTCATCCTCTCCGGGCTGCTCCCAAACCGGGCCGGAGGCCACGAATCCTGCGCCCACAAGGGCCGCCTGAACCGCCGCAAAATCCGGCTCCCCCACGGCCAATCTTTTTCGAACCTGCCCGGCCGGCATCCATGCCCGGCGCAAGGTCTCGATCCACAAAGGCGCCCGCCCCGAAAAGCTCTCAAGATGGGTCGAGATATGCTGCGTCGCCCCGGAACGCCGCCGCAAAATCATCGCCACCTGCTGATCCGGCCGCGCCACAAAAGCCAGGAAATGGAGCGACGATCCCTCCGCCGCCACGATCTGCTTGGCCGCCTTGTAGCGGGCCACCTGCTCGGTCAAGGAATGCGCCTGCGGGTGGAAAATCTCATAGCCCTCTGCCGCCAGATACGCCTCCAGCCGCGCCTCCCCCAACAACGCGCCCTTACCGGTCCCAAGCCGAGAGCGGCTGATATACAGCTTGTCAGACCCCTCCGGCGCGACGCTCTGACCGAACCGCAGGGCAACCGCCTCGATGAACCGATCCGTGCCGCGACTGATCTCACCCAGACCAAAGCCCTGACCGGGGACGATCAACTGATCCGGACTACAAGGCACGCGCGCCTCATGGATCGGCAGATCACATCCCATCAGGGACAGGAACTCACGATGAAACGCGGGCAAGGGCTCCGTATTGGCCGGGTTCTTGGGCGTGAACAGAATGCCATCAAAGCGCGATGAGTCGATATGCTCCAGCGCCCAAAGTCGGGTCACGCTTTCGGTCACGAAATGCGGAAAATACCGCCACAGGACACCGCCCCACAACCACCGTCCCGGCAGCCGCTCTGCCTGCAGCGGGCGCGCGGGCGGCGGGGTCAGCAACCGCGCGGCCCGCCAGGTCGCCGCGTGCGGCACCACTTGCCCCTCGGCGGTCAGAACGCCCGAGGGCTGAACATGAGACCGATGTGTCGGCGGGACGACCACAGGATTTTTCAGCCGCGCGATCTGACAGGACCAGCCGCCGACCGGATTGGGCGGTTCCATCCGGACAAGGTTGCGCGTGCAGGTCCAGACATGACGAGTAGAGACGCCTTCGGACTTGCGGAAACCCATCGACCGCAGCCGATCCTTGCAGGTTCTGGTGCCGCCAGCACCATAGACCGTTGGATGAAACTCGACCACCACCGCGCGGATACCCTTGAGAGTGGCGTGTTCAAGAAATTCCAGTTCACCGCCTTCGATGTCCATGATCAGCACGTCTGGGCGAAACTCTTCGATCACGGCATCTAAAGAGGCGGTCGGCACCTCCACAGGGCGCGTCTGACGGTTGTCCGCATCCACCAGCGAGGAGCCAAGAAAAGAGTTGCGCAGATAAAATGTGCGGGTGTCCGGCCGTTCGGGCGCGCTCATCAACACCTGATTGCGCAATTCGATCCGGTCCTGAAGTCCGTTCAGGTCATGCAGGGCGCGGATGTGGGGGATCAGGTCGGGGTTGGCCTCAAACGACAGGACGGCCTTTGGGTTCGCGTTCTTCGCGATGACCGCCCCGACAACGCCCAGCCCTGCGCCAAGCTCTAACACCCTGTCGCCGGGTCGGACAACTGCCAGAGCGCCTGCTATTTCATCGGCCTCATAACGCTCTTCGGCCATGCGTCGCTGGCGCGTCTCGGTCAGAAAGGGAGAGGCGGGCACAGCCACGCCCCGACAAGTGACTGTCGTCAAAGTATCCTGCATCACTGCTCGCCCGTATTTGGTCTTTTTGGTTCCAATTTTGGTGCCACCCGTTTGTGTTAAGATTATGTTCACCACGATTGTCGCGCCAGAACATTCATCAGGTGAGGTAAACGGGAAACATGCGTCATGGCTGCCACTGGACCCCGCGCCGGGAATTCGCCATACAAGGGCCAGACACACGAGGAGTCGTCCATGGGCATTCTCAATACCCTTTTGCGCGCCGTGACATGGTGGAATGGCGCCACTCTCAACACCCTGATCTACACCAGCCGCAAAGGCGTGAAGGTGGGGGAAGATGAGCAGGGCAACACCTTTTACCACACTCGCGACGGCAAGCGCCGCTGGGTGATCTTCAACGGTGAGGCCGAGGCTACCCGTGTCAGCCCCGACTGGCATGGTTGGCTGCATCACACCTTCAAGGAAGCGCCGACAGACCGCCCGCTGCCGCACAAGGCATGGGAAAAGCCGCATATCGAGAACCTGACCGGCACCGCGCTGGCTTATGCGCCTGCCGGGTCCATTCGCCGCGAAGTACCAGCAGATCGTCGCGACTATGAGGCATGGTCGCCCAAATGACTCATTCCGTGGCCGAAGTGACCGTCGGCGGCGCTGTGCTGGCGGCGGCGATTGTTTTTGGCGCCTACACCGTTCAAAGCACCGGCTTTGCCTTTGGTTCAACCGGGTATGAGCTATCAGCCTCTTTCCGGTCCGTGGAAGGGATCAGCGTCGGCACCGACGTGCGTCTAGCAGGCGTCAAGGTGGGCACCGTCAGCGGGATCGACCTGAACGCTGAAACCTATCGCGCTGACACCAAAGTGGCTCTGAACGACGGCGTGCTTGTGCCCGATGACAGCGTGATCGCCATCGCGTCCGAAGGACTACTTGGCGGCAACTACGTTGAGATTTCTCCCGGCGGATCGTTGTTCTACTATGACGCGGGCGAAGAGATTCTTGATACCCAAGGCTCTGTCAGCCTGCTGACGCTTTTGCTGCGCTATGTTGGCGGCGGGAGCGAGGATACAGCGGAATGAACCTGCGCGTCGTGGGCGCCTTGCTTGCGCTGGCCGTTGCCGGGCCAGTCGCGGCGCAGGATACGGTCACGTCCGGGACCGGGGCCATTCTGCGCGGTCTGGACAAGCTGAACGCCAAAGTGACCGACATCGTGCTGCAAAACGGTGAGACAGAGGTTCTTGGTCTGATCGAAATCGCGCTGAAAGACTGCCGCTACCCCGAGGGGGATCCGTCGGGCGATGCCTATGCGTTTCTGACTATCCGAGAGGCTGGGGTGGCCCAGCCGCTGTTTTCGGGCTGGATGATTGCCTCTTCACCGGCATTGAACGCCATGGATCATGCGCGGTTTGATGTCTGGGTCTTGCGTTGCACCCTGCCGGACTGATCGCTTTTTCCCTTAGAGAAATCAAAGGCTCAGCCGTCGAAAGCTGGGTCAAATAATGGTAATCCAATGGCCGGACTGCACACAGTCCGGCCATTGGGTTTTCTTCGTCAGGCTGCGGCCTTGGCCGCCGCAGTGGCTGCGGCGTCCGCCTTGCGTGCTTTCGGGAAAAAGCTGAAGTACAGCACTGGAGCCGCGATCAATGTCAGGACTGAGGCAAAGCCAAGACCACCCATGATCGTCACCGCCATGGACGCAAAGAAGGCGTCGGACAGCAGCGGGATCATGCCAAGGATCGTGGTTGCCGCAGCCAGCACAACTGGCCGCAGACGCGATGTGGACGCGTCCAGGACCGCCTTGCGAAAGCCTACGCCCTCGGCCCGGACCAGATCGATCTCCTCGACCAGAACAATGCCGTTCTTGATCAACATGCCCGACAGGCTGAGCAAACCCAGCAAGGCGGTAAAGGAGAACGGCAGCCCGGTGCCAAGCAGACCCAACGCGACGCCGTTGACGCTCATTGGGACCAGCAGCCAGATCACCACTGGCTGACGGATCTGGCCAAACAGCAGGACAGAGATCAGCACCATGATGATCAGTGACAAGGGCAGCTGCTTGCCCAGGGCGGCCTGCGCCTCTGTCGAGCTTTCGTATTCGCCGCCCCATTCCAGAGTGTACCCTTCGGGCAGTTCAATGGCTTCGATCCCGGCGCGGATCTCGTTGAAGACAGCCGAGGCATTCACTCCGGCGGGGACGCCCGCCTGTACCGCGATGGTGGGCACCCGGTCGCGACGGCGCAGCAGCGTGTTCTGCGCCTCCCAGTCGTAGCCGTCAATCAACTGCAACACCGGGATGTAAGACTGTGCCGCGCTGGAATAGACGGGTTGATCAGCCAGATGTGCGCCCCCTTCCTGCGCTGCCACATCAGTGCGCAGGATGATCGGGATCAGGCGATCCCCTTCGCGGTAGACGCCCGCCTGCAGCCCGTCAGAGCCCAGCAATAGCGAGTTGGCCAGGTCTTCGCGGGTGACACCAGCCGCCTTGGCGCGTTCATCTGCAAAGATCGGCTTGATCACCATCTCCCGCTCGCGCCAGTCGGTGCGCAGATCCTGCAACTGGTTGGAGCCGTCCCGGAGTTCGGCCATCGCCTTTTCCGCCAGTTCACGCAGTACGACGGGGTTCGGGCCGGAAAACCGTGCCTCGATCGGGGCGCCGCCGCCGGGACCAAAGGCCAGGCGTTCGGTGCGGAACTCTCCATCCGTCAGGGTATTGCGGCCAAAGGACTCCAGTTCGTCGCGCAAAGACGGGATTTGTTCCAGGCTTTCGGTTCGGATGATGAGGTGTCCGTAGGTCGGCAGCGCCTCTTCGGGAGCGTAGGTCAGCATGAACCGGGTCGCGCCGCCACCGACAAACGTCGAGACTGAAACCACGTCGTCTCGCTCTGCCAGCCAAGTTTCCAGCAGCTTCATGTCCTCTGCCGTACGGTGGATGCTGGCCCCTTGCGGCAGCTTGTAGTGGACATAGAACAGCGGCGTGTTGCTGTCGGGAAAGAACTGCTGCTTGACCTGCCCGAAGCCGATGTAACAGACCACGGTCAAGCCGATCAGCCCGGCGATCACCAGCCAGCGCAGACGCAGCGCAAGGTTCAGAGTCGCACGGTAGGCGCGGAACAGCGGACCGCCGTATTGGTCGCCCGCGTCACCCGACCCGACCTTGAAGAAGTAATGCGCCAGAAGCGGGGTGGCGGAAATCGCGAGGACCCACGACAGCAGCAGCGAAATGCCAATCACCGCAAACAGCGAGAACAGGAATTCGCCTGTGGCGTCCGGGGAAAGGCCGATGCCCGCGAAGGCCATGATGCCGATTACAGTCGCGCCTAGCAGAGGGGTCTGCGTCTTGGCGGCCACGTCCTCGGCGGCATCGCGGGCGGATTTGCCCTGTGCCATGTCGCCTTGCATCCCCTCGGCGACCACGATGGCATTGTCCACCAGCATCCCCATGGCGATGATCAGCGCACCGAGAGAGATCCGTTCCATCTCGATCCCGAAAATCGCCATGACAAAGATCGTGCCGACCACCGTCAATAGCAGGGTTACCCCAACAACAACCGCCGCCCGCCAGCCCATAAAGAGCGCCAGTACGATCACCACGATGGCCACCGACATGGCAAGGTTCACCAGAAAGGCGTTCGATGCCTCGTCCACGACGACGTGCTGTTGGTAGATCGGATGCAATTCCACGCCGGCGGGAATGTCGCGCATGATCTCTGCCAGCCGTGCGTCGACCCGTTGCCCGATCTCGACAATGTTCAGGTCCGCCTTGCCTGAAACGCCCAGGGTAAAGGCCTCTTGGCCTTGAAAACGGATGATTTCGGTCGGCTCCTGAACCCGATCCCGGGTCACATTGGCGATGTCCAGCAGGTCGATAACCTCGCCGCCGACACCGATGGTTAGCCGCGCGATTTCATCAACGGTTGCGTCCCCGGCCGGGGCCTGAATGCGGATGTCCTGCCCGTTCTGGACAATGCTGCCGGCGGGCGTGCGCGTGTCGGTGTTGGCAAGTGCGGTCGCCATTGCCGTGGGAGCGATTCCGAGGTTGCTGAAAATCGCCGGGTTGGCGTCAACATAGATTGCCTCGGACGGCAGACCGGCCAGCGCCACATCCGCAACGCCATCCACGGCCAGCAGTTCGCGTCGCAGATAGGCAGAGATCTCGTGCGTTTCCGCATCGGTAAAGCCCGGCGCAGTTACTGCATAGAACACGCCGTAGACGTCGCCGAAATTGTCGTTGACGATGGGCGTGCCTGCCTCTGCGGGCAGGCTGCGTTGGGCGTCTTGAACCCGGTTGCGCAGCTTGGTCCAGATCGCAGGCAGTTCGGTACCGTCAAACGTCGATTCGATATTGACCGAGATGCGGCTGACGCCTGGTTTGTTCGAGGAGGTGATGAAGTCGATTTCACCCATCTTCTGGATTTCGGATTCGATCGGCTCACTCACCTCACGGGCGACCTGTTCGGCCGTCGCGCCGGGATATTGGGTGATGATGATCGCGTTCTTGATGGTAAAGGCGGGATCTTCGAGGCGACCGATGGTGGCAAAGCCCCAGACGCCGCCCAGCAGGCAGATCAGCATCAAGAGCCAGGTGATCAGCGCCTTGTCGATGGAGGCACGCGCGATGGACATGAGATTATTCTCCGACGCGAGTGAAAGGACGAACGGCTTGGCCGTCCGTGACCAGCGCCGCACCGGTCAACATGATCTGGGTGCCATCCTCTAGCCCATCCTTGAGATAGGTTTGCCCGTCGGTGCGTATCTCGATCTCAATCGGCGTGCGGCGCACCGTGCCGTCTGTGTAGACCATGACGGCTGCAGTCCCGTCCGGCGCGTAGATCAGAGCCGTTTCAGGCAAAACAACGCCATTTTGGCCGTTTGTGCTGGCCGCCGCAATCACTGTCACTGACGCGCCAGGAAAGACAAAATCCCCCGGCGGATCATCAAAACTCAGCGTCAGGGTATAGGTCTGGCCAACCGAATTGGTTTCGGTCTCGAATTCGCGCATGGTCAGCGGATAGCTGGTCGGGTCACCGGGCAATTGGGCGCTGAACGTCACAGTGTCGGAACCGCCAGCTTGGCGGAACAGCACTTCGGGCACTTCGATATCCACCCGCAATTCGGACACGTCATGCAGCCGAACAACGGGCGTCCCCGCGGAGACGGTTGTGAAATTGGCCACAAGACGGCGTGCGATCAATGCCTCGAAAGGGGCATGCAGCGTGGCGTGTTCCAGATTGTCCCGCGCGTCCTCAAAGGCGATTTCTGCAAGGTTCAACTGGGTCTGGGCATCGTTCACCGACACTTCGGAGACGGCTTGACCACGCAGGCTTTCAAGGCGGGTCAAATCTCTTTGGGCTTTGGTCAGGTTAACTTCGGCCTGCGACATCGCGCGGCGAAACCGATCCAGATCCAGTTGGGCGATCTGTTGGTTCTTTTTCAGATAGGTGCCTTCTTCGGCGTCCAGTGTCTCAATCTGACCGGCGACCTGAAAGGCCAGATCGACTGTTTGCAGCGCCTGCACCTGTCCGTAGAACAGGCGATGGATCTGCGTTGGTTTGGAACTGATTTCCATCAGCTTGACCGGCTTGGGCACCTCCTGCGCAACTCCGGCAGAGGCAAACAGACAACAAGCAAGGGCAAAGGCAAGGGAACGCATCGACGGTCTCCGGATACGGCTAATGGCGGTTGGTCCCGGCACATAGCGATTCTCACGAGAAATTCAAACCGTTCAGTTCACTTTTGCCGCCGCACAGGTGCTGTGCGACTGCGGCGTGTTCGATTTTTTAGAACAGGTGCCGATTGGCCGCAGTTTATTGACTTGAGGATGTGGTGTCCGCTGCGGTTGCCGCTGCGTTACGGGTAACGACTTCGGCCCCGGCGTGGGCAAGGGGGGCTGACAGAATATCGGCTTCGGTCTTCAGCGCGGTGGACAAGCGCGCGCGATAATCGTGCCGGGTGATCTCAATCCCGCCGAGGGTGGCCAGATGCGGAGTCAGAAACTGCGTGTCGAACAACATGAATCCGGTGCGCCGGAGTAAATCCATCAACCAGGCCAGCGCGATCTTTGACGCATCTCGGCGGCGCGAAAACATCGACTCGCCGCAAAAGGCCGCGCCCACGGTCACGCCATAGACGCCGCCGACCAACTCGCCCGCCATCCACACCTCTAACGCGTGGGCGCGGCCCTCGATGTGCAGCGCATGGTAAAGGTCGCGGATTTCTGCGTTGATCCATGTTTCATCGCGGTCTGCGCATCCGTCGATCACGCCAGTGAAGTCGGCGTTCAAGGTGACCTTGTAATCATCTCGGCGCAACCTCTTGGCCAGACTGCGTGAAATGCGAAACCCGTCCAAAGGCAGAATGCCGCGACGCCGGGGATCGACCCAAAAGATTTCCGGATCGTCATGACGTTCTGCCATCGGAAAAATTCCGGTGCGATAGGCATGAAGCAGCAGTTCGGGGGTAACGCTCATGAGGTATGTGAAATCATTTGGTAAAGGTGATCAACAATGTGGGTATTTGCCCAGAGGGGCAAGCCCGGACCGAAACCGGACCGGCGGAGCATCGCGCAGGCGCGACCTGCGTGGTCGCGGTGGCAATCCCCTCCGCGTCCCAGCAGGACACCCCGACAGGAGGCAGGATTACTCCAGCCCGCCTGCCTCCAACCATTTTTCCAACCAGTGGATGTTATAGTCGCCGGTGTGGATGTCCTTTTCGCGCAAAAGCGCGTGGAACAGCGGCACCGTTGTGTCGATGCCATCCACGATCAACTCTCCCAATGCGCGGTTCAGACGGGCCAGGGCCGCAGGCCGGTCGGCCCCGTGCACGATCAACTTGGCAATCAGGCTGTCGTAGTAGGGGGGGATGCGGTAGCCGTCGTAAAGCGCGGAGTCCATGCGCACGCCCAGACCGCCGGGGGCATGAAAATGTGAGATGGTGCCGGGGGAGGGCCGGAATTCCGGCAACTTTTCCGCGTTGATCCGGACCTCGATGGCGTGGCCGTTGATCTTCAGATCGTCCTGCGTGAACGATAGCGGATGCCCTGCGGCAACCCGGATTTGCTCGCGCACAAGATCGACACCAAAGATGGCCTCGGTCACGGGGTGTTCCACCTGCAGGCGAGTGTTCATCTCGATGAAATAGAACTCGCCGTCTTCGTACAGGAACTCGATGGTGCCAGCGCCGCGATAGCCCATTTCTGAAATCGCCTTGGCGCAGATGCCGCCGATATGGGCGCGTTCCTCGGGGGAGATCGACGGGCCGGGGGCTTCTTCAAACACTTTCTGGTGGCGGCGCTGCAATGAACAGTCCCGTTCTCCCAGATGCACGCCGTTGCCCTGACCGTCGCCAAAGACCTGAATCTCGATGTGGCGCGGTCGTTGCAGGTATTTCTCGATGTAGACTTCGTCGTTGCCAAAGGCGGCCTTGGATTCGGACCGCGCGGTCAGATAGGCGCGCTCCATTTCATCTTCGTCGCGCGCGACCTTCATGCCGCGGCCGCCGCCGCCTGCGGTGGCCTTGACGATGACCGGATAACCGAAAGAGGCGCCGATTTTCTTGGCCTCTTCGACAGAGCCGACGCCGCCCTCTGACCCCGGAACAACCGGAATGCCCAAGGTCTTGGCCGTTTCCTTGGCGGTGATTTTGTCACCCATTGTGCGGATATGTTCCGCCGACGGGCCGATAAAGGTGATGTCGTGATCTTCGACAATCTGCACGAAACGGGCGTTCTCGGACAGGAAACCATAGCCGGGGTGGATCGCCGTAGCACCGGTGACTTCGCAAGCCGAGATGATCGCAGGGATCGACAGATAGCTATCGGTGGACGGCGCGGGGCCGATGCAGATGGTTTCGTCGGCCATGCGGACATGCATCGCGTCGGCGTCGGCGGTGGAATGCACCGCGACTGACGGAATGCCCATTTCACGACAGGCACGAATGACGCGCAGCGCGATTTCGCCTCGGTTGGCAATAAGGATTTTGTCGGTCATGCGCTTACTCGAGGATCACAAGCGGGGCGCCGTATTCGACCGGGGCGCCATCCTCGACAAGGATACGCTTGACGGTGCCTGCGCGCGGTGCCGGAATGTGGTTCATCGTCTTCATCGCTTCGACGATCAGCAGCGTGTCGCCTTCTTTAACGGCAGTGCCGACGCTGATGAACGGATCGGACCCCGGTTCCGCCTGCATGTAGACCGTGCCCACCATGGGCGAGGTCACGGCACCTGGATGGGCTGCCGGATCTTCGGGCATCTCAGGGGCAGCGCTCGCAGCGGGGGGCACTGCAGGCGCGGCATGTGCCACCGGAGCAGCGGGCGCGGCGATGGCCGGAGCGGCCACCGGGACAACGCGGCTTATGCGCACTTGCAGGCTGTCGTCATCGCCGTATTCGCGCATGACTTCCAGTTCCGTCAGGTCGTTCTCCTGCAGGAGTTCCGCCAGCGCCTTGATGAAGGCCACATCTGCCTCGGTCTTCTTCTCGCTCATGCCATCCTCGCCATGTTCATCGGCCCGTTACCGGTCACACCGGCGGGTTCTGCGCAGCTTATAGGCTATGGCGCGGCGAAGGAAAAGCGATGCCGCGCAGGTTCCGGCGCGGCTTTTGCCGGCTGTCGCGGTCTGGTTCAATAAGGTTGGCGGGCAACGGCGGTCTCGGTAGCGCTGGCAGCGCGCCCTGCACCAGACCTCGCAACGGCGGCAGATCTGTTCCAAGCCGTGTTGCGGCCAAGCGGAGCCGCGCATAGCATTCCACCCCGGGGAGGACCATCCATGAACATTTCCACTTGGCTTGCCCGCACGGCGCAGCAATCACCGGACTGTCCGGCACTGTTTCTTGGTTGTGATCCGGTGGCAAGCTACGGCCAATTCCACATTGCAGCGCAGTGTCTTGCCGGGGCGTTGATTGCCCGGGGCATCCGGCCCGGCGACCGGGTTGCCTTGTTCATGAAGAACGTGCCTGACTATCTGATCGCGCAATACGGCGCGTGGTACGCAGGGGCCGCCATCGTTCCGATCAATGCCAAGCTGCACCCGCGTGAGGCGGATTTCATCCTGACAAACTCTGGCGCGTCGCTAGTCTTCGCAACGCCCGACTTGGCCCCTGATCTCGCGGTTGTAACTGCAACCGAAGTGATCGAAACCGGCAGCGCCGGATGGCAGGCTCTGCTTAATGCGCCAGCGAGCGACGCACCTGTCCAACGCGCGCCGGATGATTTGGCATGGCTGTTTTACACGTCCGGCACCACGGGCCGGCCAAAGGGGGTGATCATCACCCACCGGATGCTGGTGACCATGTCACTGAGTTACCAATGTGACTGTGATCTCGTCCGTGCCGAAGATGCCGCCCTTTATGCCGCTCCGCTCAGCCATGGTGCAGGCATCTACAACATGATGCACGTTCGCGCCGGGGCCCGTCATGTGTTTCCTCCGTCAGGCGGATTCGATGTCAAGGAGACACTGGACCTTGCCGTGCATTTCGGGGGCGTCCACATGTTCATGGCGCCAACCATGGTGCAGCGCCTGACCCGCCACGCCAAAGAGACAGGCTGTCGTGGCACCGGGCTGCGCACCATCGTTTACGCCGGTGGCCCGATGTACAATGCCGACATAATCGAGGCGGTTGACCATTTTGGACCGATTTTTGTGCAGATCTATGGTCAGGGGGAGTGCCCGATGGGCATAACTGCGCTGTCGCGCCATGACGTGACGGACCGGACTCATCCGCGTTGGCGGCAGCGTCTGGGCTCAGTCGGACGGGCGCAATCGGCGGTCGAGGTGCGCATCGCCGATGAAGACGGCAAGACGGTGCCAACAGATGCTGTAGGTGAGATCCTTGTGCGTGGTGACATCGTAATGGCCGGCTATTGGCAGAACCCGGAGGCCTCGGCAAAAACGCTGAAAGACGGATGGCTGTGGACTGGCGACATGGGCGCGATGGATGGTGACGGCTACGTCACGATGAAGGACCGGTCCAAGGATCTGATCATCTCGGGGGGGACCAATATCTACCCGCGCGAGGTTGAAGAGGCGCTGCTGGAACACCCGCAAGTGTCCGAAGTCGCCGTGGTCGGACGTCCGCACCCCGAATGGGGCGAAGAGGTGGTAGCCTTTGTCGTCTGCAAAGGCTCTTTGGACGAGGCCGCGCTGGATGCGCATTGCCTCGCCCGAATTGCGCGTTTCAAACGGCCAAAGGCCTATGTGATGCTGCCGGCGCTGCCTAAGAACAACTACGGCAAGGTGCTGAAGACCGACTTGCGCGCGTCGTTCGGTTCTGCCGATTGATCGACTGTGGCGGGGCCGTCCCCTGACGTGACCTTGTCCACATAGAGCTGCGAGTCCGGGGGGGGCTCAACTGTTTGGGCGTTGGTCGTGGTGTCTGACTCGGGGATGTCAAAGTCCGGGTTTTGCGCGTCCAGCAATCGGCTGATGGTGATCTGCATGATCGATGGTGGCGGGGCATTGGTCGAGGGGTCGGGCTGGCCAATGGCGGCGCGCCAAAACTTGGTCGGCTCCAGCCCGTCATTAAGCCGCGCCTCCGGGTTGCGGGCGTTGGCGATCGGCTGGACTTTGGTTTGCGCGCGGGTCTCCGGTTGTTCGCCCGGCAGCCCTTGCGGATGGCCGGTGACCTGCGGCGCGGTTAGCGTCGGTGGAAAGTTCGTTTGCATGCGGCTGCTCCATCCAGAGCGCCCCCACATAAAGACATGTTAACATCCGAGGCATAGTTTTGCAGCGGGTTGGGTCGAATTGTGAAGAAAATCCGGCGATGGCAGGGCGGGGCTGTCCGGCGCAGGGCGAGCGGTTGTTTTCCCGCGCAACGATAGGGGCTTGGCGACTGCATTGCATGCGTTTGACATGCCGCAGGGGCACGCAGCGCACCAGACTGATGCGTCTTGGTAAACAGCGTCCCGCAAGACAACCTGCCGATTGGCGCGGCGACGCCCCTGAAACACGTCAGCCGCCGATTAAATCGGCGGCCGACTGAGGGGTGGTGGTCAGATCACGCCTTATTCATTCTGTTATCGATAAGATCATCGACGACGGTTGGGTCGGCGAGGGTGGATGTGTCGCCGAGGGCGCCGTAGTCGTTTTCGGCGATCTTGCGCA
>TARA_R100000789_G_scaffold93123_3_pt1 | contig 21485 bp, 15 predicted proteins | sample TARA_R100000789 | Tara Oceans TARA_R100000789 (sample SAMEA2623403) | marine metagenome | biome: marine biome (ENVO:00000447); feature: mesopelagic zone (ENVO:00000213); material: "saline water (ENVO:00002010), including plankton (ENVO:xxxxxxxx)" | depth 450 m
GGCGCGCAAGGGCGAAAAAACGATGGCGGTCTATGAAGCGCTTATGGCGGGGGAATCTTTGGCCGGACTAGGCTATTGACCGCGTTCACCACCCCACGCCTGACGGTTCGCCCATGGGAGCCCGTATTGGACGACACAGCGGCGCGCCACCTGTTGGAGGCACGTTTGCCCACCCTGCTGACTCCTGCAGTGCTAGAGCACCTGCCGCCCGATTTCGGCCCGGAAAGTGGCCCATGCGGCATTGCCCACTGGATCGAAGCCCGCCGCAAAAAGGCGCAGGTCAGCCTTGTCGAACGAAACTCGGAGCTGATCGGCCTGCTGTTCCTGTTTTCGCCCGAAGGCGAGACGACGCGCCACCTCGGCTACTTGCTGTGCGAGGACGATTGGGGGCAAGGCTATGCCTCTGAATTGGTGCAGGGCCTTGTGGCACACTTGCAGAACGGTCCGCCCCAGATCCTGCACGCTGGTGTTTCTGTCGACAATCCGGCCTCCGCCTGCGTCTTGCTCAAGGCCGGGTTCAGCGAAGACCGGCCCAACACGCAGGACGACATACGCAGGTTCACCCTTGCCATCGATTAAAACGCCCACCCCAAGACGTGACTCCGCCTTGCGCTTCTTCTGTCTAAAAATATCCATTAGGGCGACCGTAGGGAGACCAGAGCGTGCTCAAAACACTCTCCCGGCAAGACGCCCCCTACCCGCCCGCGATCACCCGCGCCGGCACCCCGGCCACCGTGGCCCCGGCTGGCACATCGCGCGTCACGACCGCATTCGCCCCGATCACCGCGTGATCGCCCACCGTCAATGGCCCGATCAGCTTGGCCCCCGCGCCCACATCCACATGACCGCCCAACACCACCGGGCCCGCCAGCGTCACCTGATGAAAGATCATACAATTCACACCGATCCTTGCGTCTGGATGAATGATGATCCCGGTTGGATGGGTCAGCCGAAGGCCGCCCCCCACCTGCGTGGTCAGATGCAGCTCGCTCTGGCACATCAGCGACCAGAACCAGTGATTCAAGACCCAATAGCGGGACAGGCCCCGACCAAGCACGCCGCGCCCTCGACAGGCCTGATAGCGACGCACGGCACGGATCATCTTTTTGCCCGGCTCCCAGAAACGCTCTATCCGCTCCCGCGACCAATCCGGCACCTGTGCCGATATGCCCGTATCCGCCATGTCCGCGCCAATGCCCGTGATCTGCCATATTCCTGCCCTGAAATGCGGTATCCTAAGCGATATGGCAACACTCTGAGCGCAGACTGCCCGCCAAGCAGGGCGCCGGACATCTCCGGAGAACCCGGAAGGACAGACATGACGCGCCTGCGCGACGGACGAGGATACAGCCCGGCATGAGCGCACCGGCGCATAACCCACTCCCTTACCGGGGAGACATCGACGGGCTGCGCGCTGTCGCCGTTTTGGCCGTGGTATTGTACCACTTCGGCCTGCCGCTGGACGGCGGGTTTGTGGGCGTCGACATCTTCTTTGTGATCTCCGGCTTTCTGATCGGCGGCATCCTGTGGCGCGAATACGATGCCACCGGCCGCATCAGCCTGCGAAATTTCTATATCCGCCGGTTTCGCCGCCTCGCCCCCGCCTTTTTCACCATGCTGCTGGTCACGACAGCGCTGGGCTGGGTGATCCTGCTGCCGTTCGAGTTTCGCGAGTACGGCAAGGCGGTGATTGCCTCGACGGTCTATCTGTCAAACGTGCTGTTCTTTCGGCAGGCGGGCTATTTCGACACCGCGTCCGAAGACAAACCGCTACTGCACACATGGTCACTGGCGGTTGAGGAACAGTTCTACATCTTCCTGCCGCTGCTGCTGATCGTGCTGGCGCGATGGCGTTGGGGGTTGATCGGCACGCTGGTGGCGTGCTGGGCCGCCTCACTGATCGCCTGCGTACTGCTGACCCCGCTGTCACACACCGCCGCGTTTTACCTGTTTCCCTTCCGCGCATGGGAGCTGTTGTCCGGCGTCTTGCTGGCGATCTGGGGACAATCGCAGGGCAGCAATTGGCGCGGTCACCCGGCGTTTTCCTCTGTCGGGATCGTCATGGTCAGCGCGTCGATCTGGTTCACCCCGGCGGGGCCCTTGTTCCCCGGGCTGTTGGCGGTCCCGCCCGTCCTTGGCACGCTGTTGCTATTGTCGTCGGGCAACGGCGACAACCCGGTGAACCGGATGCTGACCATGCCGGTGATGCGGTTCTTCGGGCTGATCTCGTATTCGCTCTACCTGTGGCACTGGCCCGTCTACACGCTGGCCTCTGCGCTGCGCGGGGATATGAGCCTGCTGGAATCGCTGGTCTGGATGACCGTGTCGATCGGCCTTGGCTGGACGTCATGGCGATTTGTCGAACAGCCCGTACGCCATGCACGCCGCCTGACCGGGCGCGCAGTGTTTGGCGGTATGGCGCTGGCGTCGCTGGCAGCACTGGTCGTGGGCTTTGCCCTGTTCACCCGCGACGGGCTGCCGGAACGGTTCGGGACACAAGCACGGGTGCATATCGCCGCCTCCGGCGATTTCCTTCAGGACTGGAGCAGGTGCCGTATCGTCGACAGCGGCCCACTGGACGGGCTGGAGGTCTGCCCGATCGGTCCAGACGGCCCTCCCCGCCTGCTGGTCTGGGGAGACAGCCATGTGCGCGCGATGAAAGAAGGACTGGATGTCGCCGCGCATGAGGCAGAGGTGCCCGCCATCCTGATATGGCGCGCCGGATGTGCGCCGCTCTTTGGTCTGCGCAAGGTCGAAAGCGCCGCCACCCCGGCACAGGACACTGCCTGCACAAGGGCGAACAAACAGATCCGGCAGGCCTTGCCCGCGTTGGACAGCCTCGACTCCGTGCTGCTGATCGGGCGGTGGAGTTACTATGCCACGGGTGAGGGCGTCGGGCTGAATGCCCATGACCGGATCGCACTGTTTCCCACCGACCGGCCCACGTCGACCGGGACGCGGCAAACGCAATTGCTGGCCAAGGCGGCGCGTACCACGGTTGAGGAACTGGGCCATCTAGTCGATCACGTCCATGTCCTGCGCCAACCCCCCGAAATCCCGTGGTACAACAGCCGCTTTGCCGCGCGCGAGGCGGCGCATGAGGGCCTGCCCCTCGCCGCACCGGCGACCACGAAGGCCTCTGTTCCCGCTGAGGCCATCGTCCTGCGCGGCACCCTTTCGGATTCCCCGTGGCTGCCGCTGGTCGATGAGGGCCGCATCACTTTCCTCGACACTTGGCCGTATTTCTGCGCGGACGGTCTGTGTTCTGCCGTTCAGCAGGGGCAGGGCCAGTATTTCGACAACAATCACCTGACCAACAGCGCCGCGATCCGCATACGCGACGTTTTGCGCCCCGTCTTTGCACCGCTGCAACCAGCGGTTTCCATGAACGGGGCCTCTGACGGATGACATCGGTCTTTGACACGCACTGGGATGCCATCGTGATCGGCGCTGGCATGGGCGGCGGTACGCTGGGCCGCGCGCTGGCCGAGGCAGGCCAAAAGGTGCTGTTTGTGGAAAAAGGCGCGCCGGGTCTGCGCAGTGAACGCAACGGCCTGACAGAGGTCTTTGTGCCAGAGGCACGCGCTGCGCGGGGTCTGTGGCCTGATCCGCTGCATGTGTCGCTCGACGGCGTTCAGACCAGCTTTTTCGCACCCCTGGGCAGCGGACCGGGGGGCAGTTCGGTGTTCTACGCCGCCACGCTGGAACGCCCCGAACGACACGATCTGGACGATCTGCCAGGCCAGCCGCACCCAACCGGCGGCTGGCCGGTGGGATTTGACGAAATGGCCCCGTGGTACGATCGCGCCGCCCTGCAATTCCGCGTCCACGGCACGCCCGATCCCCTGTCGCCAGAGGCACCGATGCCACTGGAAATCCCGCCACCTTTGCGCGAGGCAGAGGCCGCATTGACCGACAGCCTGCGCGCCGCCGGGTTGCATCCTTATCGCACGCACACGGGCATTGCCAATGTCGAGGGCTGTGAGAATTGCCTTGGCCGCAAATGCCCCAAGGTCTGCAAAATGGATGGCCGCTCTGCCGGGGTGGAACCCGCGCTGGCCAGCGGCAATGCGCATCTCTTGACCGGCGCAAATGTCATCCGTCTGCACACCCAAGGCAATCGCATCACCAGTGCCGAGGTGCGTATTGACGGCGAAATCCGACATTTGCGGGCGGATCGTTTCATCCTTGCCGCCGGGGCACTGCATTCGCCCCGCCTGCTGCTGGCCTCTGCGTCAGAGGACTGGCCTCAGGGGCTGGCCAATCGGTCCGGATGTGTCGGAGCCAACCTGATGCTGCATGTCGATGAACGCTTTGCCCTTTGGCCGAAACGCGGCACGCCGGACAGTGGCGCGACCAAGGCGATATCCTTTCGCGACTTTTACCACCGTGAGGATATGCGGCTGGGGTCGGTACAGGCCATGGGCATCCGCGCCTCGTATGGCGAATTGGTGCATTTCCTGAATCGTATGTTCGACCTGCGCGGGCAGTCTCACCTGCGCACTCTGTCACGCCCAATGGCGGCGGTGGCGCAGGTATTTCTGGGCCACGCGCATCTGTTTGTCGGGTTGATGGAGGATTTTCCCTACGCCCAAAACCGCGTGCTGTTCGATCCCACGCACCCCGACAAACTGTCCGTCACCTACACCCTGTCAGATGAACTGCGCACGCGCCGCCGTGCCTTTCGCAAGGCTCTGAGGCGCGGGTTGCGCGGACACCGGCACATGTTCCTGTCGATGACTCCCGAGTTGAACTGGGGTCATCCCTGCGGCACGCTGCGGTTCGGGCATGATCCCGCGACATCCGTCACGGACGCGGGCGGGCGGGCGCATGATCTGGCCAACCTCTGGGTGGCGGACGCCAGTTTCATGCCCACCTCCATGGGGGTGAACCCCAGCCTGACCATCGCCGCCAACGCCCTGCGGGTGGCGGACCAGATCCTGAAGGACCGGACATGACGCAGATCACGCCACAGGACGGTTTTGCCGTGGTCACCGGTGCCGGGTCCGGGCTGGGCCGCGCGCTGGCGCAACAGCTCTGCGCGCAGGGCTTTACCGTGGTCGGCACCGGCCGCCGGGCAGAGGCGCTGGAGGAAACCGCCGCGCTGTGCGGGGGTCGATTTGACGCCGTGCCGCTGGACGTGTCCGATTTCGACGCTGTGACAACCGGATTTGCGGAAATGACCGGCCGTCATGGACCCCTGGCGCTGCTGATCAACAACGCCGCCGTCTATCCCAAGCGCGATATGCTGGAGGAAACGCCGGACCGCTTTTGGCACAGCATGAAGATCAACCTTGGCGGGGTTTATGCCTGTTCATGGGCGGCCTTGCAGGACATGGCCCCGCGCGGCAAAGGCCGGATTCTGAACGTGGCCAGCTACGCCGACATTGCCCCCCTGCCCGCATCAGCGGCCTATTCCGTATCCAAGGGCGCGCAGCGCATTCTGACGCGGGCGCTGATCGCCGATCTGTTTGACCGCTTCCCCGGTATCGTGATCAGCGACTGGCTGCCCGGCGCGCTGGCGACCGGCATGGGCATCCCCGACGGCCTGCCGCCAGACGTGGCGGCAAAGTGGGGTGTGAAACTGGCCCTGATGCGCGACGCGGGCCTGAACGGCACGACGTTTGAGCGCGACATGGAATTGCTGCCGCCGCGTGGGCTGAAATCCAAACTAAAGGATGCTCTGCTGTTGCGCCGGCCCAAACCCAGGCGCCTGTGATCAGTCGCGCCTGTCACTAAGGCGCAGCAGCAAGGCCCGCACGGTCAGACCCGGCAGGGCAAGGGCGCATTTGAAGTAGCGGCCAAACAGCCGCCTTGGGTCCAGCATCATCCGCCACAGCCATTCCATCGCAATCTTGCGCACCCAATTGGGGGCGCGCTGCTGCGTTCCGGCAAAGAAATCCAAGCCCGCCCCGATCGAGGCAAAGCCGATGTCCGGGGCAATCCGACGCCCCGTCGCGGCGAAACTTTCCTGCTTGGGCGCGCCCAGCGCGACAAAACACAGCCGCGCGCCAGAGGCGGAAATCTGGCGCAGCATCTCCTGCGCCTCAGCGCCAGCGGGGTCAAAGCCCATCGGTGGAGCAATCTGGCTGACCACCTCCAGATCGCGGACCTCACGCTCCAGGTATTCCGCCGCCGCTGCCAGAACCGGCGCGCTGGAGCCGAACAGCGCAACCGTGACTCCTTGTGCGGCCGCAATGCGGGCAAGCGGCAGAATCGCCTCAGACCCTGGAACCAACGTGACGGGCCGTCCCGCCAGTCGCGACAGCCAGACGATGGGATAGCCATCGGCCACGACAAAATCCTGCGCGGCATAAACCTCGCGGAAGGCATCAGAAGCCTGCAGCTTGACGATGTGATCCAGATTGATTGTGGCCAACGCAAATCCGCTGCGCCGGGCAAACCGTTCGCGCACGCGGGCCTCCAGCACGGCCCAGCTTGGCACGTTCACGGTGATCGTGTCGTCGCCTATTCGAAAATCCATGTGAACACCTTGGCCCCCCGGGGCCCCCCGGCTATGGTCTAACGTGAAAGCCGCGTGTTTTCAGTGCCCTTTACGGCACACATCGCAAGTTTCGAAACAACTGGTGCCGCGCTGCCGCAATTATCTGGGCCATGTCGAATTGTAGCCATGTTCTCTTGCCAGAGAGAGCGAAACCAAGGGCGGGCCATGGGTGGCACAGTGAAACCGAATAGCGCAGGGGCGGATAGCCGCGCGGCAGGGCAGGTTGTCCTGCTGGGCTGTGGCTTTGTCGCGGACTTATACATGCGCTCATTACAGGCCACGCCGGGTATCGAGGTTGCGGGCGTCTGGGACAGGGATGCCACCCGGCTTGCCGCCTTTTGCACCCATTGGGATGTCCCCGCGCGCGACGGTCTAGCCGCGCTGTTGGCGCGGGCCCCGAATGCACTGGTCCTGAACCTGACCAATCCCGCCGAACATTTCGAGACCACGAAAGCCTGTCTTGAAGCGGACCGCCACGTCTATTCGGAAAAACCTCTGGCGATGATGCTGGACGACGCCAAGACCCTGCATACGATGGCCACCGAAAAGGGCCTGATGCTGGCCTCTGCCCCGTGTTCGGCGCTGGGTGAAGCGGCACAGACCCTTGGGCACGCGATCCGCAGCGGCATCGCGGGCATACCCCGCCTGATCTATGCCGAGCTTGACGACGGCTTTGTCCCGCAGGCCGCCTATGACAAATGGCTGACCGAATCCGGCGCGCCTTGGCCTTATGAGGATGAGTTCCGGGTGGGCTGCACGCTGGAACACGCTGGCTATTATCTGACATGGCTGATCTCTTGGTTTGGGCCGGTGCGAACGGTGGTGGCCTCCTCTGCCGAGACGATCCCGGACAAGGAAGGCTCTGGCCCCTTTGCGCCGGATTTCGCTACCGCGACGCTGTTCTTTGCCAATGGCCCGGTGACGCGGCTGACCTGTTCCATCGTCGCCCCGCATGACCACGGTATCCGCATTGTTGGCGACAAAGGCGTGCTCAGTTGCAAGGCTGCGTGGGACAATTCCGCCAAGGTCCGCTTTGCCCGCCGGATCAACCTGCGCCGCCGGTTGATGGAACATCCGTTTCCGCAAACCGTCCGCCTGAAACAGCCCACCCACCCCAAGGTCAAACGCTGGGGCGCTGCGGCGATGAATTTTATGCTTGGCCCCGTCGAGGTGCTGGAGGCCCTGCGCGACGGCCGCCCGTGTCGCCTGACCAACGATTTCGCCTTGCACCTGACAGAGGTCACGCTGGCGATCCAGAACGCAGGAGAGACCAGCGGCGCGCAGACTATGAGCACCACATGTGACCGGATGGAACCGATGCCATGGGCGAAGTGACACCAAGGCCAAACAATTTGCGCGAAGTGAAAAGGCTAGGCAGCGAAGACGACGTGACCTGCATCCTGATCACCGGGGCCAATGGCTTTGTCGGCAGCGCCTGCGTGACTGAGGCGCGCGCGCGCGGGATTGAGGTGATCGCCCTGTATCGCCGCGCGCCCTTGGCCCAATGGGCCAACGACCCCGGCATTTACCCGCTACAGGCGGACCTGTCAGATCCCGCCATCACCGCCCCCTTGCAAAACGCCACCGCGAAAGCACAGTCCGTGATCCACGCCGCCGCGCACCTCGGCGGCGACGCCGCCAGCCACGCTCAGGACACGCTGCGCGGCACGCAAACCTTGTTGGACGCAATGGCAGGCAGTGGCACGCGGCTGGTCCTTGTCTCCTCCATCGCAGTTTACGACACGATGCAAATCGCCCCCGGCGCGGCGCTGGACGAAACCGCGCCTTTGGACGATCCCGATCATCCCCGTGACGCCTACGCTGGGGCCAAACTGCGTCAGGAACAGATGTGCCGCGCCTCTGGTCTGCCGCTGTGGATCCTGCGACCCGGCGCGGTCTGGGGGCCGGAACGAACATGGAACGCGCTGCTGGGACTTTGGGCCGCCAAATTACATGTCCAGATCAACTCGGGCGGGGAACTGCCCCTGACCCATGTGACGCACACAGCCTGGGCATTGGTCGAGGCGGCGATGCGCGCCCCGCAAGGCACAGCCGCCCTGAATGTCCTGGACGATGACCGCCCCACGCGCGCCCGTTTCCTGCGCGCGCATCGGCGGATGTCGGGTTGGCCACGCCTGACCCTGCCGATTCCCTACAACGTCTGGATAGCCTTAGTTCGCCTGCTCAAACCGCTGTCGTCCCGCCTGCCCGGCCTGCTGCAAGAGCCCGTCGCCCGCGCCCGCCTGATGCCGCTGACATGGCCCAACGCCGCCCTGCGCAGCACGCTGGGCGGCGAGGATACCGACACATTTGAGGGGATGCTGGCCCGCACTCTGGGGGATAACAGCCCATGACGCTGCCGAAACTGGCCTATCTGACCGGCGAATACCCCCGCGCCTCTGACACCTTTATCCAGCGTGAGGTCGCCGCCCTGCGCGCCCTTGGGCATGAGGTCGACACCTGTTCGATCCGTACTACGGGGCCAGAGCACCTAGTCGGCCCTGAACAGCGCGCCGAACATGCCCGCACGTTCAAGGTGCTGGATGCTTGCAAACGCCCTATGACCTTGATCCGTGCCCACCTGCACTGGATGCGCGCGCCGCGCCGCTACCTACGGGCGTTGAAACTGGCATGGGCAACCGCGCCCAAAGGCCTCAAAGGGCGGCTGTATAACCTCATCTATTTTCTTGAGGCCGGGGTGTTGGCGGCCCATTTGACAGATAAGGGCGTCGACCACCTGCACAACCACATCGCCAAGGCCTCTTGTACCGTCGCCATGCTGGCCAGCGCGCTGTCGGGCATCCCCTACAGCTTTACCATCCACGGGCCGGACATCTTTTTTGAACCGCATCATTGGCGCATCGACGAAAAGGCCGCCCGCGCGACCTTTGTTGCCTGCATCAGCGACTTTTGCCGCTCACAACTCATGTGTTTCGCGGATCAGGCACACTGGAACCGCTTTCACATCGTCCATTGCGGCGTAGAGCCTGACCGCTACACCCCAATTGAGCGCGCAGAAAAGTGGCGCACCAATCTGGTCTTTGTGGGCCGTCTGGCCGGGGTCAAAGGCGTGCCGCTGCTGCTGAATGCCATGCGCCGCCTACAACAACCGCCCGCCACCGGCGACCCGCACCGCGCCTTTGACGAACCGCCCGCCGTCCACCTGACTATCGTTGGCGATGGCCCCGACCGCGCGGCGCTGGAACAGCAGGCAGAGGGGCTGCCCGTCACCTTTACCGGATACCGCAGCCAGTCCGAGGTGGCAGAAATCCTGTCCAAGGCCGACATCTTTGTCCTGCCCAGCTTTGCCGAGGGGCTGCCCGTCGTGTTGATGGAGGCGATGGGCGCTGGCCTGCCCGTCATCACCACCCGGATCGCCGGGGTGCCGGAACTGGTGTCCCACGGCTATAACGGGTTGCTGGTGCCGCCGGGCAACGAAACCGCGCTATACGCCGCGATCAGCACTCTGGTCGAAAGCCCCGAATTGCGCACCCAGATGGGCGAGGCAGGGCGGGAAACCGTAAAGGCCGACTTCGATATCGCGACCGAGGCAAAGAAACTGTCGTGGCTGTTTCAGGAATACTCCGCAGGGCGGCAACCCGGATGGACTCGCCTATGACCGGCACACCCGTGGATGTCGTCCTGATTGGCCGCAACGAAGGCGACCGCCTGAAGGCCGCGCTGGCCTCTGTGGCCGGGCAGGCGCGGCAGGTGGTCTATGTGGACTCTGGGTCCACCGATAACAGCGTGCCCGAGGCACGCAACAGCGGTGCCACGGTTGTCGCGTTGGACATGTCGGTGCCCTTCACCGCGGCGCGCGCGCGCAATGCCGGGTTTGATGCGCTGGACGATCCCCAGATCGTGCAGTTCATCGACGGCGATTGCAGTCTGGTCCCCGGCTATCTGGACGCGGCGCGGACCCATCTGGAGACACATCCAGAGCTGGGGCTGGCGACAGGGTGGCGGTCGGAAATGCACCCTGAGGCATCGATCTACAACGCGATCTGCGACTGGGAATGGCACCGCTCCGCCGGGCAGATCCTTGCCTGTGGTGGTGACATGATGGTGCGGGCAGAAGCATGGGCAGAGGTCGGCGGCATGAACCCCAACGTGATCGCCGCCGAGGATGATGAGTTCTGCACCCGCCTGCGCAAGGCAGGCTGGCGGTTAGAGCGCCTGCCGCTGGAAATGACCCGCCATGACGCCGCCATGACCACCTTTGGCCAATGGTGGCGCCGCGCGGTGCGCACCGGTCACGGCTTTGCCCAGATCGGACACCTGCACCCAGAGTATTTTCGCACCGAACGTCGTCGCGTGCTGGTCTTTGGCCTGCTGCTGCCCATTTTGTTTGTCCTTGGTCTTTTTGCCACACCCATGCTGAGCCTTGTGGTTGTAGCGCTCTATCTCGTCAGCCACCTACGGTCGATCCGGGGGTTGCGCCGTGACGGTCTGCCGCCACGCAGAGCGCGCCGGTTGGCGATCCTGTTGACGCTGTCCAAGTTCCCGAACCTGATCGGCATGGCGACATTCCACGCCCGGCACCTATCAGGTGCCGACATGCGAATTATCGAATACAAATGAGGTCTTAGAGATGCCCACCCCCATTCGCGTCGGTCTGATCGGGGCCGGATACATCGCCGACTGGCACGCCGACGCGCTGCGCGCCACGCCTGACGTCAAGATTACCGCCGTCTGCGATCTGAGCGAGGCCGCCGCCCGCGCCATCGCCGACCCGCTTGGCGCGAGGGTGTTCACAACTGTGCAGCACTTGATTGATTCGAAGGCCTGCGACGCTGTCCATATCTTGACTCCGCCAAATATACATAAGGATATCGCGACTCAGTGCCTTGCCGCTGGGTTGCATGTGCTTGTGGAAAAGCCTGTGGCTGAATCCGCAACCGAGACCGCAGAAATCCTTGCCGCCGCCGATTTCGCAGGCCGCCATTTCCACGCCGGACACAACTTTCTGGGCCTGCCCTCTTACATCCGGATGAAGTCCGCGATGCAGGCGGGCGACTATGGCCGCGTCTCGGGCGCAGAGATCACATGGGCGCTGCCACTGTCGCCGTTGCGGTCCGGTCCGTTCAATCTGTGGCTGCTGCGCCAACCCAAAAACCTGCTGCTGGAACTTGGGCCGCATCTAGTCGCTTTTGCACATGACCTGTTTGGCGAGGTCGAAATCCTGCACGCCGAGGCCGCGCATCCCGTCACCCTGCCGGGGGACGATCCGCGCCCGCAAAGCTTTCGCATCCTTGCCCGCGCGGGCCATGTCGAGATCACGTTCACCATCGCCCTTGTCGAGACGATCGACGACAGGTCCGTTACCCTGCGCGGATCGTCGGCCCGCGCGCGGCTCGACTATGCGCAGGACGTGCTGGTGGTGGAACGCGAAAACGCCGCCGATCTGGTGGCCAACCCGCTCAGGAAACAGCGCGAGCTGGCACATCAACGGCTGGTTGAGGGGTTTTCCAACGCCTTCACGCAGTTCAGGTCGCTCAACACGCGCAATCCCTATGGCCTCAGCTTTCGGGGCATGACCGCGGCGATCTATGGTGCGCTGGCCGAAGGAAAACCGCAGGATCCCCGCTTTTCCGGGCAAACCGCCGTCGCTGTCATGCGGACCATCGACGCGATCATTGCGAAGTTACCCGATAAGGTGCTGCAAACCGCTGCTCCTGCGGTACAGACCCGCGCGCCGAAACCGACCGCCTTGGTCATCGGCGGCACCGGGTTCATCGGGCGGGCGCTGACCCGGCGTCTGGTGGCGGACGGACGGGACGTGCGGGTGTTGTCGCGGGGCAAATCCGGTCCCTTCCCCGATTTGCCCGATCGTGTCGAAACCGTCTCTGCCTCACTGCACGATCTGGATGCGCTGACAGCGGCGATGCGGGGCATCGAGGTGGTGTTCAACCTTGCCAAATCGCTGGACGATACGTGGGCCGATTGCCTGAAAAACGATGTGGGCGTTGCGCTGCGCATCGCCATGGCTGCGGAACAGGCGGGTGTGAAACGGCTGATCTATACTGGCACCATCGCCAGCTACGACATGTCCGATCCCAACGTGCAGATCACCGAGGACACCGGTTTTGCCGAGGATATGACCGACCGCAACCTGTACGCCCGGTCCAAGGCGGAATGCGAACGCAAGCTGTTGGAACTACACCACACCCGTGGCCTGCCACTGGTCATTGCCCGGCCCGGCATCGTTGTCGGCAAGGGCGGGCCGCTGCAACATTGGGGGATTGGGCGGTGGCATGGCGCGGGCGCTGTGCGCATCTGGGGACATGGGCGCAACATCCTGCCGTTTGTGCTGATCGACGACGTGGTTGATGGGCTGGTGCGGATGATCGACGCGCCAGTCGTCGGCCAAAGCTTTAACCTTGTGGGGGAACCGATGCTGTCCGCGCGCGGCTATTTCAACGCCATCCATGAGGCTTTGGGCGCAAAGATCCGCGTTGTGCCAGGCAATTTGACCGCGTTTTACGCGTCGGATTCGGTGAAATACCTGCTCAAGAAATACGCCCTGCGCAAACAGGGAGTCATCCGCCCGTCACGCGCGGACTGGCAAAGCCGGGCGCATTTTTCGCCCTTCATCAACACCCGCGCCAAACAGAGTTTGGGCTGGCAGCCGGAACACGAAAAAGCGCGCTTTGTTGAAAAGGCGATCACAAACGCCAATCTCTTTGGCTTCTAGTGCGCGTCGTCAAATCGCCTGCAGTTGGTGAACAATAGGGACAAATCCACCTTATTCTGGCCAAATTTGACTGGTTAAAGAGGCGGTAAGCCGGGGTCCGTTCGGGATCAGTGGCGATTTAGATGGGGTCGGATCAGGTCATGAACCGGGACAAGCGCACAGGTCAGACAACGGCGCAGGGCAGCGGCGGCATCTGGCACGTCGCGGAGCAAGGGGCATGAACATGATGGACAGCCCGAAATTCAGACGCAAACGCACATCGGCCACGGCTCACCCCCCTGCAGCCGATCCGGCATCGCCGTACGCGGCCGTCAAGGCGGCGTCGCAAGAGGCCGCGCGCCTGCGAGTTGAGGCCGACGAACGCGCCCGCGCCGAGGCAGAGACACAGCGCATCGCCAAGGCCGCCGAACGAGCTAAGTTCGAGGAAAAAGCACGCCGCAAGGCCGAGTTTGAGGAACGCGCTCAGACTGAGGCGCTGCGCCGGGTCAAGGCGGCCCGCGAACAACGCGCGGCGGATGCTATGAAAGCCCGCGAAGACGCGGAACGGCAGGAAAGCGCACGCCAGCACCGCGAAGCCGAAGAAGCCCGCTCTCGTCAGGAGGCGGCCGCAAAGGCGGCGCAAGACGCCGAAGATCACCGGCAACAAGTCGAAAAGCGCGCCGCTGAAGAGGCCGCGCGGCGCGAAAAGGCCAAACGCGATGCCGAGGCGCGCGCCGCCTCCGCCCTGCGCGCCGCAGAGACAGAGCGAATTGCCGATGAGGTCCGCGAGGCAGAGCAACGTAAGGCCGACGCCGAGGCACGCGACGCAGACGCGCGCCGCACCGAGGAAGACGCCCGCCGCAAGGCGCAGCCCCCTGCGCCCGTCTTGCCGTTGACCGACATGATCCCTGTCACACGCCGCGCCGAACCAGCCCCGACGTCAGCACCCGTGACACCCACCCCAAAAACCATCGTGGACGTCGAACACGCTTGGTCTGGTCTGCCCGAACTGACCGTCGACAAGGCGCATCTTGCCCGCAATCGGATCATTACCGCCACGCGTGAAGATCCAGCACATGGTGCATTCGACGTATTGCGCACCCGACTGTTGCAGACCCTATCGGAAAACGGCTGGCGGCGGGTGGCGATCACTTCGCCGGGCAAGGACTGTGGCAAGACCTTTACTGCTGCCAATCTGGCAATCAGCCTGTCACGGCAGGAAAACTGCCGCACGCTGCTGATGGATCTCGATATGCGCAGGCCCAGTCTGCATCACGTTCTGGGTGTCGGCTCACCGGGATCGGTGGGCGACATGCTGCGTGGCATGATCTCGCCAGAGACGCATTTGCACCGAATGGGCCGCAACCCGATCAACGCCGGGCGCAACATCGCCTTTGCGCTGAACGACCGCCCCGAGGCCTATGCCTCTGAACTGTTGCAAGATCCCCGCAGCGCGGAAACCCTGCGCGCCATTGATGAGCACTATGCGCCCGATGTGGTGCTGTTCGATCTGCCGCCGGCGCTGTTCTACGACGATGTAATTGCCGCCAGACCGCTGTTCGATGGCGTGCTTTTGGTGGTTGGCGGCGGTCTGACAACCGAAAGTGAGATTTCTGAAGTCGAGCGCCGCCTTGGCGACTCCATGCCCGTTCTGGGCATGGTTCTGAACAAGGCAGAAGGCACCGACATCAGCCGCTACACCTATTAAACCCAGTAAGCCCCGCCCCCGCGACCGCCGCTAGTGGCGGATCGCACGAGGCAAGAACCGCTCCGCAAAACCGGCCAGCACCGGAGAGCGTTCCCAGATCAGCCGCAGCCCCAGCCCGGCAAGGGCAAAGATCGCCAGCAGTTTCGCCAACACCTTTAGCCCGCCGCGGCTGCGATCCTGCCGAGTGGTCACAACCGGGATCGCAACAACCGGCTGAATGCCCAGCATCCGTTCCATCTGTGCCGCCGAGCGGATCACCGGGTTCATCGTCTCGACCACAAAGGCGGCGGCAAGCCCCGCCAGCACGCTGGCCACGCCCCCCATCAGGGCAAGTTTCTTGCGGCTGCGCGAGACGGGAAATTCGGGAGGCAGGGCCGTTTCCAGCGCCTCGAACCTGTCGGTTGCCTGACGGTTCTCCAGCATCTGACCCAGTTCCGCCTCGGCCTTGCGCCGTGTGATCACCTCATACTGTTCGCGCAGCATCGTCATCTCGCGTTCCAGCCGGTTGAACTCTCGCTCAACCTCGGGCGCGCCAAGGATCAGTCTCTCAATTTCGGTAATGCGTGAGGCGATAAGCGCCTTTTGCTCCTGCAACGCCGCGACCTGGCGCAACCGCACATCGTCCCGCGTCCGGTCGCTGGAGGTTTCGATGGTCAGGATCTGCTGATCAAGGTCCAAGTCGGTGGCGCGCAATGTGCTGAGTTGCGTCCGCAGGTCCACCACGCCCGAAGGCAGCTGCTCTGCATTTTTACGCTTGAAGGCGGCCATTCGACCCTCAAGATCCTCGATTTCGGCCCCGACACGGGCCTCTTCGGTGGCGAAAAAGTCAAAGGTATCACGCGCACGGCTGACGCTGCGCGAGCGCGATTGGTCGATCACAAGTTGCATCAGTTCGTTCGCCACATTGGCGGCCTTATCCGGATCGTCCAATCGAACCGTGATCATCAATCCCGAAGGCGCATTGCCCCCTGGCGCAAAGGTCTGCGCCTGGCTGACCAGCTGCTGAATACGCACGGCGTCCCGCATCCATCCGACACGTTCCGTCATGGTCATCGCCGGATTGTCGGCGAACAGCACATGTTTTTCCATCACCCGCACAAGATTGTCGCGTGCCATCAACCGCTGTTCGATCAATCTGATCCGGCGGGCGGCATCTGTATTGGTGGCCAGCGCTCCGGCCAGTTGGTCCGGCACCTGCGCATCTTCGATCTGTACGACGGCGGTGGCCTCATAGACCTTGGACTGGCCCAGCGCATAGTACAACGAGCCAAAGCAGCCCAGAAAGGTCACTACAATAATCAAAAGTGCGCGACGCCGGAGGGCCGCGAGAACTTCGCCAATCGACTGAAACTGCATCATCTCAATAACTCCCGCAAAACCGCCCCCGGCGCGGAGACAACGTCCAAGGCCATCCGGCCCAATCGCGTCATCTTCTGGCCCTAACCTATCGAAGTTGCCTAAATTTTGCCATGAGATTGCCGTGGAAATGCAGGAAACAATGCGTGTCCCGGACGGGAACCGCGGTCATATTTTTGCCTCATTTCCAGCAGGATACAGGTGTATTCCGGGCAATTGCGGCATGATTGTGGCTTAGGTTGAAGACGAGTGGGCGGGTGTAGCGCTAAGCGACAGGATCAGCCCACCACCCGCTGCCTGACGTATGAGCAGATCCATGCGCGATTCGGGCGGAATTGCGGCAGCATCCAAGTGATCGGTAAACCGCGCACAGCCCTTCGACAGATCAACCGCAAGCGCGTGAAAACCGAACACATGCTTCGCCATTGGACAATGCGTCTTGTAGACGGCTTCCTTGGCCGAAAACAGCCGATTGTCCAGCGTAGGGTGAGCGGCGTTCGGCAGCGTTCTCTGCCCGGTGGGCAGGACGCGCATGGGTCATCGCGGCAGCCTCCTCGGGGTACAGATCATCCTCGCCGAGGACCGCATCGCGTCAGGCCCGGCGCCGCGCGCGCATTTCCCGGCGGCGCGCCATTGCGTCGCTGCGCGATTGGGCGCGGGTGGCTGGTTCCACAGGCGCAGGAGCGGCAGATTTCGCCACCATTGGCCCGTCAATCAACCCAGCAACCCGGCCTGCCAGATCAGCCAGCACCGGAAAGCGGAAGATGTCGGTGATGGACAGTTTCAAAGCTCCCAGTTCCTCGCGGATGGCGCGGTGCGCCTGCACCGCCAGCAAGGAATGCCCACCAAGGTCAAAGAAGTTGTCGCGCCCCGTCGCGCTGACGCCCAGAGTGCGCTGCCAGATCGCAGCAATCGCGGCCTCAACCTGTTGCGCGTCACCAGAACCTGCAGGCGCAACCACCGGAACAGCCACAGGTTTCGCCTGTGCCGCTTGCGGTAGGGGCAGCGCCTTGCGGTCAACCTTTTTGTTGGGCGTCAGGGGGAACGCGTCCAGATGCACAAACCGTCCCGGCACCATAAATGCAGGCAAATCCCTCGCCATTGCCGCTTTCAGCGCGGCCTCTGGTTTCGATATGCCCGTGTAGTAGCCCACCAGCCGCACGTCGCCGGGCGTATCCTCTCGCGCCGCTACGACTCCTTGGGTCACACTATCCAGAGCCTCAAGGCAGGCTTCGATTTCACCCAGTTCGATCCGGTGACCGCGCAGTTTGACCTGATGATCCACCCGCCCGACAAAGTCGATCTTGCCGTCAACACGCCGCCGCACCAGATCGCCGGTGCTATACATGCGACCGGGATGGAACGGGTTGTCGGTAAACTTTTCCGCCGTCAGATCGGGCCGCTGCCAATAGCCGCGCGTCACACCCTCACCGCCGATCCACAATTCGCCTTCCTGACCAATACCGACAGGCTTGCGCGCTTCGTTCAGAACGTACAGATGCTGGTTCGCCAGAGGTGAACCGATATTCACCACTGCCTCACCCGGCGCGGCCCGCGTGCAAGAGGACCAGATCGTCGTTTCCGTCGGCCCGTACATGTTGGTCACGGTCGCATCGGTGATCTGGGCGAACTCCTCGACCAACGCGCCCGGCAGCGGCTCTCCGCCCAAGTACAGATGTTGTACGCTTTTCAGGGCAAAGCGTGCCTCGTCGTTCATGGCGATCATCCGCGCCATCGACGGAGTGCATTGCAGATGGGTGACACCGTGGCGCACGATCTGCGCCGCGATGCTGAAATCATCGTCGGCCAGTTCTGCGGCACCGCCCGCTTGGGCGACCACATCTGCCAAGGGCCGCAGCCCCGCCATCACCGTCTCACGGTCAATGCCATAGTCGATCAGACAGGCGATTTCGGTGACGCCGATGGCCTGCACCTGCTCTGTCCGCGCCAAGGCATCCTCGACCGTGCCGAACAGTCCGCTGTCGTTGAAATACCGCTCAAACGCGAAATCCAGGATCGCCTCCAGCTCATCCGGTTCCAACCCGTCCAACTGCAAGTCAAAGGCATTGGACGCGCCTTCGGGACGTTTGAACGCCGGAAAGGCCCAAGCGTATTGCTTGATCAGCCCCGCCGCCGACCGCAGGTAATCCTTCATCGGTTCACGAGCGATTTCGCGGGCGTGGTCGCGGCTGTCGCTCAGGAAGGTGTGCAGCATAAGGGTGACGGTGAAATCGGCCGGATCGTGCCCCGCCTCACGCAGTGCAGCGTGGTAGAGTTTGATCTTTTCGCCGACTTCATCGACCGTCTGACCCAACAGGTGCGTCAGCACGTTGCACCCTGCGCGCCCCGCCTCTTGCCAAGTCTGCGGGTTGCCTGCGGTCGTGACCCAAACCGGCAGGTCTTTGGACACCGGGCGCGGTTGCGTCACTACCTCATGCAGGGTGCCATCCTGACGGGGAAAACCAACCGCCTCGCCGCGCCACAACTTTCGCACGATCTCAAGATCGCGCATCATGGCTGGCTTGTTCTCGGGCGGGGTGTTTTCAGGGCGCAGGACAAAATCATCCGGCTGCCAACCACTGGCAATCGCCATGCCTGCGCGCCCGTTGGTCAGGTTGTCGATCACCGCCCATTCCTCGGCGATGCGGGCGGGATGGTGCAAAGGGGCCACAACAGAACCGCCGCGCACACCGATGTTCTTGGTTACGCCAGCGACCGCCGCGCCGGTAACGCTAGGATTGGGATAGGGACCACCAAAGGCATGAAAGTGCCGCTCCGGTGTCCAGACGGCGACAAAACCGTTTTCGTCCGCGAACTGCGCCCCCTCCAGCAGCAGCGCGTATTTATCTCTGCCCGCGCCGTCGTCATTGCCCCAGTAATACAGCGAGAATTCCATACCGTTGCCGCGCGGCATCGGCCCGTTGGAAATCAGGCCCCGGTCCTCATCGCCCGTCAGCACCACGGTCAGCCCGCGCGCCGTGGTCCAGAACAGTTCCAGCACAGAAATATCGAACGACAGCGAAGTCACCGCCAGCCACGTCCCGCCATCGTGCGGAACATGGGCGTCCATTCCGGTGTAAAAATTGCAGACATTGCGATGCTCGACCATCACGCCCTTGGGTTTGCCAGTCGATCCGCTGGTGTAGATCAAATAGGCAAGATCTTTGGGGCCGCTGGTGTCGGGCAGGTTGTCGTCTGGCTTTGCGGTCAGGCGCGGCTCTGCGTCCAGCACCAAAAGCTGAGCATCGTGGCGCGGCAACGCCGGTTCAATCGCCGCCTGGGTGACGATGACCTTTGCGCCACTGTCCTCAACGAAATGCTGCAAGCGGTCGGCGGGATAGACGGGATCCATCGGCAGATAGGCCCCCCCCGCCTTGAGGACCGCCAGCGCGCCGACCATCAGGTCAACCGACCGACGACAGCACAGGCCAACGACCTGTCCCGTTGTCACGCCCATGTCGCGCAACACATGCGCGGCCCGATTGGCACGCGCATTCAGGTCAGCATAGGTCAGGCTCTGGTTCTCAAAGATCAGCGCCACGGCGTCCGGCGTGCGCGCGGCCTGCGCCTCAAAGGCGCGGTGCATGGTCAGAGTGCGGTCATGCGCCGTCTCTGTCACGTTCCATCGGTTCAGCACCAGATCGCGTTCAGGATCGGGCAAGTCCTGTTCCGGAGCGACCGCCATCAGTTCCATCCGTGCGGCCAGCAGTTCCGCAAAGGCAGGCGGCAACCGTCCGGCATCATAGCTGAGTTGGACGTCATCGCCAAAAATCACCGTCACCACGGTGCCGGGCACATGGACCGCACCATCCACAGCGACACCAATCTGCGGCACGTCCGGCCAGGTCAGCTCCGGCGCGCGCACAAAGAGATCCGTCGCCACCGGGTGCCGCGCCCGCAGCGGGGCCCAAGGCAGCACCAGCCCACCAGTCGCCATTCGCACCAGCGCGCCGTCGGCCCACGCCAGATCCACCCCCCGCCCGGCCAAATGGTCCGCCCAACGGGACACCAGAGCAACTCCATCCTCCCCGCCCGGCACGTTCAGCGTTCGGGTTTCCAGCACGGTTTCCCCTGCCTCCAACCCGCTCAATTCCGCGGGTTGCAAAGACGCCATGACTGTCCGCATCCGGCCTTCTTGGCGGGCGACTTTACCCATCTCCGTATCAATCGCGGTGCGGGTGTCCGCATCCAGCAGGTCCAACACATCCCCAACGGCAACGATCTGATCCGCCCCAACCGGCGCACCGCAGAGGCGCGTCAGTGCCGACAACACCAGCGCGTGTTCTCCGCACGCCACGGTCAGATGGTCATCACCAACCTCCAGCACAGTGCCGGGCGCGGCGTGCGCCTCTGTCAGGCGCGCACGACCGATCAACCAGACAGACCCTCGCGCGCGGATTTTCGGCGTACAAAGCGGGTTCCAATACGGCCCATGATCCAGTGCGCGCACCATCCGTTCCAGTTCAGCCGCAGAGCGGCGGAAATCCAACAACCCAAACCCCGAAGGACGCTTGGCGAGTGCATGGTAGCTGCGTTGCGAAAAGTCCTGCTTTACCCGGCGCAAATCACCGCTTTCAAGCTGGTCCAGCAGCGCGGGAAACGACCCCATCGCCGCCTCATAGGCCTTTGTGTTCAGGGTCAGCGCCGTGTCCTGCGCCGCGACGTCAAACCCGGCCTGAACAAGGATATCCCCCTCATCCACGCCGCCCTCGATCAAGTGCCAGGTGATGCCGTGCCGCGTCTCGTCCTCAATCAACGCCCAGATCGGGGCATTCAGCCCGGCGTGACGTGGCAAAGGGCCGTCGTGGAAATTCACCGCGCCCTTTGCGGGCAACGCCAGCACGTCGTCGGGAATGATTGACAGGTTCGCGATGGACAAAAGCCAGTCAAAATCCCCTGGCAGGCGCGCCGCCAGATCCTGTCCCGGTGACTCAACCCGCAATCCCGCAGCCTCGGCCCACCGACGCACTTCGGCGCTGTCGGTCACCACCGCGACAATGGTGTTGCCCCGCGCACGCGCCATCTCGGCACAGTGCACCAGCAGCGATTCATTGCCCCAGACGACGCAGGAAAACCCCATTTTCTTCACTCCGCTTCCAGTTCAGCCGCGACCCGCACCCTTGGTGGGGCCGCTTTGCGCTTTTCCGGCGGGGGCCGGAACAGCGCCTTGATGTCATGTACCAGCAGATCACGCAGAAAATGCGGCGGATCGGCAGGCGTCTTTCGCTGCAGCAGGACGCGCA
>TARA_R100000789_G_scaffold3008_5_pt1 | contig 21455 bp, 21 predicted proteins | sample TARA_R100000789 | Tara Oceans TARA_R100000789 (sample SAMEA2623403) | marine metagenome | biome: marine biome (ENVO:00000447); feature: mesopelagic zone (ENVO:00000213); material: "saline water (ENVO:00002010), including plankton (ENVO:xxxxxxxx)" | depth 450 m
GCCACGACAGCTGCGGCTGCGGGGGCTTGGCGGGCAGGTGGTGCTCGATCTGGCGCCGATGCCCAAGAAGGACCGGCGCGGCTTTGAGAGCACCCTGCGCGCCGCCTTCCGGGCCGATCAGGTGGAAACCGCGCTCGTCGGCTGGACGCCGCTGGGCCATTACGAATTGCAGCGCAAACGCGACCGGATCGCGCTCGCCACGCTGCTCGAGGGCGCTGCGGGATGAGCTGCCCGATCTGCGATAAAGAGACCGACAAGCGGTTTCGGCCCTTCTGTTCTAAGCGCTGCGCCGATGTCGATCTGGCCAAGTGGCTGTCGGGCAGCTACGCCATTCCCTCGGACGATCCGGAGGATATGGAAGAGGCGCTCGATGCCGCGCTCAAGGCCCGCGACGACGGCGATGTGAAACCGCATTGATTTTTTTCTCAAACCCTCTGGACACCCCCGAAACACTGCCCTAGAACGCCTGCACCCGAACGGATCACCGTTCCCCATGCCCGGGTAGCTCAGGGGTAGAGCAGTGGATTGAAAATCCTCGTGTCGGTGGTTCGATTCCGCCCCCGGGCACCATTTACGCCAATAAAAACAGATACTTGAATCGTGGGCATGTTGCGCCCAGCAGCAAAGCATTCCGACTGGGTGTCGAATGGGTGCCAGCCACCCATTGCTCAATGCCGGAAGGCATCAAAGAAAGATTCAAATCAGAGTGAATGTCCGTCGTAAACTAAATCAGTGGTTTAGCTCCAAACAGCCTTGCGTCCGGTGAAGGTGCCGCATTGGACTAAAAAACATGTATGCACTTCAAAGAAGTCCGTGCCCACCGTCATAGTGAATTTGCTTAATGGTTGAGGCGAGATCACTCGGTGGGTCATTATTCTCTACCACAATAAATTGTCCGATTTCTCGTAGCTCGTCGAGATGAGCATAGAACCGATCAGCGATTCCAGCCTTCACCAGTTCAGCGTCACCTTCGCGGTCCTCGGGTGTGTCCGTTTTTTCAGGTTCTCGATACGCTCGTAGTGGCGTATCCAGCAAGAGGAACCCTGGATGAGGCCTCCCCTGTTCATGACAGTAGATAAGAATTGCTACTTTGAACGCAGAATGCAAAATCGCCCGCACCCCTTTGCCATTTTGTTTCCGCTCTTTCCCATCAATGATCAGGTCATGGGCCTTGAGGTCAAAAATGACCGTATCGACGCCGGGATAGCCCCAAGCGACCAATACACGTTTGACAACCTTGGCTATTTCATGGGCTTCGGTGGTGGACAAACTAGGGTCCGCATCTTCTGCTTTGGGGCGACCTGGAACTTTTGTCTCGTTGAGCTTCTCGATCCTGCCTTCTAGCCGGTCCGCTTGCACGCGGCGATCAAATTCTCGCTGGAGTGAACGAAGTGTTTCGGTTGCTTCGACGAAACGCGCCCGAACACCACGATCATCACCTTGTAATTCGCGGAAGGTCGCACGCTTCGTCTCTACGGTAGGCCGCAACTTCGCAATTTCATTCTCGTATTCAGAGATCTCCATGTTCGCGCGAGCAATCGCCGCATCCAACTCACTTAATTCGGCATTGATTTTTTTGATCTCTACCTCTGCAGCTGATTGTTGGGCCTCGAGCATTCCAAGTTCGTGATCATGGTGATGATATTCTGGATCAGCGCCGCACAAAGGGCAATTCATCACAGAGAATTTTCTAAGCAAGAAGCCGCCTTCTTCAAGCCCTGCAAGCCGAGCAGTGTCAGACACGAGCGTGCTACGCAACTCGTTGAACCGAACGACCATCGCACGAAGGTCCGCCGCATTCGCCTCAGTTTCGCGAACTTGGTTACTTGAGGACACAAGGCTAGCGCGAGCGGCGTCAATTGCCTCCTGATGCTCGCGAACAAGCGCCTCAGCACCGTCCCGTTCCGTTTCGGCGGCGCCCATTTCTTTTTCAAGCTCTTCATCGGTCCAAGAACCGTCGATACGAGATTGTGTTTCGGAAAGTAATTCTTGAAGCACCTCAAGCTTTGCATTCTTTGCCGCCTTGAGTTCACCACCTGTTGGAACCTCGGCAACTGCGGACCCATCCACACCGGTAACCAGAAATTTTAAGAGGCTTTTATCTTCGGCCGTTGGCTGTCGTCCTTCGCTGATAGCGACACTGGCTTTGCTGAAAATTTGATCTTCGTTAATGTATGCATAGCGAAACAGCAGTCGCAGCGAAAAACTCGACTTGTTTGCTCTTTCATTTTTGAGCAGTTTGGCACGCCGAAAGCCAAAGCGATCCAAAAGAAAAGTCGAGAAATTGGTTTTTCTTTCATCGTGTTTTGCATTCAGTTTCTGGTATTCGTTCGCGCCAGAGACAATCTCGTCCAAATGGCCAATAGCTGTCTCAATTGCTCCACCAGCGACAGCGCGTTGCAATGTTAGTTTCGAACCATCGGAAAATGTGAGCCACAACATGCACTGATCTAGGCCGCTGCCTTCGCCGAGCATATCAAGGGGGTCGCGCTTGCCCAGCATGAAATCGATTGTCTGAAGCATGAAAGACTTGCCGTGGTTCGAAGCTCCCCAAACGATGTTTAGGCCGTCGCCGAACTCGACAATCACAGGTTTGCGCTCAGGACCTCTATAGGTCAAACGGTTGATGCGCATTCTGGCTGGTACTGCACTCATTATGGAACCTCACCAGACACTTCGTGAGACCAGCGACCGACTCCACTCTCAAGGCGAGCGAAAAAAGCGTCATGGCCTTCCTTTTCGGCACATTGGGCGATCCAATACGATGCCTCCCGCAAGCGAAGATTGTAGGGGCTTTCCATCAAGTCAACCATCGCGGCGGCCACATCTCTTGCACGAAACGTCAATCCATTTTCATCTGCGACTTTGTCGAGAAGGAATGCGCGCTCCATTAGCGCAAGCCCTTCTTCAACTAGACGTCTTCGGACAAAAAATTCGCCTTTTCTAGCTTCAACTGGCGGATGTAGGCTTTCAGGTCCTTGTGTGTCTGCTTCGATATCGCCGACATGAACTACATAAAAGTCGAGCAATGACAAATTCTTGAGATCGAAAGCGTGAGGTGCAAACGCGTCCAGGACGATGACTGCACGCATCCCCGCTTCAAGTGGCGTGTTAAACAACTCGGGTTGAATGTCCAAGGTCATCGATCCCATCGCATGAGCTGTATTCCATCGGAAGCAAAGTGGTGGCAAGTACCTTGCTTTACACTGGGCGTTACACGACGGTGTTTCCCGAGTGGGCCAGTTACTTCAACCGATGCTGCCTTGTCCATGACGCCTAGAAGGCGCTTAAAAAGCTGCCCCTCTTCATGGGAGCAATAGTGATCGTAAACCCCATCAAATACGTCTGTATCCACTTGGTCTAGTAGAGCTACATCAATGTTGTCTCGAAAGTGCAACCGAAACGCCTTGCGTTCGAGGAACTGACGGCGGGCACGGGTGATTTTGGGTGCATAGTCAGGATCGGCCATAACCGCGTTGTGGTCGGCGAACTCGATGCCGCGATGAGATCCGAAGACTTCGACTAGCTGACTAAGGTATGCGATCTCATCATCTCCCGGCGTCGGAGGTATATCGCTTTCCCGCACTGTGGGAGCAGCTCCGGGATCAAGATCGAGAAGCTCGACCATCAAACCGCGCATTTGAGGCTGTTCAATAATTGTGCTGCATTTCCAAAGCTCGACGTTATCAAAATTAAAGCCGGTTATCAGTTCGCGAATTTTCGAAGTAAGCGGCGCACCTGACTTTGTAATCTTTTTCTCACAATGAGTGTCCCAATTTTCCAATAGCGCAGGGCCGATTGTTGAGGGTCTGTCGATTAGTTTTAGAACGGGTCCTTGGGCAGAGTTCGGCGTCACAAAAATATATCGTCGAGGCAAGGTGTAGCGTTCTTCCGCTGCATAGTAGAATACCTTGCCAAGTTCTGAGAAGAAATCACCCAGAGAAAGCGGTTTGTTGAGTTGCTTGGCCTGATAGTTATCCCATGCGCCATCGTACCGGGATTCCGTCAGGAAACCGACAGAATCCCTACCTTGGTCAGCGGATGCTGTGGGGCGATCAAACCCGACATATTCGTCTCCATTCTGGATGAGCCGGACGATCCACTTCTTTATCAATTCCTCAAGGTGATCGTCTTCGAGAGCTAATATCTGGCGGGTCTCATTTAATGGCAAAGTTGCCTCTCAGGTGAAATGTTATTATTCCAAATGGCGAAAATATAGCCAATTGAGCCAGTTGAGAGGACTCTACCTGCGCGAGCATTTAGATGCCAGCTATTTTAGCGGCGATGAAAAAGTGCTTAGATTCTGTGCTCTGAGGCTTGGACTATCCTTGGGAAGCGTCCTTCCCCAGTACCTTACGTGCCTCTCCGCACGCTTTTGATCCCTTCACCCATTGCCACGGGGTACGTGGTTTGCGGGCCTTCGCCAGTTCGGGGTTTGCTTTTGCGTCGCCAATGGCAGCGCGTAGCTTTTCACGCGCCTCGCGTGGGTCGATCTTGAGTTCTTCGCAAAGGGCTTTCAGCGTGATGATGTCGGGCACGTCGATCTCCTAGGTTTCTGATGCAGATCGATAAGACGAGGTCATCAGGTATGTCAGGGACAACCCCACAACAAATCCCTAGAGCATACGGCGTAAAGCGCGCGTGGCCGCGTTACATTGAGCCAGAGGGTGTCGTGGCCGTGACGAACGACGTGATGCGACGAAAGCGCCGTTGACGCCAGTGCTGGCCCCTGTGCGCCGCGCAGACGTTCAACGGTCTAGGAATTACCCTGACGCCCACTACTGCTCGATCTTATTGCGCTGTTGCAGCCGCAACCAGCGAAGGAGACCACAATGGTCATACGGGCAACATGGAAATTTAATGGACAGCAGAAAGTCATACTCGGAAACTGGCACCGATTGTGGTGTCTGCTATTCGGGCCGCTGTATTATTTGTTCAAGGGGATGTGGTTGTGGGCCATCTTGTCGCTGATCACGGCCAACGGCCTGTGGATCGGCTTTCCCCTGTACAACCGCGCCATCGTAATGCGCCACTTCTATCGCAAAGGTTGGGAGCAAAACTGATGCCGCAAGCGCGCAACAAGGCGACATCCGTTCACCCAAGCGGCACCCAAAACCTTGATGGTGATCTAACGTCAATAAGTGCCAACGCCGCTTGGCCCATCCATGTGAGCGGACCGATGCGAAAACGGCGCGATGGACACTCTAGCCGACGAGTGAACCCACCCACACGGCACCCAAATCAGTGTTTGTAGATCGCCATGAACGCGGACCAATTGAAAAGACTCAGATATTTGGGTCCGTCTCGCTTCCAACAGCCTGATCAATAGTCCGCGTGTCGGTCTCGGGTGCATCTGGCCGGGCTTGCCGAGGTACTAGCGCAAGGTGACCACAGGGGTATGGGGGGGGAGGTGTTTTTTTAACGACGTTCACCTTTTGGGCAGGCAAGGGGTAATACATACTTCTGAGGTTTTTGGCCCCCAGCCGTTCCGGCGCGTATCGTTTGCTCATCATCGATAACTTCGGTAACGCGATAACCTCAGGCCTGAGCGTTGGTTATCAAGTTACCGAGGTTACCGGGTTCGTCATGTTTCGTCAGCGGCGCAATATCGACCACGCCCCCGTTTCTTGATTTCACCGTCCTTGTGCATTTTGAACAGCAATTGCTTTATGTTGTTCTCCGACTTGCCCAAAGCGTTGGCGATTTCCTTGGGTCCCATCGGCTCATCAACCTCTTCTAGAACTTCAAGGATCGCGTTGCGTTCCTCTGACCGACGCACTTCGGCAGCATCGCCCAACACCTTCCACATGCCGCCGACGAACTCGACGGCTTGCTCCATTTCTTCGATTTCCCGGCCTCGACCATAGAGCGTGACGCCCTGTTTGCCACGATGTAAAACGAATGGGTTGTCAACGGATCCTGTCACACCAGTTGACCCAGAGATCATGTCGAAGGGGTCATCACTAGGCATCTTTCGAAGGTGGTGGATCACAAGGATCGACACACACAGATCTCCTGCCAACTCTTGCAATGGTGCCAAGGCTGAATAGTCGGCTTCGTAGCCTTCCCTTCGACCCTGCGGTCGCACACCGGCAAAGGTATCGATAATCACGAGTTTCGGTCGGTGGCGTTCAATCCATTCTCGCAAGTCATCAATCAGCCCATTACCTAGCCGCCTCACTTGCGTTGCAAAATGCAGTTCCGGGGGCCAGTGTTCGACATTGCCGTAAAGCTGGCTCATGCGCCGTTGCAGGCGGCGATGGTTGTCCTCTAACGCGCAATAAAGCACAGGGCCGCGGCGACATTCGACGCTCCCCAGCGCCAGACCCCCGGTTGCGACTGCCATCGCGAAATCCAGCGCCATCCACGACTTACCGATCTTCGGTTTGCCTGCCAGAAGGGTCAAACCCTCGGCAATATAACCATCCACGGCATATCGAAGCGGTGGGAACTCCTTGGCTTGTAGGGTGTTGGCCGTGATCGTCGAAATCGCTTCTTCCGTCGTGGACATAGTAGTGAACTTCGCGGTGCGCCGGTGCCGTTTCGGTGGTTGCACTGTGGTCTTCGAATGGTGATTTCGGTTTCCTTTGGAGCGAAGGCGTTTCGTCATTGCCCTTCCCCCAACTTCGCGATTATCGAGTGGATTTCACGTCCAAGGCGGCTCAAGTTGTCGCCGTGCTTGTCTCGAAAATACGGGCTGGCCCAGATCACACTTGCGATTTCGTCCAGAGATGCACCGGCTTCGTGAAGTCCTGCCACCATTGCGAAAATCCGATTTGACCTATCGTTGGCGCGCGCAGTGTTGTGCCTGATAAGCGAGCTAGTCGAAGCGTCCAGATTGTGTCGATATTTTTTCCACACATCCCTTTTGGAATGCGCATGAGGATCCAAATCTCTGCCAAAGTAATTCACTTTGTACTCGCCCCTCTGACTAGGCAGGAGCTTGGGCCTTTCATCCATACCTGTGTGGTCGTACATCAAGAGTGGGATGAACGGTTTCCCGTATTCCGGCTTGTGATTGTATGACCCCGGTACTCGCAAAAGTTTGTTTGCCGCGCTGCCGCCTTTGTCGCCACCATGCCGATATGCGAGCGCTTTCGAGTAGGCCGAGGCCATTTCAGGCGTATGGGGGTCGCCCCAACACCATAAGGCCTGCGTACGTCCCGGCGATGTTTGCCACACGATTGATGGACTGGGCTTGAATGAAAACGGATCGGCATCGTCTACATCGCACCAACCGAACCAACAATCATGGAAGACGCTGCTGAGTTTTCGATCCTTCTTTGTGTAAGTATTGGGGCTGAAATACTGATCCCATTCGTGTCGGCTGTAAGAGCGCAAGATATCTGCAACGCACATGTCGTCGTCGACCTGCACGAATTCCTGAACCATTCGCGATGAGCCTTTTTTGCGAAAGCAAAGTGAAGCGTAGGTTGTAACGCTGTCCCATACCTGTGGTCCCCAGATCGCGAACAGAAACTCGTCCTGTTCTTTGACGGTCGTTCGATCTGGCCAGCCATCTTGAAAAAGCGCAGGGGTTAAGAAATCATCAATTCCGGTTGTCATGTTGTGTCCTTTTCGGCAGGCGCAACTTCACCGTTCGCGCGACTGGCGCGTTGAAGGTTCGTTGCGGATTTTTGAGGGAGAGCCGTTAGTAGAAGTCGGCGTAGTGGGTGCGAGAGCGTTCTTCAGCGCGCTCGGTGAGCCATTGTTCGATTTCGTGCAAGAACCATGCGACACTAGTACCAGCTAGGCGTGCTCGACGTGGAAACCGTCCACGTGCCTCCCAGCGCAACAGCGTGCTATTGCTTACGATAATACCAAGGCGCTTAAGATCAGCGCGTGTTGCAAGGGCCTTTTGCCCGTTCGAAATATCCATTGTCTTTTTCCTTCTGCATTGTTGCGTTTGCGAAGGAGCGCTCCGACAAGACAGAAGATGGATCAGGTTGGATCGCATTGCGAGCGAAGGTCCTGAAAGCGTCAACTCAGGTCGAGTTGCGATTTTCAAATGGCTTTCATGTTTCGCTGAATTGGGCCGTCGAGTTGTTCATGATTGCCTGTGGTCTCAAAGAAGACCCGCCTCACGAAGTCCGGAATTGCGCCGGTGGCAACCTTCAGCTTCTTGTCCCAATTTCCTCTAGACAGCTTGAGGTCAGGGTAACACTCGCGCAGTTCCGACAAACAGACATAGACCACGTAGTGCCTGATTTCATTGGTGTGAGATATCTTGCCCGCGACCTCGCCGGAAATCTCTTCTTCGAAGTCAGACTGAAGAAGATCTGCTTCCTTCCTAAGCTCGGCTAAAGCGGCAAGAAGCGGTTCACGGGACGGGGGCCTAATGTCCCCAAAGTGTTCCCAATGCGAAAAGTGCGGGGTGTTCTCGGGCGCTAACGCCGCCTCGAGTGTTTCAATTGGATTGATGATCTGGCGTTGCAGCCAAGTTTTTCGCTTTGTCAGCGAGATATCGAATGGTGCCAAATGAAAACCATTGGGTGATGTCTCAATTCCTCGGCGAATTTTCAAGCATTCGTCGCGAAGCCTCTCCCAGAAATTTGAAAAGCCATCATCCTCGGACAACCCAAGGATTACTCGGACTTCCTCCCTGCACTCGTCTCCGAACGCTCCGTCGTGATTTTCGTCAATTCGTTCGCCCACAATTCCAGCGCCTCACGTTTCTCGTTGAAATACGTGTAACGATTGTAGGTTGCGCCGACGCCCGAGACGACTCCTGATTTATGGTTGGTCACGGCATCGATTACATGAGGTGTCACACCGATCTTCGCCATGCCTGTGGAGGCCGTGCGCCTGAAATCATGGAAACGCCAATCAGGGGTGTTTTCAGGCAGCGTCGCCTCGATACGTTCCTTGAGGCGTCCGAACCCAGAAATAGCTGAACGCCCGGTCGTCGTGAACACGAAGTCGCTGTCGAGGAACCTGTGCAGGGATCGCAGTACGGCCACGGCTTGTGGAGGCAGAGGCACGATATGCAGGCGCGCGTTCTTCACCCGGCTCGCCGGAAGTTCCCAAATACCCTCATCAAGATTGAGTTCGGACCAGCGCATGTCAGACACTTCTGCCCGTCGCTGCCCTGTCATCATCAGCAGCTTGAGGAATGGGCCAAACGGGTAGCCCTCGGCATCACTTTGCTGCCATATCGTACGAATTTCATCATCACTTAGTACGCGATCACGAGGAATTTCGCGCGTCGGCGGCCTGAGGAGAGCCACAGGCGATGTTTCGATGTCACCACGCATGACACACCAGTTCATGAGCTTTTTGATCGCTGAGAGCGCCCGATTTGCGCGTGTCGGTGTGCCGTTGGCGATGATGCCGTCCAGCACCTTGCTGACATCCTGCCGTTTGATCTGGTCGATAGGTCGGTCCTTCAACCCATCGAATTTGTGCAGAACGCTTTCGGTGCGTTTCCAGTCCTTGGTGTTGGGCTTCGCATGAAGCTCGATGAACTTGGGGATCATCGCGCCCAGCGTGTCAGTCGATACCTCGGAAACCTCGGGGGCGGTGTCGAACTCGCCCAACTCGACATCACGGGCGATTACCATCGCGCGACGTCTGGCGTCGGCAAGGGAGACCACAGGGTAAGGACCGATTTTGACGCGCCTGCGTGAACCGTTCGGGCGCACCATCGTATAGAACACCTTGGCACCTGTGGTCGACACACGCACATGCAGGCCGTTTACCTTCTGGTCACGGACCTCGTACCGCTTGGTAGTCGCCGGTGGCATCGCATCAAGAGATTTGGTTGTCAGCATCTGTTTCATGCAGACATTGTAAGACACCCAGAATCCGCGTGTCAGGGTATGGTTTGAAAGGAAATGAAGAACGCGGATATGGCTTGAAGTGAGAAGCGAAACTGTGGCTTGGCCCCAACGCGAAGAGGTGCCCAGTGTCAGGCGCCGTCTATTGGTATTTCGAGAATTTGGGCAACAACCTCGTCAACCTTCTTGCCGCCTTGGGCGATGTCGAGTTCATCGACGCAAAGCTGATCTAGTCTTACGAAATCATACAAAAACTGACCTTGTGGTGTTATGCGCCTGTATGAAGTGAATTGTTGAGCGCCATATTGAACCGAAACCCTGATTAAATGATCTTCATATGAATGAATGTTCGGATGAGGAATAAGGTATCGGTCTGGATTCCGACAGTCAGCTTCGATAGTATCAACATCTACAATATGATCGACCTTCTCGCCTTTGTACGTCATATTGCAACGCTTGCAGGCGAGCGACAAATTAAAGATATCATACGATAAGGACTTCTTCTTACCCTTGGGAATGATGTGCTCTCTGTCGGTTTCAATCGACGCGTCTTCGAGAGAGCGGCGACAATAGCAGCACTTCCTTGAGACACGTTCAAAGTGAAAGTCTTTGATTTTGACCTTGGCTGTTACCAGATTGGTCTTAGTAAGATCGTTAAAGTTTTCATGTTTCCATGGATTTTCTGAAGCCAGCGCAACTTCTATGGCGTTGCGTTCACCTTGATCCAAAACCTGCTCAACAAAGTCTTGTGCTTCTTGCTCAGTCATCTCAGGCATTGGGTAGGAACTTTTCTAGGTTTTGCGTAACACGGTCGAGCAATTCTCGTTGCGTCCGGTCATATGAGCGGCTTTTGAAGTGTGCGATTTCTTCTTCCGCTTCCTGCTGATTGATGCGACCATCCGTCAAGTTTTGCAGAATTCGTGACAATTCAATACTAAGAAAATGGCTTACGGGAGTGATCGTTTCGAATGCTTCCCAAAGAATTTCTTCGACACTTTCAGGCCCAGCCTTTTGTCTGATATCAACTAGATGCTCTTTGTCCCCATCCACTCTGATCACCTCAACATCATTGCCGTAGCTGGATAACGCTCCAGAAACCAAAACAGGTGAGTGTGTAGCCAAATATATCTTCGCTTCATGGTAGCCTAATGCCATGTGCAACATTTCCAGATATTGACGTTGCCATTCGGGATGCAGGCTGTTTTCGGGCTCATCGACGAAGAGCGCTCCTAAGTCTGGAAGCGCTGAGCGTATGAATAGAAAAGTCGATATGAGCGTTTGCTCGCCAGAGCTTAACTCAGCAAAAACTTGGGGAACTCGCTCACGGTGGTGGAAGATAAGAGAATAGAAAGAAACAAGCTTTGCACGTTTCAATTCTTGGATGTATTTGAACAGAATTCTGTTCCTCCCACGCAGGCTGCGCGTGAAGGAATCTGAGTACCTGGATAGTTCGAACCGACCACCTCCTTCCGGGCGTAAGACGTCCAACGCCGAGCTGATGGCTTCGACCTCGAATGGATCGGAAGTGATTTGTCTAAGATCGAAGTCCCTAGCCCTGCCCAGCTTAACCTCAAGTTCAACTACAGGATGAAAGCCTATAGCTTCGAGCAGGTCTGAAACGTCAAATGTATCTCGGCCATCAGAATCAAAGAAGTTTCTGAGGTTTTCCGAGACCACCTTGGTGATTCCAGTGGGGGATACTCGAAAAACCTTTCGATTTTTGCTGCTTCGCTCAAACCGTACAAACGGCGTATTTGCTACGGCTGCTGTGCGTTTGGGCCATTTCCCATTCGAACGCGCCGCTTTCACCAGCCTTCTGGTTTTTCCACACCCGTTGGGGCCGACAAAGAAGGATATGCGTTTCATGTTTTTGTCAAAGAGCTACTTTTACTAGAGATTTGAATACAGACGTCGTTCAAATGCAGCGGAACACATTTTTGAGTTGTGTGCCAGCTTCTAAACCAGCTGTTTCTTTGAAGTGCAATTGGGTTTGCAAGCTGTGCTTCCCTAAAGGCCTTTCTGGCTTTCGACGTGCTGATGAATTCAACTCTGCTACTTTGGGATCTTCGCCTTGCCCTTACAGCGTGGGTAGCTGACACATCCAAGAAACGGACCATATCGCCCCCTTCGCTCGACTAGCCACCCATCTTCACAACTGGGGCAACTCTGGTATTCGGCACCGCAAGAGCATTTGCTTAGACCGGTTCGTTTGTTTCGAACTGGCAGACCAGCGCCGCAGGAAGCACATGCATTCAATGAATGTCCGCAAAGAGTGGCATGTTCGCACCTGTACCAAGTCCGGCCATCTTTGGTCGGGACGGGAACCAGATGCCCACCACATTCACCGCAGGTATGGTTGAATTCTACTTGGCCGTCCTCGCCAGTTGTCCCGTACTCAGGATCATCCAGCAACTCGGAAATGAAGGCCGATTGTTTTGATGCTGAGCCCATGAGAGTCACAGACTTTCGGGCCCGTGTCAGCGCGACGTACATAACCCGGCGTTCTTCGGCATTCTCAAATGGCTCGGCCTCCGGCGAAACAAGGCTTAGGAGTGGGTCATCAACAATTTCTGACGGAAAGCCTGTACGGCCACGAAACATATTCAGGATCACTACGTGATCAGCCTCAAGCCCCTTCGATGCATGGATCGTGCGAAACGAAATGTCTAAATCAGAGAACTTGCGACGCAGTAGCGCGAGATTCGATGGGGCTAAGTGTCGATAACGGCCAAGCAACAAAACCGAGACTGGCTGCTCTCGTTGTGCCGTCCGTTGCAACGAGTGAAGCACTTGTTCCAGCTTGTTTTTCTCGTCGGCTTTGATTGTCGGTACGACTTTCAACGCAGGCATATCTGACGTGCCAGCGGGTATCACGGTCTTGTCTAACTGGGCCGGGTTTTGCAGCACAAACCTTTTTGCAGCATGCGCAATCTGATCGACTGAACGGAAAGTCCGTCCTAGATCCACAGTTCGGTGAACGCCAGACTGCCCGTCAAACACCCCTCCAAACTCGTCGCCGAAATTTCGCATGAGATTGATGTCGGACCCGGCAAATCGGTAGATCGACTGCCAATCATCGCCAACTGCGAAAATGCGTGCATCACCGTGTTGGGCTTTTAGTGCTTTGACCAAGCGCCCTCGGCTTCGGGATATGTCCTGAAACTCATCTACCAAGATGTGTTTGAACGGGCTGGCATACTCTCCCGTCTCGGCATACTTGGTTGCCCTGAGGATCATATCTTCAAAATCGATCCGTCCGTTTAACTGTTTTTGGTACTCCAGATAAACTGGTTCGAAAATGGACAGAAACGCCTTGGCTCGCTTGCCAAGTTTCAAGGTACGTCCTTTCTCGGCGCATTCGTTGATGTGGTATCCACCGCCTTTGTAGTGCTTCAAGAAGGTGCCAAGCAGCTGCACAAAGCTGTCGGCTTGGTTTAACTCGACCACCCTGTCAAAGAGTGTTTCAGGGGATCTTGGATTGACGGCCTCAAAGGGCGCAATTTTTTCGGCAAGGGCATCCAGCAGCGAACCGTCTTCTCGTTCATAACTGAACGTCTCGATCAAAGTCGTTTCGTGTTCGGCGTGGACACCACGCTTCCAGTCCATGCCAGCGAGATATTCTTCGCGATCTACGAATGGCGCAGTTGACAGCCGATAGGTTCCGTCTGCCGATTTCGTACGTCGAACACCAAAGTGCTCAATGTAGATGCCGCTTTTTGTTAAGCGGAAATCTGGACAGTAGTCACGGAAGCCACCTTCGGAAACCTTATGCTCGTAGTCGGGTTCGTACTCGTATTCGATGCCGTTCTCATACAGCCAGTTGGCAATCATCAACTCTTCAAAGCTTTTAACCTGCTCCCCTTGAAGGGTGCGAAGATCAAGCTTTTCAATGTAAGTGTAGTAGCTGTGCTTTTTCTTGAAATCCCACTCACTTTTTTCTTCAAGACGGGTGTGGGAGAACCAGCCCACGATGGACTTTGAGACTTCTGATGCCGTTCGGACCAAGGCCCTCAGGATGTCTCGGATCAAGGCAAGGTAGGCCTTGTCGTCAGTGGCATGGGCTGCCAATGCTGGCTTGCTTCCTTCAACTGCGCCTATGATGTCATAGGCCAGCGAATGGAATGTACGGGCTTCCAAAGGCTCCCCACACTTGGCCTCGATCCGTTCACTCATTTCTTTGGCAGCGTCTCTCGCAAATGCCAGAAGCAGCACTTCTTCTGGTTTCCTAGCACCAGACTTCAGTAGGTAGCCTGCTTTAGCAGTGATGACGCTGGTTTTCCCTGAACCAGCGCCAGCCAAGACCAGAGTAGCATCTTCATCAGAAACGATTGATTGCCTTTGCTCTGGTGTCAGTGGGTTGCTTTCGAAGGTTTCGAAGAAATCTGTCCACTCGACCAGCTGACGTTCCTCAAAGGCTGAAATTGCTTGCTGACGTATGTGCCGCGCGTTTTGCACAAATTCCTGTATATTGCCGATTTGATCCCGATGGGCATCCTCTAGGGCCTCTTGTGGTAGCTTGGAAAGAAGACGCTGATCGAGACCACGAGCGCGCTCCAGAATTGGAGACACCATGCACGCTGCCGGGTAGGTCGCTGGGTTGTAAAGTTCTCTAATTTCCAACACCAATGCATCAATGACTGCACGGCTTTGTTCAAGATCGGCCTGGATGGTCGCTTCCCAGTCCGCCCGAATAGCGTTCGAGAAATTGACCGCGTCTTTGGGTCGAGCGCCCTTGAGCAAGTGTACTGGTTGGTCATCCAATCGGAGCGTTAGAGACGCGCCCCAAAACCCACTCTCAACGGTTGGAGCGGACGCTAGTTCTCTCAGCGTGCCGGAGACCAAAGGCTTGGCCTGCACGACAATCTCGCTCCCATCGTACTCCATGTACTTGGCATGTTTTCCAAAGGGATTGAGGAAGAACCCTACCAGCGGTTTTTGTTGTAAGCGGTTCAATATGCGGGAACTTTCAAATCGATAGGACAGGCGAACTAGCGTCTAGGATATCGACCATTTCACTCGCCCGAAACCCGAAATGGGGAAGTCAAAAACAAGCTTGATGGAGCGTTGCGCACGGCAGGTGTGGCCACTGGGTGCCTGATGGGTGCCGAGAGTGGTGAGCTTGACTGAAACGGACTGGCTTGCCCTGCGATTGATTGGAGACCACACAGTATTGAAGCGAAACACTTATTGCGTCGGTTCGAAGCTAAATGCGAGAGTTTGAATGGACACCTAGGAAAATTGAAAATCCTCGTGTCGGTGGTTCGATTCCGCCCCCGGGCACCACTAAAATCAAAGACTTACGAGATTATCGAGATAGCCTTGGGGCACTTTGTCTCGTGTTTGTCTCGTGATTTTGCGGCAACTTACCCATCTTCGGGAGGCATTCTTGAAGGCAAAATGTATAGGTACTCTGTCAACGCGTTCGCGAAATCAAATGCCCTGCGCGCATCTTCCCTAGTCATGTGGGGAGTTTCTTGGTCAGCATGACGCGGGTTGTTCGCATCAAGACGCACCCTGTGCGCCCAGTCAGCCATTTTCTGTGTCAAGAGTCCCGCCGCGACCGCCTCTTCAATTCGGGCATATAGGGAACCTTCTGTAAGACCACTGTCTTTCAACATGGCGTCAATGCTAGAGGCAGACATGACTACGGAGGCGTCGGGGGCAGCAAGTGTTTGATGTGCTTGCGACAGATAACTTCGTATTTTGTCTGGGACAATCTCATCAACCTCCCAAAGGTCAGGGTAAATCTGAACGACCATCGGGTTATTCACATTATCTCCTGGTTCACCTTTGGCAGTCACGAGATGCCCACACGAAGTACAAGCGTACACGCCCCAGTGTGAGAGTGCTTCCCTATCGGCGCGTGGTATAGGTTGGTTGTTGGTAGTGCGCCACTTAGCTTGCAGTATCGGCGCGGACACGCCGCAATGAGGGCAGTTGCTAACACCCTGTAGCTGATTGGAGTCCAACCGAAAATCGCGATACGACAACTAACTTCTCCTATGTTTTTCCTTGTACCTAATAGACGCAGCCACTTTCGGCATCCATTTCCCTTCGCGTACCTTCCCATTTCATACCGCAATCGCACTCATACCAAAATTCGCTTGTGACAACTTTGCGTATACCTAGGAATGTATCAACAAATCTTGGCGCAGTACGGCGTCCGAATTTTCTGACGATGTGGCCACAAAGACGGTGTCCATCAGGCGAGTTAATGTGTGGGCTGTTATTTGTTTCCATCGAGATATCTCCAGCTTGCCACAGATCGAGAATCCGTCCAGTCTCGCCTGTGGATAACCCCGACATTTTGACTCACCGTTGTCTCAGAAATGTGCTTTGCTGCGAGACAAATATTTTATCGTGTCTATTCAATTGGTTACGAGTCGGCGACCAGAGGATGTATCTTCCTCGTTTCGCTCAAGTATCTGAAATCTCAATCGGACAATGAGGTTGAAAATCCTCGAGTCGGTGGTTGGATTCCGCCCCCGGTCACCATGTTTTACGAAGCTGAAGACAGTGTCGAGCGCCCTGTTGTCCAGAGCGTGTGCCGTCTCATCCCCCCACCACGTCGGACATCTCGCGTTGCATTTGGTGCAGGGCTTCGGTGAGGGATTGGTGGAAGCTGCGGGCGAGGAGGGTGGGGGTGGTGTAGCCGGGGGAGAGGATCGAGATGCTGCCGTGGACGCGGGGGCGGAAGCGGCGGATGGTGAGGTTGCTCTCGGGGCGTTGGTGGATCTGGCTATAGGCGGTGATCAGGTCGCAGATCATGTAGCAGAGCCCTTCCTCGACGAAGGGCAGGCCCGATTGATAGGTGCGCAGCTCGAACCGGCGGCGGTAGCGGATGGCGCAGGCGCGGAAGACCGCGTCAGTGGCAATGGTGGCGGGATGATCGTCAAAGAGCAGCGCCAGCGGGCGGTCGGCGAGATCGGCGGGGCTGAGCTCGTCGCGGGCGGCGAGCGGGTCGTCCTGGCGCAGGATGCAGACGTGATCCATGTCGAAATCCACCTGCCGGATCGAGGCGCGGGGCGTGGGCGTTTCGGCCAGCGCCAGATCATATTGCTGCGAGGCGATGAGATCCTCGATCACCCCGGAGGAGCGCATGATGAAGGCGGTCTCGACCTCGGGCTTGTCGGCCAGAAACCGGGTGAGCAAACCGGGGAGAAAGCGGCTCGAGGCGGCGGGGTGGCAGGCGATGCGCAGCGTGCCGGTCTCCAACATCTTCATCCGGCGCAGCGTGTCCTTGGTGCGGTCGAGCCGGGCGAGGATCGCGTCGCATTCTTCCAGAAAAAACTGGGCCTCGGGGGTCGGGGTGAGCTTGCCATGTTCGCGGATGAAGAGGGCAAAGCCCAGCGCGTCCTCGAGCGTGCCGATCATAGCGGAGACGGCGGGCTGGGTGCGGCCGACGCTGCGCGCGGCCTGCGAGATCGAGCCGCTGCGCATGACTTCGCGGAAGGTGGCGATTTGGCGGATCGACAGGTTCATGACACCCCATAAATTGAGTTGATGGATTCACAATAATTTTTAAATTGATTTGATGGGCCTCGTCCAGTGATATCGCCGACAACCAGCGCCGCAGAGCGCCAACGGGGAATCGGAGGGGCCATGGATCAATTTTCGAAATACCTGCTGACCGGGCTGATCGTCTTTGTGGCGCTCGGCCAGTTCGTGCAGGTGATCACCCGCTATGTCTTTCAGGTGCCGGTGATGGGGCTGGAAGAGACGATGCTCTATCCGACCGTCTGGCTCTATATCCTCGGCGCGGTGAACGCGTCGCGCGAGAACACGCATATCCGCGCCAATGTCCTTGAAATCTGGCTCACCACGCCGCGTCAGCATCGCATCCTCGCGATCATCGGCGAGGTGATCAGCCTGATCGTCGGGCTCTGGCTGCTGAGCTGGGCCTGGGAGTTCACCCGCTATGCCTGGCGCATCTGGAAGGAGAGCCCGACGCTCTACATTCCGACCTTTTATTCCGATGTGGCGCTGGTCGTCGGGCTGACGCTGATGATGGTCTACACGGTCTGGCACATGATCTGCCATATCCGCGACCTGGCCAAAGGAGAGCCGCAATGATCGAGATCGCACTTTTGGCCATTGCGGTCCTGGTGATCACCCTGACGCTGGGCGTGCCGCTGCCCTATTGTTTCGGCGCGGCGCTGATGGTGATGTATTTCATCGGTGATGTGACGATGCGGGGCATGATGCTCTGGGGGGTGCAGCAGCTGGGCAACCCGGTGCTTCTGGCCATTCCTCTCTTCGTCTTGGCGGGCACGATCATGTCGGCGAGCGGCATCGCGGCGGCGCTGCTCAAATTCGTCAACGCGTTCATCGGCCATGTCCGGGGCGGGCTTGGCGTGGTGGCGGCGGTGTCCTGTGCGGTGATCGGCGCGATCTCGGGCTCGGGTCTCACCGGGATTGCGGCCATCGGGCCGCTGCTCATCCCGGAGATGGAAAAGCGCGGCTATCCAAGGGAATATGCCACGGCGCTCATTGCCAACAGTTCGATCCTTGGCCTGCTGATCCCGCCGTCGGTCACCATGATCGTCTATGGCTGGGTCACCGACACCTCGATCCTCGCCTGTTTTCTGGCGACGCTGGGGCCGGGGCTGCTCATCATGTTCAACTTTTCGGTGGTCAACATCTTCATGTCGCGCAAGTTCGACCTGAAACTTGATGAAAAACCCAATTTTGGCGAGTTCGCCGGTGAGGTCGGGCGCCGCGGCGTCTATGCGATGCCGGCGCTCTTCATGCCGGTGATCATTCTGGGCGGCATCTATGGCGGCATCATGACGCCCACCGAGGCGGCGGCGATTTCGGTGATCTATGCGATCCCGGTCGGGTTCTTCATCTACAAGGGGCTCAATTGGGAGACTTTCCTTCTGTCGGGCAAAGAGGCCGCGACGGCGGTGGGGGCGATCATGGTGATGATCCTTTTCTCGATGATCCTCGGCCAGATGTATGTCTATGAGAGCATTCCCCAACAGCTCGTCAGCGCCATTTTCGGCATCACCGAGAACAAGGTCCTGCTGCTCATCCTGATCAATATCCTGCTCTTTCTCGTCGGCATGGTGGTCAATGACGTGACCGCGATCATCCTGATTGCGCCGCTGTTGCTGCCCTTGATGAATGCCATCGGGGTGAGCCCGGTGCAGTTCGCCGCGATCATGGGGGTCAACACGGCGATGGGCGGGGTGACGCCGCCCTATGCCTCGATCCTCTATCTCGGGGCGCGGATCGGCAAGGTGAAGGTCACCAAGGTGATCAAGCCCGCGATGATCCTGATTGTCACCGGATATGTGCCGGTTGTGTTCCTCACGTCTCTTTGGCCCGATCTGTCGCTCTTTTTGCCGCGGCTGTTCGGCTACTGATCTGCAAAAAAACCAACACCTACAGGAGGTATACCCATGAAACGCTTTATGACTGGAACGGCTGTGGCGGCGCTGATGGCGCTGGCGGGGATGGCCCAGGCGGCCGATCTCAAGATGAGCCATGTGCGCCCGCAGGACACCACGATCGACAAGGAATTGCGCGCCTTTGCCGCCGATGTTGAGGCGGCCACCGCAGGCGATGTGACGATCCGCATTTTCCCGGCTTCGGCGCTCGGCGATTACACCACGGTGCAAGAGCGGGTGAGCGTCGGTGCCATCGACATGGCGACCCAGCCCGCCGGAGCCGGGGCCGACCGGCGGATGCAGATCAGCTCGTTCCCCTATCTCGCCAACACCTGGGACGAGGCGCGGGCGATCTATGGGCCCGATGGCCCGGTGCGCAATGTAATGGCCGAGCTCTATCAGGCGCAGGACATCACCATGCTGGCGGCCTATCCGGTCTATTTCGGCGGGATCGCTCTCAACACCGAGGCGGTGCATCCGGGCGATCCGTCGCAGAAGAACGGCATCAAGGTGCGGGTGCCGGGCATCAAGAGCTTTCAGCTCACCGGCGAGGCGCTGGGCTATATCCCGTCGCCCATTCCGTTTTCCGAGGCCTTCACCTCGATCCAGACCGGTGTCGTCGATGGGGTGATCGGGTCGGGGGCCGAGGGCTATTACGCCTCGTTCCGCGATGTGACCAAGACCTATATCCCGGCCAACACCCATTTCGAAGTCTGGTATATGATCATCTCGAACGCGTCGCTGGCCGATCTCGATGCCGAGGATCAAGAGGCGCTCAAGACCGCGGCGGCCGAGTTCGAAGCCAAGCGCTGGACCGTGGCCGAAGAAGATCAGGGCACATGGGAAGCCAAGCTCGCAGATGAGCTGGGCGCCGAGGTGGTGACGCTCAGCGATCAACAGCTCAAGGCGATGTCCGACAAGATCCGAGCCGAGGTCTGGCCCGTGGTTCTCGAGGATGTGGGGGCCGAATGGGGCCAGGGCATTCTTGATCAGATCAACAAGTAAGCCATAAGAGACGCGGGGCGGTGTGCACCATGCCGCCCCGTTTTCAATCAAGGTAAAGCTGGGGGGACGCCCGGAATGCAGGCGGATTACGCGATCATTGGCGGGGGCATCGTCGGGCTGTCGGTGGCCTGGGGCCTGTTGGGCCGGGGTCACAAGGTCATCGTGATCGACGGCGAGGACGGCGCGTTTCGCGCGAGCCGGGGCAATTTCGGTCTCGTCTGGGTGCAGTCCAAGGGCATGAACCAGCCGCGCTATGCCGAATGGTCGCAAGGCTCGGCGGCGGCCTGGGCGGGCTATGCCGCAGAGCTCGCAGAGGAGACCGGGCGCGACGTTCCGCTCGATCAGAACGGCGGGCTCGATCTGCATTTCTCGGATGAGACGCTAGAGAAGACCGTCGCGCAATATGAGACGCTCAAGTCCAAGCTCGGCGGCAATTACCCTTACGAGATTTTGCGCGGCAATGCGCTGCGCCGGGAAGAGCCGCATCTTGGCCCCAAGGTGGCGGCGGCGATCTTGCATCATCAGGACGGGCATACCAACCCGCTGCGCCTCTTGGTGGCGCTGGCGGATGGGGTGCGCAAGCGGGGCGGTCAGGTCGTCAATGGCCGACGGGTCGTCGAGGCGGCCAAGCCTGATGGGTTTCGTCTCACCTGTGACGATGGCACGGTGATTGAGGCGGGCAAGGTGGTGGTGACCGCCGGGCTTGGTGCGGCGCAGATCGGGCCGCAGCTTGGCTTCAAGGCACCGGTTCGGCCGCAGCGCGGGCAGGTCCTCATCACCGAGAAACTGCCAAAGATGATCAATCGCCCCTCGCTCATCGCGCGGCAGGTGGATGAGGGCGGTATTCAGATCGGCGCCACCAATGAAGAGGTGGGCCATGACGACCGGGTGACCACGCCGGGGGTGGCGCATCTCGCCGCCGAGGCGGTGGCGGCCTATCCGTTTCTGGCGCGGGCGCAGCTCGTCCGGAGCTGGGCGGCGCTGCGCATTCTGACGCCGGACGGGCTGCCCATCTATCAACAGAGCCGCGAGATGCCGGGGGCCTATCTGGTCACCTGTCACAGCGGTATCACGCTCTCTGCGGCCCATGCGCGGTTCCTGCCCGAGTGGCTCGACGCGACCGAGGCCGCGCCCAATCTGGAGGTGTTCAGTGAAGACCGTTTCACGCTTTGAGAGGTTTGAGGCGGGCGACACCGTCACCGTGCATTGGGACGGCGCGCCGCTCGATCTGCCGGAGGGGGCGAACCTGGCGGCGGCGCTGCTGGCGGCGGGGGTCGACCGG
>TARA_R100000789_G_scaffold100626_1_pt1 | contig 21450 bp, 13 predicted proteins | sample TARA_R100000789 | Tara Oceans TARA_R100000789 (sample SAMEA2623403) | marine metagenome | biome: marine biome (ENVO:00000447); feature: mesopelagic zone (ENVO:00000213); material: "saline water (ENVO:00002010), including plankton (ENVO:xxxxxxxx)" | depth 450 m
TGTCTCTTCTGGCTCTTCCGCATCGGATTTTCTTAACAGCCGAGCCGCAACAATGATGGCCTGCTGCTGAAGTTCAGCAACGCTCTGCAGGAATTTGAGTTGAGACTCGTAGGATCGACCCCAGCGTTCAAATTCGTTGTTTTCGAAAGGTGAAGATCCATCAGACAGGCTCCCTTCCTGTCCATCATCGGCTGAGTCGCGAAACGTGACGCCTTCGTAGGCAGCTGCGAACGGGCTATCGGGATCCTCTTCCTCTTCCTGATCCCACGGCCCATCCAGAGCCGGCTCGTCCCACCAGTCCTGATCATTTTCTTCGGTCTCTGGTGACGGAGTGCTCACATCAATCGACATTCGTGGCATTCCCCACCGGCTGCCCGCATTGGCTTCGAGTAACTCGAGCGACCTGCGATAACGATCGAATAAGGAATCGTCATCGTCGTCGGTTTTGCGTAGCAGGTTGGCCCATTCCAGCAGCGAGACACTGAAGGTTTCATCGAAATGGACGGAGTCGGATTCTTCAATTTGACTGAACCATTGCATCAGGAGGCCAAATGCGGAATTCAGATCGCGTTTGTCGAGCAGTACGCTGACAATATTATGATACGCCAGATGAGAATCGAACATTTCGACATGAGTGCGCCAGAATGACAGGCTGTTTTCCTGAGGGTCGGCTTTCTGCCAGGCGAGCAATGTGCGAGCGACGATCATCGCGGATTCGTAGGTTTTCACTCCATACAACTTTGGAATATCTTCTACGGTTGTCGTGGCGTATTCATCCCAATGTTCGGCAAAAGATTTGAACGATTCGCTTAATTGAGAAATGATTTCTTCCCGCCCGGCAATTGCCGCTTCGGTTAACGTCTCTGCATGGACAGAGAAAATCTGCTCCATCACTTCAATCAGGATTTCAACACGCACATCGGGAACAGAATCGTCGCGATTTGAGAACAGATTGAATTGTCCCTGAAAGCCGAGGATATTCCAGGGATCGATGAATGCTCCACATTCGATGCCGCGTCGGTAGAGTTCTTTAATCTCCGACAGAAGCGGTAAAGACTGCTCAAATTCGCCAGCATGATTGTGTTGTTGAACGATGCGAATCCGCCATTGAATTTCCGTTTCAAATCGGATGGAAGCCGCGGGAATGATCTCCGCCTGTCGACGGCTCTCTTCGGCATATCCCATGCGGGCATACATCAAGGCCAGTTCCCGATTTCGAACCTGCTGAGCTCCGTAATTGGAAAGGAACATATTCAGCGCGTGCCGAACATGCCCGAAGGGTTGTTGCGTGATCTGCTGCTGTTGGTACAAACGCTCTGCTCGCGGGCCTTCCAGTTTCGACATCAGGTGTTCGTAGAAGAAGTCGCGTTGTCTGGCCACAACGGGCAGCAGTGAAGAAAGTGAGACGGTCGAATCAAATGTATCTGGCCCTGAACCACTGATTGATGAGGCCATCAGAATTGTTCCGCCCAGAGCAGCCGAGGCATCGAACAGGGCCTCCTCGTAAGGGACTTTTTCGATTTGACAGCTGTATTGAATCCAGTCAATCAGCGCATCCAGAATGATACTGCGAACGACAAATCGATGATAATACCCGTCCAAGCCGATGCGATGCGGATCCCATTCTCCGAACAGATAATTCGTTCGTTTGAAGACGGGATGATTATAATCATAGGCACGAACATCGACGGCCAGTTCTTCCAGATTCCGTCTCAGAAAATGAGTTGCAGCAATGACCGACTCGGGAACCTGTTCCAAGAGTGATAGTGTTTTCTGAATCAGATCCTGATACTTGCCGACAGCTGTGCCTGTTTCCTTAAAGGAGAGGGGGATCAGTGCGAATTTCTCGTGGGGATAGGCCTGAACCATACGCCCGTTTTCGAGCAGGGCAACCGGACGGTAGCCAATAAAATCATTCACTTGCAGGATGGAATTCTGGACAATCTCATCAACATCGTCAGATGTGGACTGCTGAGTCAGAACCGCCTCGGCTAGAGTGGCGATAAAAAACGGTTCAATGAGTCGCTCTTTGGAAATATGAAACAGCAGGTCGTGATGGTAACTGTAATAGGCATCAAGCATCTGTCCAAAAAGGATTTCCAGAACCCGGGTTGCCTGACTCGAATCCTGAAACGCAGAATTTTCTACTTGCAATTCCTGCAGTTGTTCAAGCAAATACTCGTGAATGGACCTTAAATCGTTCACTCCAAAGTGGGCAAACAGCAGATTCCAATTGTTAAACGCACCATAATCCCGGCTGCCATTGGAAAAATTCAAATATCCCAAAAGACCTCGGGCGGCTTCAATTACGCTCTCGTCAGGACGATCTGCTGATGAAGTTTTCGACATCAATTTCTATACTCTTTCCCACACTCGTTCAGTGGCTCTAACTGATTCCTTTTCGTCTGCGGAAACTTTAACAAATTAGACTCATCATTGCAGCCATGTGAATGTGTACTGTAATTATGTATCTAAAAGGAGAGTGAGCAATGGGAGAAACCCTGCATTTGATTGCTACGGGGTGAATGGATATGGTTAGCTCATAAACATCAAAAATATTCGTAACTCCTTTCAGAAAAAGATGAGCGATGCAGGAACTTCCCGAAGCTTTGGATGTGATTGCCGTGGGAGCTCATCCGGATGATGTGGAGATTGGTTGCGGTGGCACCCTGGCGACATTATCCCGGCAGGGATATCGGGTGGGAATTATTGATTTGACGGATGGGGAGCCGACGCCGCTCAGTCCTGGCCCTGAGGTTCGTCTGGAAGAGGCTAGGAAAGCGGCGGAAATTCTCGGGGTGCATGTGCGGGAAACGCTGGATCTGCCGAATCGCAAATTATTTGACAATTACGAAGCCCGGGTCACACTCGCCAAGGTTTTTCGGCGATATCGTCCTAAAGTCGTGATTGGTATTGCTGATAAAACTCCACTCGCCTCACCTGATCACTGGCAGGCGATGCAAATTACTGATGCGGCTATTTTCTATTCGAGACTCACGAAGTGGGACGATGAATTTAACGGCTTGCCAGTGCACACGGTTTCCCGTCAGTTGTGGTATCCGCTGGGATTAAGACAAATGCCCGCTCCGCAAAAAGCAGGGCATTTTATTACGGATATTTCGGATGCGCTGGAAACGAAGATTCGAGCGGTTGAGGCTTACGAGACTCAATTTCCTGCCTCCAAAGCCCACGTTTATGAGTTACTGCGGAGTCAAAGTCATTATTATGGAGCGGCAGCCGGGTTTACGGCTGGGGAATTGATCATTAGCCCGACTGTTCTTGGTGTGCGGGATATGATGACCGCTTTGTTCTAAAGCATTTCCGATAATTATCGGCAGCGAATAGCAGGAGCAAACTTCGCGTTTTATAATTAATTGATGCTCATGCGACTGCATAATCCATTAGGAAATGGTCTAAGTTGCGTTCGGTGCAAGACTTAGTCAGAATGATTCTTGACAGAACCTGGAATCTCTTCACAATTCAAACTGAGATTAGATTCTGTATTTCCATTACTGGGAAACTGTGGCACTTCATATGTGCATAAATGTCATCCTGAAATACAAGCCTGAATTGGCCACTAAATAACTTCAAAAATCATGCCAGACATCCGCATCGGCCAACTCAGCATTACCGGCAACTACCGGAAAAATAACGAGGACAATCTCCACGTCGACGAGGAAAATCGTTTCTTCATCGTGGCTGATGGAATGGGTGGCCAAAGTGCAGGCGAGAAAGCGAGTCAGTTAGCGGTTGAACTGGTTCCCAAAAAGTTGAATGAGCTGATCGATTTTATTGATGATACGTCCGATCAGATCCGCGCAGCGATCGATGATGCGGTCGGAAATGCCAATTCCGAAATTATGGTTCTCGGTCGAGTCGACCCGGAACTGCACAACATGGGAACCACCATCGTTCTGCTCGTCTGGGTGGGAGAGACTTTTTATATCGGCAACGTGGGCGACAGTCGTGCTTATCTGTTACGAAAGAATAAACTCGAACAGATCACCAAAGATCATTCACTGGTGCAGGCATTGATGGATGCGGGAACGATTTCTCCTGATGAAGCGCGCTCGCATCGATATAAAAATGTGCTGGTCAGATATCTCGGTTCCAAAGAAGGGGGAGAGGGGGTTTCGACTCATGAAATTCAACCTCAACCCGGCGATCGTTTTTTACTCTGCACCGATGGCGTGACCGACGGTCTGGATGATGAGGAACTACGGGAATTGCTCAAAGCGGAAGAAGATCCTCAAAAAACAGCAGATTCAATTATCCTGGCGGCTCAAAAAGGTGGTTCAAAAGACAATATCACCTGCATTGTGCTCGATGTATAACTCACCTCATCTGGATTCTTGAATCGTGAGTAAAGAGACGACTGAGACTTCCGCCGAGACGCAAAAAGTAGTCCATCAACAACCGTACTTATCTCTTATCGTGATGGCATCCACACTCACAATCACCTTGCTGCAGGTGATTGTGCTGACCTCATCCTATCTCCCTCTGGGAGTATCAGGGGAATGGGTTTGGCCAAGGATCCCCGCAGGAAACACTGATCTTTTTGCCGGTCTGTTCACAGTTATTCTAAGCATAGGATATCTGGCCTTATTATGGCTGGGAATTCGGTGGCTTGATCAAGCTGGACGTGTCAGGATCGCAATGGGACTGGTGGGGCTGGTATTCGCTTCATGGATTCTGATCCCGACACTGCGTTCGGTTCCGGCTGGGATTTATGGAACCGCAGGGACGAGTTGGGTTACTTATTATCCTCGCATGTCGGGATATTACACAGAAGCCATGCATAATGAGGAGACGTATTCAGAATTTCTGGCAGACTATGAAGACCTCGTGAGGCAGGGAGATTACCTGCATCAGGGAACTCACCCGCCCGGATTGATCCTCTATTTTCGCCTCTTGAAATCAGTCTGCACATATTCGCCTGCACTCTCAGAGTTATTGGTCGAGACGGAGTCGCAATCCCTTCAGGATGGACTGGATGTCTTAGAGCAACTTGCTCAGGAAAATGGTGAAGACTTTCCAGAATCGCATCGAGCTGTTTTGTCCCTCAATCTCTGGGTGACTTATCTGGTCGCAGCGTTCACCGTGATCCCTGTGTTCCTCATCGCCCGACAATTTGTTCCTTTCCGGGCGGCCTGGCTCGTTACGGGTTTGTGGCCCTTGATCCCTGCGCTCTCTGTGTTTGCCCCGAAATCCGATTTACTGCTTCCCTTTTTCTCCGCCTGGACAGCGGCTTTATGGATTTTGTCGGTCCGTAAAAATTCGATCGCACTCAGTTTACTGGCAGGCTTAATATTCTGGCTCGGCTGCTGGATTTCGTTAGCAGTCATCGTCGTGCCAGTCATTCTCGCAGTTTGGGTGGTGCTCAATTCGCTGTTTGAAACAATAGATGAACAGAATCGATTTGACAAACATTCCGTGTTGAAGCTGATCCGTGGATTGCACTGGAAACCAGCAATCAGTTCCCTGTTCGTCTTTATTGTAATGACGTTGTTCACGGCATTGATCGTCAAGTTAAATCTGTGGACGGTCTGGCGATTGAATTTGCAGAATCATGCGTCGTTTTACGATCACAATACCCGCACTTATCTCAGCTGGCTGATTGTCAATCCGCTGGAAATGACATTTACGCTAGGTCCGGCAGTGACCATTCTGGTGCTAGGGACAGTGTGGACAAACTTGAGGCAGCGAGTCAGGACGCCGGCAACCGCATGGACATTGGCTGTCTTTTTTGTGTGGAGTCTACTCTGGCTCAGTGGGAAAAACATGGGTGAGGCGGCTCGACTCTGGATTTTTCTCACTCCGTTATTTCTTTCAACCGGAGCAGGCTTTCTGGATCAATGTCTCGCGTTTTCTTCAGCCGGTCGAATGCGAACGATCTGCATTTGCCTGTTTGTGTGTCAGGTCATTGTTGCGTTGGTGATTGTCATACAGATCGATGCGTTCGATTTTTCCTCTTTTCTCATGTAATCCGCATAGATGGTCTTGAGCCTGAGAAAGAAATCCGATTACAGCGGGAATGCGGAATTGGATGAAGAGTCTGGGCTAAAATTGCGATAATCGATTAAAGAACAATCGATTAATCGTTATGCGTGCTCTTTTGACAGGCATGATGACTTCAACCTGTCTTTCAGACTTGTCCACATACCTGAGTCTCCTACATGACCCGACTTTCAATTGCCACGATATTCATGATGAGCCTGGCTCTTCTGGCAGGATGCAGTGAGGAAGAGATTGTGTTCAAAGAAGTCAAGCATCCGCATGAAATGCTCAAAGCCTCGGAAGTCAGTCAGTTTTTGAAAATTGTTCATGGGCTTTCTGATCATAAACTCCCGCCTTTGCCGCCGTTATTTACGCAGGCTCCGGAATGGGAGTTTGATCGGGAGTTAACGGTTGCTGGACTGGTTCGAGAAGTTCAAAAAGCAAATGGCCGGCATTGGCTTTCTGCTTCTGTTGTATCCAAATTGGAGAATCATCAGCCGCTTCAGAAATTACTGGAAGAATATCAGTTATCGACTCCTCAGTTTCTTGGTTTGGCGGAATCAGTCTGCATGGCAGCTGCTCGAACGTTCTACCCTGAGGAAGATCAATTGAAACAAATTATTCGAGATGGTCGAGTTAAGCTTGATTACTTAGAAAATCAGCAGGATATTTTTGCTGCATTGCCAGAAGAAGATAAATATGAAATTATTCATCTTGCTACCTGGATTGCACGAGTCGATCGTGCGGAACGTCTGGCAGAAGTTCCTATTGAAAATATCGAATTGATCCAGCGACACTGGGAAGTCATTTCTCCATTCCTGCCCCAGGAGTGTCAGCAGGATCCTATGTCAGACATTGTCGATACACTTCAGGTCTATGGGATGCCCTTTGAGGAACTGCCTGGTTCAGGGTTGGATTCCGAGTTGACCTGGAATCCGAGTGACCATCGGGTCAGGATCGAACATGCAACCGAACAGCAGATTTCACAATACGATCTGGAAAAATCTCACCGGAATACAAAAAACCTGGCTGATCGAGATGAATCCATAGAAAAGTAGGACAGGCATCCTGCCTGTCCTGCAGGGTTTGTGAATAATTAGTACAGAATTTCAGGAAATGGCGGAGCCATGGAAACGACCCTGCATAAACAACTCAAGTCGCGATACTGTCTTCCCGATTCCTCAATTGAACAGCAATTGGGAGCCTATCGTATTGATGTGGTTCAGGGGGAGCATCTGATTGAAATTCAATGCAGTGCTCTGGCTGCGATTCGAGATAAAATTCGCGAACTCTCTGCTGATTACAAGATGACCGTTGTGAAGCCGATTATCCGTAAACGGTATATTACTCAACGGAAGTGGAGTCAAACACTCGGTCGTCGCCTGTCTCCGAAATCGGGAGGCTGGATGAATATCTTTGAGGAGATGGTTCACTTTGTGACTGTCTTCCCACAACCGAGGTTGACGCTGGAGTTGCTGCTGATCGACATTGATGAAATCCGGCGTCCCCCTAAAAAACGCTGGTCACGAAAAGGTTATCGGGTTGAAGATCGCAGCCTCATCGAAGTGATTGATCAGCGGACCCTTCGCGTTCCTGCAGATTTCTATAGTTTATTGCCTGCACGGATTCCTGAAGAATTCACAACATCAGAGATGGCGAGCATATTACAAATTTCTCGTTCGTTCGCACAACAAATTGCTTATTGCCTGCGAGAGAGTGGAGCCGCTAAAGCAATTGGGAAAACTGGAAATGCGATCCAGTATCAAAGAATAGAACAGTGTTCCAGGGCGGCTTGATTAAAGACTCTCCAAATACGTTCTGAAAGACAGAATAGATCATTTCCAAACGGTATCTGCAATCGCCTGGCAAGAAATGTCCTAAAACGTTGTATTTGCTCCTGCCGAACGCTGCAGGTAATTTTTGAAGAGGCATTCGATTCATGGATCAATCATTCCTTCGCGAATCGCAAAGCGCGCCAGGCGAACCCGGTCATTCAAATTGAGTTTCTTCATGATACGATATTTTTGACTGTCGATCGCCTTGGCAGACAATTTCATCATCTCTGCAATCTCTTTCACCGTATAGCCCTCTGCTAATTTGCAGAGAACTTCCCGTTGACGGGGCGTCAATCCGTTACGATCTTTTTTTCCGGTCCTTTTCCCGGGCTTTTGCAGTGATCGATTTTCTATGGATTTCGAAAAATAGAATTGTCCATGGATCACTTTTCGAAACGCAGAAAATATTTCTTCCAGAGGATCATTCTGATTGATCACTCCTTCAGGTATTTCTTCAGGAAGATTATTTATGCAGTTTTGAGAAACTTGCTGGACAAAGATGATAATTCGACTCGTCGAATCCCGCTCACGAATCTGAAGAATTAATTCCTGTATCGACTTAGTAGGAATTTCACTGGGCAGCAAGATAACTGGCCCGGAAGTATCACGAAGTTGAGAGTTTAGTTCTTTCAATTCTCGTACAATAAAGACGTTTTCGAAGAGTTGCCACGAAACCAGTAAACATCGTATTGCCTCACCAATGAATTCCGCTTCTTGAAAAATGATCAGTGAATTGGACACATGAATTTTCGAATGGTCAGATTGATCAATTCTCATTATCAGTTGGCTCTTTGTCTCTCATCATGAAATCAGGGCACCACTCATTGATTATCAGTTACTCTCTATGGATCTGGTCAAATAAAATACTGGCAGGTCGATGAGGAATAAGAATCTGGTGAATTACCTGTGACATGTTCTGTCACAGACCACATCTTTCAAAATAAAGACCGTGTCTTTATTGTCCTTGCGATGGGGCTAAAACCCTCGCCTTCAGGCGAAACCTTCAGGTTCATTTTTTCGTGGGTTCAAATTTGTCCAAGGATAATAAAAACCTGGCATGTGAGCGAAAGGACTTCAGTCCGAAGCTCACGGCCTAAAAACCTATCGGCTTCAGCCGATAGTAATTCAGTGATGGCAGGGAAGAGGACCCGGGATGGGGGACTGCAGATTGCTATAGAGGCTTTTTGATGGTTTGAGCCCCCCCGTTTCCAGTCAATCATCAGCTACACATTCATGGAAACGGCTCTGGATCGTTAAATACGTGAATGCGATCATCAGGATTCGCGGCTTGAAAAGGAATCCTCATAACTGCTGTAAACGGACTATTCATGGGGTGTGATCTTGGAATTGTCACTGTTTTCCATCAGAAGTGTCCGAAAAACGCCACATTTTGTCAGAACTTGAACTAACTTTAGTTCAACAATGTTTCCTTTTTGCGTCATTCAAAAAGGAGACATCATATTTCAGGCAAACCAGGGCAACAGGTACTGACATGAGAGTTTTGCTCGTTGATCGTTCGAAATCATGGAGACTGGTTCAACAGCGATGCTTTCGAGGGTTGGGAATTCGCGAAATAGTCGCAGTCGAACGAGAATCTGAAGCATGGACGCAAATGCAGCAGCAAGGATTTGATATCGTTTTTGTCGATATCAACTGGGCCGATTTAAGTTCGATTGAACTCATTTCTCTCATTCGCAATGAATACCCGAGCCTGCCAATTATTCTATTGACCAGTGAAGCAGATCGATGTCATCTCATTTCTGCAATGAATGCGGGTGTCACTGATTATCTCTTAAAACCATCTACGCCAGAGACGATTCAAGCCAAGTTATCCAAATGGTTGGGATGTCTTGTTTAGCGTTGTGAGTTGAATAGGGTGAATTGGAGTCACCCTTCAAGATTACTAAAAAATATTTGTGAAGTCAGGAACTCAGAAGCACTGCTCATAGCAGGATGAATTTACGTGTTTCTGAGAGATATCTTGTAAAAGCGAAACTTGGGTACGAAAATGTTTAATGCAGAAAATATATGGAAATCTCCACAGTTACCAACTTTGCCAGCAGTGGCTGTGCGTTTATTGGAAATTTCGAAAAACCCGGAGACAGAACTGAATGAAATTGTTGATTTGATTAAAACGGATCCTGCAATTACTGCACGAATTCTGCAAGCAACCAACTCTTCCTTTTTCAGTTTCAATACCAAAATTAACTCGATAGAACGAGCGGTCACGTTGCTGGGAACAACAGTCATCACCTCACTGTCGTTGAGTTTTTCCCTGGCCGATGAATCCATGTCACAAGGACCGATGCAGGCCTTTTATCGTGATTACTGGAAACAATCGATTATCAATGCGGTTGCAGGTGAGATAATCGGCAAGCGATGTCAACCTGGTCTGGAGTGCGAATTTTTCATGGCTAGTTTGCTGGTTGACATTGGTCGGCTGGCGATGCTGAAAACGATTTCCAGAGAATACTACCCGGTTCTGGTTACTTATGAATCTCAGGAGCGGCAACTTTTTGAAGTTGAACATGAGTTTCTTGGACTCGATCATTCCCTGGTTTCTTACAAACTTATTGAAAAATGGGGTTTACCGGATTCTATGCTGCAGGGGATTCGTCTTCAGCATTTTTCGACGGAAACCCTGTTTGAGGAACTGACTCCGGGCAAACATGTCATGGAGGCAGCCATTGTCCTATCCAACGCCGTTGGTGATTATTTCAATTCCTCGTCAAGTGGATTGGCAATTCAACGGATCCGAGAATTAGCCAGCCATTTCTTTGGCATTCAGGGAGTGGAAGTCGATCGATATCTGGAAGAAGTCCATCAGCGAATTGAAGCGGCTGGAAATCTGTTTGACGTGGACATGAGTGATATCGTTTCGCCAAGTGAAATCATGTCACAAGCCAATCAACAATTGCTGGAACTGACCATGCGGGCCCGCAGTGAAACACTCCAGGCCAGCGAACAGAAGAAGCAATTCGAACGGGAAAAGCAATTACTGGTCTGTCAGAATGAAGTGCTGCAGCAGAAAGCGACTATCGACACTTTAACGGGATCGTATAATCGTGCTTTTTTCGATGAAGCTCTTCAAGGCAAGGTGCATGAAGCCTCAGACCGCAGCATGCCTATCTGTGTGATCTTCTGTGATATCGATAAATTCAAACTCCTCAACGACACCTTTGGACATAAATTTGGCGATGACGTTCTGAGACAGTTTGCGGACGTTTTTCGTCGAAACTTAAGAACGGCCGATATTTTCTGCCGATATGGTGGCGAAGAATTTGTCGTCATTGTTCATCGACCGACTGAAAAGGGTGTCGAGAAGCTGACCGAACGAATTCGCAATGCGATCGAGCAGGAAAATTTCATGCATCTCGGCCAGCGAGTTCCTGTGACTGCCAGTTTTGGAACTGCAACCATGATGCCTGGTCGGCAGGATTACGATTGTGGGGAAGAAATCCTCAAGCAGGCTGACGAAGCCTTATATCAGTCCAAAGAGAATGGTCGGAATCAGGCGCATCATCGCTGCTTGATCAATACTCAGGAACGAGAACTCATTAAAGCCGTTAATAATTTGAAATTCAGTCGCTGGCTTGTTTCACGTGAAATTTTGGACATCATGACGATCTCTCGGATCCTGTTGCAAGTTCCTCCAGATCAGCGATCACTCGGAGAAATGGCAGTCGATTTCAAAATGATGGACTACGAACAGGTCGATCAACTCGCTAACGCACAAAAGAGCTGTCCAAGAAAACGAATTGGCGACATGGCTGTCGAAATGGGATTCTTAACAATGGAAAATCTCCATCTCTTGCTTTGCTGGCAATGTGAACCCCCAGATCGATTGATGAATTCCATGACTGCCAATAATTTATTTTCCGCAAAGAGAAGTCGGGAACTGTATTCGGAATATCAAAAGTCAACAATGTCGACTTTGGTGCTCACGTAATAAACGGTTCGGCACGGATGTCGGAATCTCGGGTGGAATTTGTGAAAAGGTAATGAGAATTGTTGCACCCTGGTGCATGTTATTGCAGGCAGGGCAGTAAGAGTGGGAAGTGATCTCTGCAAAATCTGAGTCATTCTGTAGCTTTCGTCGATGCGATCCCTTGACGGAAATTTTAGATATCCGATGATTCCAGACTTTTGAGGAACACCGAGCAGCACAGAACACGAAGCGATCTGAGTGAGTCGATACAGTATCACCAGATCAGAATGATTGTGGCAGTTAAAAAATATTAGTGATGACCAGGAATGATTCTCAATCAGGACAGAGGATTCAATCTGAAATGCCGGTTATCAGTTAGAAATTGTCTGACAACGCGACATCGGAATGCGTTGCCGTTATTTGACCACCAACATTAAGCCCTTTAAGGGTCCCAGACCGTTCGCTGGATGGAGAGAATAGGTTTCAGGATGGAGCAATCACATAATACGCTTGAGTCACAGCAGAAACAGAAGAAGACAGGCGTTCTTGCTGTTCTTACCATGGTGCTTGCGACAGGTCTGTGGGTTGGATACGAAGTGTCCGTCGGAGATCAACCCGAGCATGCTGTGACGGAATCTCATGCAATTGAGGAAGCTCATCACACTGAGCACTCTGCGGAAGTTGGGACTTCGGAAGATCATCATACTAAGTCAGCACACGACCAAAATGATCACGCTGAACATGATGACCATGCTTCAAATTCGGCAGAACATTCTGCGGGTTTAGCACATGTTCCCGCCTGGTATAGTGTTCTTCCGTTTGTCGCCTTGCTGCTCTGTATTGCTATTTTGCCACTGTTTCACAAAACCGAACACTGGTGGGAAAAGAATTCGAACCGCTTTCTGGTCGCTGCCGGCTTAGGCGTTATTACCCTGTTGTACTATGCTTTTGTCGATGGGCATGGCGTTCACGATCATATCTCCCACGGCCATTCCGAACCTGGAGTTCCGGCTGCGATGACCGTGCTGAAAAATGCACTCATGGCCGAATATATTCCATTTATCACATTGCTCTTCAGCTTGTATGTGATTACGGGTGGTATCGCGATCGAGGCCAGAATTGTCGGCAAACCTTATGTGAATACGGGTTTAATTGGCCTGGGTGCATTGCTGGCCAGTTTTGTAGGAACAACCGGAGCCGCGATGCTCCTGATTCGGCCATTGCTCACGGCCAATGCAAAACGGGAATATGTGGCTCACACCGTAATCTTCTTCATATTCGCAGTTTGCAATACGGGAGGCTGTCTGTTGCCAATCGGCGATCCGCCTCTGTTTCTCGGTTACCTGCGGGGTGTCGACTTCTTCTGGACGCTCAAACTCTGGCCGATGTGGCTGTTTGCCAACCTGATGATCCTGGCTGTCTATTTCTTCTGGGATACAATGTTTGTAAGAAAAGAGTCAGCTGAGTCATTCGTTATCGAATCATCCGATGCACCTGCTTTGCAAGTTTTTGGATCGTTGAATCTCCTCTGGCTGATCTGTGTTGTGATTTGTGTTGCCACACTCGATCCATCAAAACCATTTCCGGGGACATCATTTAAAGCCCCGATGTATTTTCGCGAAATGCTGATGCTGCTGTTTACTGCCGCATCATTAATGACAACGACCAGTGAAGTCCGCCGTAAAAACAGCTTTAACTACGATGCGATTATCGAAGTCGCTGCGTTGTTTTCAGGAATCTTTATCTGCATGCAGCCTCCCGTGCAGATTTTAAATGTGTATGGAAAAACATTAGGATTTGATTCCCCCATGAAATTCTTCTGGGGAACGGGAACACTGTCGAGCTTTTTAGATAATGCTCCGACTTATGTTGTCTTCTTCGAGACAGCGAAAACGATGGAACCGGTCGGAAACACGGTCGCGGGTGTCTCTGAAATCTTCCTGATTGCGATCAGTCTGGGAGCGGTCTTCATGGGGGCGATGACTTATATTGGCAATGGTCCAAACTTCATGGTCAAAGCGATTGCTGAAAAGAATAACATCCGCATGCCGAGTTTCTTCGGCTATATGTTTTACAGCGTCGCCGTTCTGGTACCAATTTTTCTGCTCACGACATTGATTTTCCTGTAACCGCGAGTCAATTCCAGAGGTTTTGATCAATCTTGAGCGACACGGAAGTCGCTGCTGAGTACGCTCGTTCAAAAATTATTGAACTATGAATTGGATAGTCGGTGTACACTGGTTAAACTTCAGTGATCATTGATTTCATTTTCTCAATTCGTTTCGTGTGAGAGCGTCTCAACGTTAGCCTCAAAGATTAAACAGAGTGTCGCTATGCCAAAGTTGGTTATTCTTCAGGGTGGTCAAGCCATCCCGCATCTGCTGCCTGAAAGTGATGTCGTTATTGGTCGATTGCCCGAATGCGATCTGCAATTGGATTCGAACATGGTTTCCCGTCGCCATGCCAAGGTGTCCTATTCTGGAAATGCCTTTCAGCTGGAAGACATGGGAAGTGGTAACGGGACTTTCCTCAACGGGAAACGGATCGAAAAAACTGAAGTCCTGGCTCATGGAGACCGTTTGAAACTGGGGCCCATTCTGCTGCGATTCGAAGATGAAGCTCACTCAAAAACAGAGCCCGAAGCAGAAACCTACAATGACCAGGGTGATTTTGACGTCGATGTGGATACAGAATCGGAAACGGGGACCATCATGGGGGTGGTGGACAATGCCTCCGGTTTCGGTTTGCTCGACGTTCGACCGGAAGTGAAGTTGAAAGCAATCATCGAAATCAGTCGTGCCCTGGCTGGGACAACTGAAATCGACAAGTTACTTCCCAAAATTCTCGATACCCTGTTCAGTATTTTTCCTCATGCTGATCGAGGCTGCATTCTGATCAAGAATCAGGAAACGGGAAAAATGGTCCCCAGGGCGATCAAGCATCGTCACAGCTCAAATGACGATTCTGTCAAACTGAGTAAAACCATTCTCAATTCCGTACTGGAAGAACGTAAGGGGATTCTCTCAGCCGATGCGGCGACAGATGCTCGTTTCGAAGCCAGTGAGTCAATTTCCAGTCTGACGATTCGCTCGATGATGTGTGTCCCGCTCCTCGGCTTGTCAGGCGAGCCCTTGGGAGTGATCAATATCGATACTCAGAATCCGATCAGTCAGTTTCGGCAGGAAGATCTGGATCTGTTACTGGCGGTGGCTGGTCAGGCTGCTCTGAGTTATGAATCTGCCAAGCTGATGGTTTCTTATGCAGAGAAACAGAAGCAGGACAGCGAAATGCAAATCGCGCGGAATGTCCAGCATGCATTGCTGCCCGAAGATTTCCCCATCATTCCCGAATATGAAATTTATGCGTCTTACGAATCCGCTCAGGAAGTTGGTGGTGACTACTACGATATTATTAAACTCGACGAGGATCACCTCTGTCTGGCTTTTGGCGATGTGGCTGGCAAAGGTGTGCCGGCTGCGCTGGTCATGTCACGACTTTCGAGTGTGGTTCGCAGCACCATGACATTCGTCAAAGATGCTTGTGAAGCGGTCTGCGAAATCAACAATCACATGTGTGCAAAAGCTGTTGAGGGGCGATTTGTCACGTTTGTTCTCATCATTTTGAATCTCAAGGACAATACAATGACCTGTGTGAATGCCGGTCATATGTCGCCGATGGTTCTTCAGGCAGATAAAAACGTGATCGAGTTTTCTGAAGATTCCGTGGGAATCCCCATCGGCGTACTCGAAGATTATCCTTATGAAGTTGTCTCTTATGACATCAAGCCTGGCGATATCATCACGATTTATACGGATGGTGTCAGTGAAGCGATGAATTATGAGAACGAACTCTACGGCATGGAACATCTGCGAAATTTCGTGAAACAGGCAACTCCCAACGCAACTGATCTTGGAAAAGAAGTTCTGGCAGATGTGAAACGGCATGCAGCCGGACGTCCGCAAAATGATGATATTACGTTGATGTCATTTGGTCGTAAGTTATAACAGTGTGTTGAAACCAATAAAAAACCTCAGCAAAGCCAAATTTGCTGAGGTTTTTTTGTAGGCAATATGCTTATTAGTTGTTCAAAAACGACTGGAATTGATTAACTTTACTCCGGAGTTGAAGAAGTCTGGCGCGAAAGAAAGGCCAGTCTTTGCAGTGTATCCGTGTCCTGCACACTTAAACGGGATTCGTCAATGAATGGAATGCGAGCCGCTTCGATCACCTGGATCAACTCGTTGCGCTCCATAGTGTGAATTTCGCGATCAGACAAAGTCGCGACAGTGTCGGGCTTCAGCGAGAATTCCATCGACGAGATCATGATTTGGTTTTCCTTGTTTGGTGTGTTTCAGGGGCTTCAACTATTCAGAGTTGAATCTTTGGTACCATCGGCAGAATGGTTGTTCTGCCAGATTTCGGCTGGATTGTTATGAACTGAACGATGAGCACGTTATGCGCCAAAATATTTAATCATCAAGATAATTGTTCAATGTCTGGTTACAATGAAGAGCCATCAGGCTGAAATCAGGTTCGGGTAAAATATAGGAAGGAAACTAAGAAGTCGTGAATTCCAAGTGATTTTCGTCTCAAGGCTTGAGATTCCTGACTCCTGCTGCCATCATCATGGGTTCCAATTTCAATACAATCCGAACTTGAGAGATTTTGGTCGAAACAGCCGAAATTCCGAATTGTCGGAATGACAAAGGAGTCTCAAATGCGTGTCAAATTTGCACTCTGTGCCTTTTTATTGTTCAGTTCTTTATCACCAGCTTTCGGGGGAGGCTCGCCTTCCGTTGAAACTGAGCAGCCAAATATCATTTTCATATTTACGGATGATCATGCTTCCCATGCAATGAGTTGCTATGGCTCAAAGATCAATAAAACTCCCAATCTGGATCGGATTGCCAACGAGGGGATGAGATTTGACAATTGTTTCTGCACCAACTCCATTTGTGGTCCCTCCAGGGCTGTCATTTTGACGGGCAAATACAGTCATAAGAATGGATTTCTCCGCAACGGCAACAAATTTGATGGCACGCAACTGACTTTTCCCAAAATGTTGCAGATGGCTGGTTATCAGACTGCAATTATTGGCAAGTGGCATTTAGGTGAGCATATGCATCCGACCGGCTTCGATTATTCGGAAGTCCTGGTCGGACAGGGGCCTTACTACAATCCCGTCATGCTGCGGGATACTCACGGCGATGGAAATCGTGAACGCAAAAACTATACGGGATATACGACCGATATCATCACCGATCTGGCAATGGACTGGTTGAAAGAAGGACGCGATTCTTCTCAGCCTTTCATGCTGATGTTCCAACACAAAGCTCCGCACCGGGAATGGTGTCCCGGGCCCGATTATCTGCACATGTATGATGATGTTGAGATTCCCGAACCCGACAATCTGTTTGATGACTACTCCGGTCGCGGCACCGCTGCACATACTCAGGATATGTCTATCGAAAAAACGATGACCCCCCGCGACCTGAAACTGGTCCCTCCACCTTATTTGAACGAGGAACAGTTGAAGGTCTGGAATGCAGCTTACGAGCCTAAAAACAAGGAGTTTAAAGAGGCAAACCTTCAGGGTAAGGATCTGGTTCGCTGGAAATATCAGCGATATATCAAAGATTATCTACGCTGTATTGCCTCCGTGGATGACAATGTCGGTCGCGTTCTCGACTACCTTGATGAGTCGGGATTGTCAAAAAATACGATCGTGATTTATTCCTCTGATCAAGGTTTTTACCTGGGCGATCACGGCTGGTTTGATAAGCGATTCATGTACGAAGAATCTTATCGTCAACCGTTACTGGCACGCTGGCCGGGGCATATTGAGCCGGGGAGTGTGAGTGAAGAACTTGTGTCCAATGTCGATTTTGCGGAAACATTTATTGATATCGCGGGCTTTGATACTCCCAGAGATATGCAGGGGGCAAGTCTGGTGCCGATTATGGAAGGCGAGACTCCCGAAGACTGGCGACAGGCGCATTACTATCAATATTATGAGTTTGAAGAGAATCAAAAGACGGCTCACATGGTCAGGCGCCATCGAGGAGTGCGTACCGATCGTTACAAGCTGATTCACTTCTACAATCTTGGTGAATGGGAATTGTACGATCTCGAAAAAGATCCGAATGAGATGCAGAGTGTCTATGATCAGCCTGAATATGAAGATGTTCAGAAGCGTCTCAAATACGAACTGGATCGTCTGGCTGAAGAACTCGAAGTGCCTGATGATTCTGGATCGGTCTCGAAAAATCCTCCTTCACTGGGAAAACTTCCTCCCAAGCAGCCGCGTAACAACAAAAAGAATCCCAAATCGTAATCTGGACCTTCGATTAACAGGCTCTTCATTGTTACGAAGCTCACATCCAAAAGCATAATGGCTTCAGCCGATAGGAAATCAGTTTTTAGACTGCATATTATTTAGACTTGGGGATTCTGTTGGGAGTATTGTGGTTTACTTTGGGATGTGTGATTCCAGCCTTTTTGGTCTCGCTGATCGTTACCCGGCAGATGATAAAATGGGCTCCCCATCTGGGGCTGGTTGATCAACCCGCTGAGCGTAAAGTCCATGTGACACCGACGCCCCTTGGCGGTGGTGTCGGAATTGTGTGCGGGGTGATTATCCCACTGGCGTGCGCTCATCTGATAATCTGGGCGATTACTCATGGCTATTTGCCTCAATCACTCATTCCTGGCGATTTGAAGTTGCATTTGCCCGGTGCTCTTTACCGTGCCCCTCAAATGTGGGGGATCCTGACAGCCGGACTGGTTTTAAGCATTGTTGGCCTTATTGACGATGTTCATCCCGTCTCCTGGAAATTTCGACTGATGATTCAATTCATGGTCGCAATTGCGGTAATCAGTGCAGATGTGCACGCAACGGTTTTCATTTTCTTTACGCCCATCGGCTGGGTACTGACAGCCTTCTGGCTTGTCTTACTGATCAATTCGCTGAATTTCCTGGATAACATGGACGGCTTGACCGGAGGGATCAGTATGATCGCTGCGCTCATGTTTGCCATTATCATGTTATCGCAGACATCAGAGCCTCGCTGGCTGGTGGGAGGCATGCTGCTGGTGATTGTTGGTTCCTGTGCCGGATTTCTCGTCTGGAACTGGTCGCCGGCGAAAATCTTCATGGGAGATGCCGGCAGCACGTTTCTTGGATTGATGCTGGGATGCCTGACAGTCCTGGGCACTTTTTATGATGAGGCCAGTTCCGATACTCACGTCATGTTGGCTCCGTTATGCGTGTTAGCAGTCCCACTTTACGATTTTATTTCCGTGATGGTAATACGAATTAAACGTGGTCTCAGTCCGATTGCGCCTGATAAAAACCATTTCTCGCATCGACTTGTCGATTTAGGACTCTCGCGGAAGAATGCTGTATTAACCATCTATTTGTGTACTTTGACAACGGGTTTAGCCGCTCTGCTGCTTTATCGTCTGCCGGGTTGGGGATCAGCCTGGACGATTATCGCGATGATTGTGTGCATACTCATGATCATCTCAATTCTGGAAACAGCCGGACGTCGAGCAGCGCGGAGACGGCAGCAAGAGTCTCATGCTGAATTACAGACGAATACAATAGGTGAGAACAGGATAGATTTGCAGGATCAGAAGTAAGATGAAACCTGCCTCTTCAAAACATGATCAGAATAAAACGCAAAAAACAAAGATTACTGCTCCAACTGATCGGCAGGTTCTTCAACAAGATACGAACCGCCCAATGGGGTTGGCGATCTTGTGGTGTCTGGTCAACTCGCTAATCTGGTGCCAGCTGTTTTTGCCTGCCGAGTCTGTCGGGCAGGGGGACCTGGCGTTAATTCACAGCTGCTGGTTTGCTGTTCTGGCAATTTTAGGTTGGGGAATTTTTAAGCTTTCCAATCGAACTCTGATTTTTGACGGAATTGATCTCTTTCTGGGCTTATTGTGCGCTGGGCCTGTCGTTTCATTTGTTTCCATGTGGATGACAGGCGGGGAATTAAGGACCGGTTTATTTTTTGTATGGTCGTGGTTCACGACGGCAATAACCGTGCTGTTAATGCGACGACTGATTCCCTTATTCTCCATCAAACTGCCTGTTGTCATTGTCATCAGCACGGCTCTCGTGATGAGCTTTCTGGGGATCTACCAGCATTTCTATTTCTATGCGTCAGCTGAGGCGGAAGTCCTGCCTCTGATTGAAAATTATCAGACAGCTGTCCAGAGTCTGGAGACCTCGAATGATTCAGAATTCGCGAGGCAAAGAGCTCTGGAGAAAATATCAGCACTCGAACGCGAACTCTCCCGCATGGGAATTCCGCGGGAACCGCATGCTCAGCTGATGTTCATGCAGCGATTGAGAGACAGTCGGGAACCGTTTGGCTTTTTCGCACTGGCGAATACTTTGGGCGGGTTTCTGGCACTGGCTCTAGTTCTGATGATGGGAGTTGTTATTTATCGAGCAGTCGATACTTCCGCCCGCATCCAGTTCGCAATCTCAATTATTGTCTGGTTCATTCTCGCTTACTGCCTGATGCTGACAAAAAGCCGGACGGCTTGGGTCGGAAGTTTCGTTTGCCTGACAGGCTTATTGATCTTTCATATTGGACGCGTCAAATACTCAGGATTCACGCTCATCAAATACCTGGGAGCAGGATTTGTTCTGATCCTGATTATCGTCGGCATCGCATTTTGGACAGGAAGTCTCGATGTCCAAGTGGTGTTGGAATCGAACAAGTCGTTAGCTTATCGCCTCGATTATTGGAAATCCTCGTGGGACATGCTGCAGCATCATGCTGTATTTGGAGCAGGGCCGGGAAACTTTCGGCAGCATTATCTCGAATACAAACTGCCTCGCTCCAGCGAAGAAATACTGGATCCTCATAACCTGTGGTTCGATGCATGGAGCAATGGAGGACTTTTGTCTCTGCTCGGTCTGGTCGGCTTATTCATTTCAGGAGGCCTTTCGTTTCTGAGAGAAAACCCGATCGCAAATCAGGTCCAATCTTTAGAGTTAATCCCTTCAACACAAACCGTGATCATCATTTCGGCATTATCAGTCGTGTTCTCGGGATTACTGGTTCCTCCGGAAACGGTCCGATACATTGAAGTTACAGGCTTCTGGGTCGTTGCGATGATTTTAGCTTCGCTACTTATCAATTGGCTGGTGAAGCAATGGAAAATTCCGGATTCTGTACTACTCTGGGCGGCTTGCTCGATGGTCATTCATCTGCATGGAGCTGGCGGATTTTCGATGCCAATTATTCTGCAACTGGTCTTAATATTCGCCATTTCAACGAGGCCAATTTGTCCCACTTTCCGTGTGAATTCGCGAGTTGCAGGTCTACTGATGCTGGGAGCCGGTTTAGTGATGCTGGGAATGAGTATTCCGGGAGTCATTCGGCCTCGACTGGCAGAATCGGTAGCGCTTTCGAAATTGCCTCAGACTCAATCGACCTCAGCTTACAGGCGTACTATTCAGGAATGGATTGCTGTCGATGGCTGGAATCCGAATCCCTGGTTTCAATTATCCAATCAGTTACAGCAGGAATCAAAGCAGTCAAAAGATGCCGAGAAATTGCTGGAAGCCTGCCAGATACTCGAACAGGCCATTTCCCGGGACCCTGCTGGATATCAGTACTTTGGAGAATTGGCCGCCTGCCAGTTTGAACACTTTCAACGGACCGGCTC
>TARA_R100000789_G_scaffold26196_5_pt1 | contig 21347 bp, 14 predicted proteins | sample TARA_R100000789 | Tara Oceans TARA_R100000789 (sample SAMEA2623403) | marine metagenome | biome: marine biome (ENVO:00000447); feature: mesopelagic zone (ENVO:00000213); material: "saline water (ENVO:00002010), including plankton (ENVO:xxxxxxxx)" | depth 450 m
AGCCCTCGTTTATTTCAGGAAGAGAGAGGCCGTGAAGCTCAAGCGTGCTTTGCATCTCATCAAAAGTTTGTCCATTTGCCCCGTTTAACGTCATTCCTAAAGCCATAGAAATACTTAAAGGAGAAATAAATACATTTTCTTCATCACTGCCTACGGCTAATTCTTTAAACATTTTGATGCTGAAAGATCGGTCAGCTTGTACAATTGCTTTTTCGGTCTTGGTTAATTCTCTGGGCAGTTCAGCATTCCCGGAATCGGTAACAGATTCCGAACAAGCGATTAGCAATAATAAAGTAAGTAATGGTAGCTTTGAGAGTTTCATAATCATTTTGTTTGTTGATACTTAAACATAATGAAAATAAGACGCTATTATTATGTGGCATCTTTTTTCATTTTTTTTGATGCCCATTTAACTATTTTCAGTGATCTGTGTAGGAACTATCCCGTCACATCTGTTTTGAAGCTCCTGAACATAAAGCTCTGCAATAATTAACCCATCGTTTTAATGAGGTTTTGGTAAGTCAGAACATTCAGCATCAGACTGAGGTTGCTTTTAATAATTCATATTTGAGCATATTTACCCTTAAGACACTTCAACTATGCAAAAAGTAGCAAAGCTTTAAATTATTATCATTTTGGTTCTGTAATTTAGCATTTCCCATAAATTTCAATGCAAAGGCATAATGCAAAAAGTTCTCTCCATTTGTTTTCTTCTTTTTCTGAATACACAGTTAGTATTATCACAGAATTCTTTTGTTGCTACTGTTTTGGATCATGAAACAGGAGAGCCGATCACTGGGGCTACTGTATCAATTCAGGAACTAAATGTTGGTGCTTTTAGCAATGCAGTAGGACAGGTGAACGTTCTCAATATTCCTGACGGCATCTACCGAATAAAGATCAGTTTTGTAGGCTATGAATCGATAACAATAGTAAGAAATTTTCCTCTCGAGCCTGAATATCAAGACCAAATTTTTGAGTTGCATCATGCACATGAAGAATTAGAACAGATCACGATTACTTCTACCAGAAGCAGCCGAACTATAGAAGATATACCAACCAGAGTTGAGTTCATTGCCGGAGAGGAATTAGCAGAAAAAGGAAACATGAAGCCCGGTGATATTAGGATGCTTTTGAATGAAAGTACAGGCATCCAAACCCAGCAAACTTCAGCAACCAGTTATAATTCCAGTATCAGGATTCAAGGTCTGGATGGTAAATATACTCAACTGCTCAGAGACGGTTTGCCTTTGTATTCTGGATTTTCGGGAGGATTAAGTTTGATGCAGATCGCTCCACTTGACCTGAAACAAGTTGAAGTTATAAAAGGCTCCTCTTCCACTTTATATGGTGGAGGTGCAATTGCCGGTCTTGTTAATCTAATTACCAAAGCCCCAGGAGAAGAACCCGAACTGAGCTTCATGTTTAATGGAACCTCCGCTCTCGGTTTTGATGCAAGCGGGTTTTATTCCGACCAAAACAAGAAAATTGGGACAACCATTTTTACTTCTTTCAACAAAGGAACGGCGTATGATCCGGCAGATATCGATCTAACTGCTATACCTAAATTTGAGCGGTTTACTCTGAACCCTAAACTGTTCGTTTATCTAAGCGATAAAACCAAGTTTAATGCCGGGTTGAATCTGGTTACCGAAAACAGGTTAGGTGGAAATATAGACTATGTTGAAGGGAATGAAGTGAACAACCCCTATTTCGAAAAAAATGAAACCAATCGTATTTCCAGTCAATTTCAATTCAATCATGGACTAAACAATTCCTTAGCTCTGGAAGTTAAAAACAGTCTTAGCTTATACGATAGATCTGTACAAATTCCGGATTTTATGTTCTCAGGGAAGCAAACATCTTCATTCAGCGAAGCTAATATCAGTCTGGTTAAAGATGCTTCTGAATGGATTGCAGGGGTTAATTTATGGACTGAAAATTTCGATCAGGAACAAGGAAGTAATAATAAAGATCTAAGCTTTTCAGAATCAGTAATAGGGGCATTTATACAGAATATTTGGAACGTACAACCAAAATGGACGTTGGAAACAGGTTTTCGACTAGACAACCACAGCGAGTACGGTACTTTTGCTTTACCACGCTTGTCAATAATGTTTGAGCCTTCTCAACAACTCACGTTTCGTGCGGGCGGTGGATTGGGATATAAATCTCCTACTGTATTTTCTGAAGATGCCGAACAAATTCAATTTCGAAATATTCGTTCTATAAATAGTACTTTGCTTAAAGCAGAACGATCTTTTGGAGGAAATTTTGATACAAATTTCCAGCTGGCTCTTTCAGGTAAACTTTCTTTATCTACCAATGTGCTCCTTTTTTATACCAGAATTGACGACCCTCTTCAGCTAACCGGAGTACCATCTGTAGGTGTTAGTCAATCTGAGTTTGAATTTGTTCAACCCGACGGATTTGTAGATACAAAAGGTGTGGAAGTAAACATGAAGTGGAGTTATGACGATCTTAAACTATTTATTGGCTACACTCATGCCAATGTGCAGGAGCACTATAATGGGAATGTAAGTTCTTTTCCATTGGTTGCTGAACATCGTTTGAACAATGTATTGATGTATGAAAAACATGGAGAATTCTGGATCGGACTGGAAGCGTATTACTTTAGTCCACAGAAGCTAAATGACGGAAGTGATGGAAAATCGTACTGGATTACAGGGCTTATGACAGAAAAAGTTATAAATGAAACCGTCTCAGTTTTTCTGAATTTCGAAAATTTCCTAGATACACGTCAATCCAAATTCGATACCATTTACACGGGCAGTCTAAGCAATCCTGATTTCCGAGATATCTATGCCCCGGTTGATGGTTTCGTGATAAATGGCGGGTTTAAATTGGTATTTTGAAGCGTTCAGCAGGTTAAAAGCTCAATGTAAGCACTTTCATAAGATTCTCTCTTTTAGGTTCATTATTATGTTAAGATCTAAAAAAGAAAGTCAACACTTATGAAATCAATTAGCTCTCTATTTCTAATTCTCCTATTCCTTATTCCTAATTCTTTGGCACAGGAAGTAAAAGTAATAGACCCTCCGTTTTGGTGGGCAAATATGCCGGTTACAGAACTTCAGATTCAGTTGTATGGCGAAAATATAGGGTCTTACAGAGCATCTGTAACTTATGATGGTGTAGAGATTAAACGTCAGATTTCAGTTGATTCTCCTAACTATCTGTTTATCTATTTAGATATTTCCGAGAAAGCGGTTGCAGGAAAAATGGAAATTGTTCTTAATAATAGAAAGGAATCCATTACAGTACCTTATGAACTTTTAGAAAGAGAACCTGCTGAAGGCCGATATCAGGGATTCGATTCAAGAGACGTGATCTACTTAATGATGCCCGATCGTTTTGCTAACGGAAACCCGGACAATGATACTATTGAGGGAATGTTGGAATCTGCTGATCGATCTAATCCTCAACGACGTCAGGGCGGAGATATTCAAGGTGTAGTTGATAATCTTGATTACATCAAAGATCTGGGTATATCAGCAATTTGGTTTACCCCTCTTTTCGAAAATGATATGAGTGTTAAATACGGCGCTTACCACGGTTATGCAGCTACAGATCTTTATAAAGTGGATCGGCGATTTGGAAGTAATGAAGAATATAAAGACATGATCGAGACGGTGCATCAGAATGGGATGAAGGTAATCATGGATATGATTCACAATCATATTGGTGATAACCATTGGTGGATGAAAGACTTACCAACTAAAGACTGGGTTCATAATTTTGAGAAACTTGGACAAACTAATTTCAGAGGGTCTGTAGCTTCAGATCCTTATGCCTCAAAGTACGATTCCAGAAAATTAACAGATGGATGGTTTGTTCCTGAAATGCCGGATTTGAACCAACACAATGAAATATTAACAGATTATTTGATTCAGAATACACTATGGTGGATAGAATATACAGGAGTTGATGGAATACGAATGGACACTTACGTTTATCCTGATAAAGAGTATATGGCACGGTGGGCTAAAGAAGTGCTAGAGGCTTACCCTAGTTTCAATATAGTTGGTGAAGCTTGGGTAAATACAGTTCCCGGAGTTGCTTTTTGGCAGGATGATAAAGACGGTGTAGACGATGGCTACGATTCAGAACTTCCCAGTTTAACAGATTTTCAATTTTCATTTGCCGGAAGAAAAGCATTTAACGAGGATTTTGGATGGGAAACAGGAATTAGCAGACTGTACTATATGTTATCTCAGGACTTTGTGTATTCCAACCCAATGAAAAACGTAACCTTCCTCGATAATCATGATATGAGTAGGTTTTATGAGCATATTGGAAAAAGAGAAGCCGAATTTAAAATGGGCTTAGCTTGGCTAATGACAACACGAGGAACTCCGCAGATCTATTATGGAACAGAGCTTATGATGGGGCATGAAAATCGCGGTGGTGATGATGAGGCCTGGAGACAAACAATGCCGGGCGGTTTTCCAAACGATAGTCGTTCTATATTTACTGAAGAAGGAAGAACCCGGAAAGAAAACGAAATTCACAACTACACCAGAAACTTAATTCAATGGAGAAACGCTTCTCCTGCGATTCATGAAGGGAATTTGGTGCATTTTATTCCTCAAGATAATGTATATGTTTATTTCAGAGACCATGAAGAACAAACAGTAATGGTAATCATGAATAACAACGACGAAGAAAAAACAATTGATAAAACGAGATTCGCTGAAATTTTAGAACGGTTTTCTAAAGCAGAAAATGTTGTAGAATCTTCAAGTCTAGATTTAAATGAAGACCTGATTGTAAAAGGGAAAACCACAACAATCCTGGAACTAAAAAGATAAGTGAGTTATGTTTTTAAGATTTGTCAAGACAACTACATTATATTAAACTTATACTATCAAATCGTATTTTAACTAGATACTTCAATACTAATAAATATCTGATGAAGAAATTTACTTTCGTTCTCACACTATTATTATGCTTGCCATTAATAGTACAGGCACAAATAAAGCTTAACTATAATATTAATCCGGGGTCCTCATACATAACAAAAGTAGTTCTGGAGCAGGATATATCGCAAACAGTTATGGGACAAACCCAAGATATTGAAAGCGATCAAGGATATGGAATTCAATTAAAGTTTACTGATCTAGAAGATGGAAAATACTCAGTAACTATGGTTTATAACAGCATTATGGTTAATCAGCCAATGGCGGGCTTAGACTATGACTCTGAAACAGCCACATCGGAGCCTACTGGGTCGGCTAAAGCAATTGCTTCTGTCCTCAACAATGAACTTTATTTTACACTTAGTAAAAACGGAGAAGTTTCTAACATTTCAGGATTTGAAGCAATGTTAGATTCAATGGCTGTAAGCATGGGGATAACTGACGATGCCCAGGCCTCAATGTTTAAGTCTCAAATGTCATCACAATACAACGCGCAGTCTATTGTAGATCAGCTTAAACGAACGCTGATCATCTTTCCTGATAAGGAGCTGAATAAAGGCGATACATGGTCAGAAGATCAATCTGTGACTGTACCATTTGCGATGAATATTCAAACTACTTACGAACTTGCAGATTATGATGATGAAACGGTAACCTTAAACATTGCTTCAGATATTTTCACAGAAGGTGATGAAGCAAATATGGGCGGAGCAACGATGACTCCGGATCTTTCCGGTGTTCAGTCAGGAACTATTACTATTGACAGAAATACAGGACTAATACTGAAAGGAGGAATGGAACAACTTGTTTCAGGGATTTTAAATATGACTTCCCCCCAAGAAATGGAAATACCGTTGGAAATTTCAGGTAAAACTGAGGTAGTAGGGAGTATAGAATAATCTGCTTGTAGATAATTGATAGCGTTTACAAACTATCTAAAATCCACACTTTGAATCTTTTTTAATTGTGTAGTTAAGGTGCTCAAATTTAGTTCTGGAGCACCTTTTTTTATGGATTCATTTTTAGAATCAATAAACTCATTAATTGCTCAAACGGTACATTGTTTGAAGATCATCGAGTTGTTCTTGGTTTATAAGGTGGGTATCCAGCTCTAAGTCCTTTTTCATTTGATGATTTCGTTCCGGTCCCAAGGCATAAAATATATTTAGCTGTTCAAGCTCGTTCTCAAAATATTTTTTTGTGAATTTATCTTTAAAATGTACATCGTTAATGAGCTCTTCGAATTTCTTTAACAATAGATTTGAAGTTCCCTGCAAAAATTCATGAACTAGTTTTTTATTCTCTTTTACCATATCACAGCTAAAGCGCATAGGAGCCAGCCTCCCTAACAGCTGAGACGGCAGAAAATGTGCACTATTAATAGAATTGTATTCCAGGTACAAAAACCGCAGAAGAGCACCAAGACCTTTTCTCACCCTGCCATGCCCTTTAAAACAGCCGTACACTTTAGAGTAGTCATCCAAAACCCTCATTGACAACCTGAATTCACGTTTATTTCCACGTCTTTTGGTAGAAATGAAATAATACGTTTCTGTCCTTTTATTAGCATAATTAAAAGGAGGTCTTAAAGATCGAATTAAGAGGTTTTCTAAAAGAACCGCATCCATTTCTGATTTACAAATCTCAAATCCTATTCGCTCAACATGAGCGATCATGCTCTGTACTTTTTTTGATTTCGAATACCGATAAGAAGTAACTCTTTTATACAGATCTTTAGCTTTCCCAACATAAAGTACCTCATCCTTTTTCCCATACATAGTATATACTCCGGGCTCATGAGGAGGCACTTGGAACAAGGCAGAATTCACTCGTTCTTTTTGAGTGATAGATATTGGTTCAAAAAGATCTAAAGTCACTTAATAAGCTTTTCGATAATAATGGAGTATTGTTAGTTTTCGATTTCAAAATCAACCGAATAAACGGTATTTCCCCAGATCAATTTTATTACACCCGAGTTATTTTCTCCTTCAACAAGAATTGTAAAGCCTTCTGTACTGTCTGCTTTGTTAGAAACAGACATAGGTACTCGGCCCAGATCTCTTTCCTGATCGTAGGTTTGTCCATTTTGGCCAGTTTGCTTATTGATGATAAGTAAACCACCGTCTTTCTCAGGTATTGAAAAAAGGGTGTATTCACCAGCGGGAACTTTAAGATCTCCTATTCTAAGATTTGAGGATGTCTTAAAATGTGTAGCTCTGTTAGCTCCTGTTCTCCAGCGCTGGCCGAAAGGAACTATGCCTCCAAATAAATTTCGTCCTCGGCGCTGTGGAGTTCCGTAAGAAACATTGAACTCTGTATTTCCTATAATAAACTCTTCTTCTACAGCACCGGATAAAGAACCAAATGGATTTCCTTGTTTATCAGATGAAGCAAATCTTTTGGCTATACTGTTTATTTCGACGTTATTGGCTCGTTTTACTGTGAGTTTTCGTGTAGTTTCAGAAGCGTCAAGTTCAACAATATTACCGTTTCTATCTACTTTAACTCCCATTACCCCTCTGGAAGGATGGCGGATCGTCATTGAATCAGTATCTATTTTTGCAACTATAAAAGTAGATGCTCTGCTACCAGTTAATAGCCTTTGATCTATACTATCCGCAGTGGTTTGCATTGCATTATTAAACGCCACTTCAAATGGCCAATGTACCATGTCAATAAATGGCAGAATACCTTCTTCATAAGTTGTTGTTAAGGTCCTGTAAGTTCCGTCATTCGTTAATATTGAAACAACCAAAGAGTCGCCCGATTTGATATAAGACCTTTCAACGGTTCCTTCCGAATCAAAGCCATTATCAAGATCGTAATCTTTGATAGTCATTTCGTTAATACCACCACTTTTAGTAAGGGACAACTCATAAGACTTAAGCGTTGTTCTAGGACTTCTCAGAACAACTTTAGCACTTATTGAAGCGTCTGTTTTCTCAAATGTTTCTACTGCTAAAGTGTCATTTCCTAAAAGGGTTACATAGCCGGCGTTATTGGCGGTTTCTGTATTTCCCGAACATGACATAAAAGTGAATAAAGCAGCAACTAATAACCCAATATTATAGCGATTCATTGTCTTCTCTTTTTTTGTTTTTAAGAAAGTAATTTTTTTAAAGCCTCAACTTGTACCGGCTTTTTAATAAAGTCAGAGACTTTTTCATCCCATTCAATTTTATAGAGATCTTCTGTATTTGTATTTACTCTGGAACTGATCACAAAGATCTCGATATTTTTTTCTACTGTTGATCTGATTTTATCAAATTCTTTTAAAAAATCCCACCCATTCATTTCGGGCATATCAATGTCGAGCAAAATAAGGTCAGGGAGTTCAGAGCCGGAATCGACCATCCCCTTTATTCCCTCTAAAGCTTTTTTACCATTTTCATAAGTAATCACATCGTTTTCGGGTAAATGACTTTTTATAATTTTTTTTACCCCAAATGTGTACACTTTATCATCATCTATAATACAAACACTCTTCGTTTTACTCATTTTAATCTAATTTTAAATGTTGTTCCCTTTCCGGGTGTGCTATCAACTTTAATTGAACCTCCCAATGATTCAATCTGATTCTTTGTTATAAATAACCCAATTCCTTTTGAGTTTTCATTTCCATGGAATGTTTTATACATCCCAAAAAGTTTGTCTCCGTGTCTTTCCAGATCAATACCCAAACCATTATCCGATACTTCAAGATATGGGTGCCCATTCTTTTCATAAACCGCAATCTTTACCTTTGGCTTTTTATCAGGATCTCTATATTTGATTGCATTTGAAATCAGGTTTAAAGTAATACTCTCTAAATAGGCCGGATTATACTCAATGGTTAGTCCCTCATCTATATTCTCTTCAAATTCTATGTTATACGAAAGAATATCAGAGATCAGTATTTCCTTCACCTTTTGAATCATTTCAGCAGGCTTTAATTCCTTTAGATCTTTTTCTGTTTTGTACTGCTGATCTATGATCTCATTTAGGTCTTCGATGGAAACATTGAGTCTTTCTGAAGCAGTTTTCAGGTACCCCATTAATTCTTCTTTCTCTTCTTCCGATTCTTCCACATCAAAAAGAGAAAGCAACATGGAAATATTTCCGGCATGGTTTCTAAGATTGTGAGAAACGATGTGAGCAAAGTTCAATAATCGTTTGTTTTGGTCACCAACAATATCCAGAGTTTCGTTCAGCTGTAATTCTTTCTGTTTACGTTGAGAAATATCAGTTACTACAGCGAGCACAGCAGGTTCATCTGATCCAACTTGTTGGAAGGGTACTTTTATAGTTTGATGAAAAACCTCATTCCCTGAAGCATCAGAAGATTTGATCTCCGGTATAAATAACGTTTCGCCGGTCCTTGCCACTTTCACATCGGCAGCATGGTATCCTTTTGCTTGTTGTTGAGGAACTCCAAGATCCACATCTTTTTTACCTATAATCTCATCTTTTGAAAGCCCGAAAAACTCCCGGGTAGCTTTATTGGCCATCAAATATTTACCATCAAGATCTTTAACAAAGATAAGATTGGGTACATTATCTAAAACGGATTCAAATTGTTTTCTCAGTAGATCATTCAACTCCGAAATAGACTTTTCTCTGGTGATATCTGATAAAAACCCGGATGATAAAACTGAACCATCTTCTTCAAGTTCCGGATTTGCTTTACCACGCACCCATCGGAGTCCTTTTCGGGGCAATTCTACTCTGAATTCACAACTCCATTCCTGTTGAGTTTTTACCGACCATGAAATGGATTTCATAACTCGGTGAACATCGTCTCTGTGAACTAACTTTAGCAGGGGCTTAATACTATTTCTGAGTACACCGGGTTCAATTTCCAGAACCTCTCTTATTCCGTCACTCACAAATGGAAAGCTCACGTTCTCTTTAGCGTCCACTTTGTGTAGATACAAAAAACCGGGCGCTTGCTCAGAAAGCTTAGTAAATAAATTATTTCTTTCCTTTAATTTTTGGTCCGCTTCCTTTTCTTCAGTGATATCTTTTATATATCCATAGCCTAAAATACTTTCATCTTTATCAGTTTCCAGTGTAGCACTTCCTCTTAGCCATCTGGTACCTTTTATTGGAAGTTGAACTCTGAAATCACAATTCCACTCTGCTTTAGATTCGAGCGCATTTTTCAAAGAGTCTGTAAAAACCTTAACATCCTCCGGATGTATTCTTTCACTAATGGCCGAAACATCATGTTTTACATCCTCAGGCTCAAGCTCATAAATTGCCCTAATACCTTCACTGGCAAATGGAAAACATGAAGCTCCGTCTTTGTTGAACTTGTATTGATAAAAGAATCCCGGAACGTTTTCAGAAAGCCGTTGAAACATTTCATCGCTTTCTTTTAGCTTTTGTTTTGCTATTTGTTCTTCAGTAATATCTCTGGTAATGCCATAAGTACCAATCAGAACACCATTACCATCATACAAAGGCATTTTACTGGTAGAAGCCCACTTCACCTTATTCGTATCGTCTGCAAAAACCTCTTTTTCAACTTTATTAAATATAGGTTTCTCGGTTTTTATGATCTCTTGTTCATCTTCAAACGCAGGACGTGCGTGCTCATCTTCAAAAAAATCGAAGTCGGATTTCCCAACAATTTCAGAAGGGTCATCAAGTCCAAACTTATCTGCACAGGCTTTATTTATTCTAATAAAACGGCTTTCCAGATCTTTGAAATAGACGCTTTCACGGATGTTGTCCATCAAATGGCTAAAAAACAAAGCCTCTTCACTTAATGTAAGGGTGAAATCATCAGGAGAGGAACCAAGTTCAGCATAGCCGGCCATTTTACTGATTCCCCCCTCGCTATTCCTTTCAATAACTTCGCCAACCCATTCTATAAAGTATTCAGTATCGTTAATTGAATGATGGGTTTTTCGATAAAATGGAATGTCCTCGCTAATTTCGGCACTGCAGAAAGCTTCGAGTATCTCACTTTTCAAGTTCTTAGGCACAAGATCAGCATCTTCCCCAAAAAGTTTTAAGAAAGTAAGCCCAAGGCTTAGATCATTTTTACTAACGTCCCAAATCCAGGCCGATTTAGGAATTTCTTTTCTATGTGATGAAACGAGGGTCATGGTGTTGGGTGCTTAACTTCCTCCAGCATTTTTAATCTGGTTGCTTCGAATTCATCACCGGACTTCCAGGCTTGTAAATTTGAGTCGTTGAGAGCTCTAAATCCAACTTCAAAGAATAAACGAGTATCTTCAACAGCTCCCGAAAGGTCCCAATACTCATTAACTTCGTCATTCACAGAATGATAATTTGCGGCAGACACACTGTCTACAGTTTCAGCATATCCATCAGGTTTATTTATAAATTCATTTCCCGGATTTGGGAAAATAGCAGGAATTCCTACTTTTGCCATATTAAAATGATCAGAACGGTAGAAAATTCCTTGTTCGGGATTAGCGTCAGGTTTTACCGTTCTTCCTTGCTCTTCAGCAACTTCAACCACTTTATCGGCAAGCGTGTTTCTTCCATACCCAATAATTACAAGATCGTTTGTTTTACCATACACATTCATTCCATCCAAATTGATATTGCCAGTTACTTTACCCGGATGAACCGTTGGGTTTTCTGCCCAGTACTGAGATCCCAGCAGTCCAACTTCCTCAGCTCCTACTACAACGGCAAGAACACTTCTTTTCAGTTCCGATTGAATAGATTTGTATGCTCTCATTGATTCCAATACGGCACTTACTCCTGCTGCATTATCCTCGGCACCATTATTTATCACGTCCCCATCAATTGCGGTTGTGATTCCCAAATGATCGTAATGAGCAGTCAGAACCAAATATTCATTTTTTAATTCCGGGTCATTCCCTTCAATTTTTGCGATCACATTTCTGGAATTGATATCTCTATATTCTGCGTCTATCTCAACAGAGAGGCGAGTATTTTGTAGCTTAACAGGCTCAAAATCAGGAGAATCCGCAGCTTCTAGCATTTCATCGATGTTTAGCCCAGCCTGGCTGAATAATTTTTGTCCTGCTTCGTAAGTAACCCATCCGTTCATTTCAGTGCTTCCCATATCAGCATTTTCATCGCTCTTCACATAAAATCGCTCGCGACTCCAGCCATTTGAAACTACTCCCCACCCGTAACCCGCTGTTGGCGTTGTGTGGATTATGATCGCTCCTAATGCTCCCATTTCTTTAGCTTTTTCATATTTGTAGGTGTAGCGACCATAATATAATCGTGTTTTGCCACCAAATAGGTTCTCATCATATTCAGGATCATTATTCTTAATTACAATGATCTTGCCCTTTACATCAACACCTTTAAAATCATCCCAGTTTTCCTCAGGAGCTTGTATTCCATAGCCCACATAAACTAATTCCGCGTTATTGATGTCTACACGTTCGCTTTGGTTTGATGGCCAGGCTACGAAATCTTCAAAAAAAGTGAGGCTACTAACCGTTCTGTTACCTGATCCGGCTTTGATATCCATAGAGTGACTCATGGTCTTTTGTCCCAACAAAGGAAAAGGCTGCACATAACTTCCATCTTCCACTCCTGATGTAGCTCCCATCGCTTTAAACTCTTCCACCAAATACCTTACAGTTTTTTCCTCGCCCTCTGTTCCTGTGCTTCTACCTAAAAACTCATCTGATGACAGCGTTGCTATATGTTCCATCAAGCTTTCTTTTGTAATCGTTTGTACGGCGTTGTCAACTTTTGATGAAGAGCAGGAAATACCTGTAACAGCTATTAAAATTAATGCGAAAAGCTTTTTCATTGTTTAAAATCCTTAGTTATTCTTTAACACATCGAGTATAAATACTTTTCGGCACTTTTTTGAATTTGAATAGATACTTTACCAACTCTTTTCATTAATAAATTTACGACATGACATCTTTTAATGGCAAAATCGTTTTAATAACAGGAGCTGCAAGTGGAATTGGCTTCATTATGAGCAAAATGGCACTAAAAAGAGGGGCGAAGCATCTGGTTATGTGGGATATTAATTCAGAATTACTTTCCACTTCTGTAGAAGAGCTCAGATCAAAAGGATATTCCGTTTCAATGAATGTAGTGGATGTACGGGATATAGAACAAGTAACTAGCGCGGCTGAGAATGTAATTAACGAACAAGGCGGTGTAGATATACTGATTAATAATGCGGGGGTTATAGTTGGAAAGTCTTTTGCTACTCATTCTTATGATGAGATTGAAAACACAATGACGGTAAATTCTTTGGGATTGATGTACGTAGCCAGAGCGTTCCTTCCCGACATGATCAAAAGAGAATTCGGTAGAATTATAAATATAGCGTCTGCGGCAGGGCTTTCTCCAAATCCTGGAATGACCGTTTATGTAGCGAGTAAATGGGCCGCGGTTGGTTGGTCCGACTCACTTCGAATAGAGTTGGAACAAGATCATGAAAACATAAAGGTTTTAACTGTAATGCCAAGCTATATAAACACCGGAATGTTTGATGGAGTAAAAGCGCCTTTGCTTATTCCCGTTCTTGACCCCGAAAAAATATCGGCTAAAATTCTGAATGCAGTTGAAAAGGAGAAAATCTATCTCAGAGAGCCTTTTATGGTGAAACTGAGCCCTTTTATACGAGGTATTCTGCCGGCAAGAGTGTATGATTTTATAGCAGGAAATCTTCTGAAAGTGTACAGTTCAATGGATACATTCAGAGGAAGAAAAGGAGATAAAAATTGAAGGAACTACAAGCATACCTTGATAAACAAAAGAAGTTCTTCCAAACCGGAAAAACAAAGGAAATAGCTTATCGAATTGCACAGCTTAAAAAGCTAAAACAGCTCCTTATTGACAATGAGCAATTATTGATCGAAGAAGTTCATAAAGATTTTCAAAAATCCGCATTCGAAACTTATGTAACCGAGATCGGGCTTGTTATCACGGATATAAATTTTACGCTAAAGAATATTGAATCCTGGACTAAGCAACAGTCCGTTTCTACACCCATTGTAAATTTTCCTTCAAAGAATTTTATCATCACCGAACCGTATGGATCTGCTCTTATTATCGCACCATGGAACTATCCTATTTTGCTTTCGCTACAACCTATTGTTGGGGCAATAGCTGCAGGTAATACCGTTATATTAAAGCCTTCTGAACTTACCCCAAATACTTCTTCAGCCCTTGAAAAATTGCTCTCAGAAACATTTGAGCCTGAATTTTTGAAAGTATTGCTCGGCGGAGTGGAGGAATCTTCTGTTTTGGTTAAAATGGATTTCGATTACATTTTTTTTACGGGAAGCACTCGGGTAGGAAAAATTATAATGAGAGAAGCAGCCGAACGCTTAACGCCTCTAACGTTAGAGCTGGGAGGCAAAAGTCCTTGCATAGTTGATAAAACAGCAAATCTTGAAATTTCAGCTAAACGCATTGCGTGGGGAAAATTCGTAAACGCAGGGCAAACATGTGTAGCCCCTGATTATTTATTGGTAGAAGAATCGATCGAAGATGAGCTTTTAATTCATTTGAAAAATTCGATTCACCAGCTATATGGCAATGAACCAAAAGAAAGCCCGGATTTCCCTAGAATTATTAATGATGCTCATTTTGACCGATTGGCAGCACTTATGAGTGACGGGGAAACTGTAATTGGAGGTGAATCCGATAAAGAAGAAAGATACATCGCTCCAACCATACTCAACAATATCTCTCTTGAAGACAAAATTATGCAAGATGAGATCTTCGGACCAATTCTTCCGATATTGACATATACTTCCGTGGAAGAGTGCATCAAAATTATAAACGCAAGACCAAGACCACTTGCTTTATATGTTTTCACCTCAGATCAACGGTTAGAAGACAGAATTTTAAATACGGTTTCTTTTGGCGGTGGCGCAGTAAACGACACCATTGCACAACTGGGCAATCATCATTTAAGTTTTGGCGGAGTAGGAGCCAGTGGGTTTGGTTCATATCATGGTAAATCCAGTTTTGATGCTTTTTCTCATCAAAAAAGCGTAATGAAAAAACCATTCTGGCCGGATGTACCTATTCGTTATGCTCCTTATGATGATCTTAAATTGGGGCTGGTAAAGAAGGTGCTGAAGTAGAAATGTGCATACCCGGCTTTTTAATGTCATTCAAGTGTAGGCAGGAATCTAAAATTTGATGAAGTTTGTTAACTTAAATAACAACAAAGATCTTGGGCAAGCGCAGCGAGACATCTAGGTTTATTTTAATCCAATTCAGCAATACCAATAATGAACAACACATTTAAAGCATATCAGGTAGAAGAAAATGAAGACGGTTCCTTTTCATCAGAAGTAAAACAAGTTCCTTATTCCGTTTTGCCGGATAACGAAGTTTTAATTAAAGTTCATTTCTCATCATTAAATTATAAAGATGCTTTATCGGCAACAGGAAACAAAGGTGTTACCAAATCATATCCGTTTATTCCAGGTATTGACGCTTCAGGAGAAGTGATTGAAGACAAAAGTAACACGTTTACAAAAGGTGATAAAGTAATTGTTACAGGATACGATCTTGGAATGAACACTTCCGGAGGTTTTGGTGAATTTATAAAAGTACCCGCAGGTTGGGTTGTTCCACTTCCTGAAAAAATATCTATGCTTCAGGCTATGATCGTAGGAACTGCTGGCTATACAGCCGCGTATGGAGTAACCAGATTGAAAAGAGAGTTAGTCACGCCACAATCAGGGGAAGTTGTTGTAACAGGAGCAACAGGTGGAGTTGGTAGTATGGCCGTATTTCTCCTGTCAAAACTAGGTTATTCTGTAACTGCAGCCACAGGGAAAATGGACCAAAAACAGTTATTGGAAAAACTAGGAGCTAACAAAATAATCCACAGAAATGAATTGTATCCGGAAAAAAAGGCATTACTTAATTCAGGAATGTATTCTGCAGCCATTGATACGGTTGGGGGTAAAATGCTGGAAGCCTTGATTCCTCAAATGCAACAAGACGGAGCAATAGCCTGCTGCGGTAATATTCTAGGACATGAACTACACACCAATATTTATCCGTTTATTTTGAGAGGTGTAAGTTTATTGGGGATAGATTCAGGCATAACCAAAATGCCATTCCGATTAAAGATATGGGAACTGCTAAACGAAGTAGCGAATGGTTTTCCAAAAGAAGCGTACAAAATAGTGCATCCGGAACAACTGAGAGTAGAAATCGAAAAAATACTCAAAGGAAATCAGATAGGGCGGGTAGTTTTAAAGCATAGCGCGTAGGTGAATAGCGCAATTCGTTAGTATAAATACATGTAAGAATTGCACTTATGAATTTTTACGTGTGTTAGATTGAACTAATTTCTACAACTTTATGCTTAATATGTAGTATTATTATCAAATGATACTAAATGCTACCACCTTAAAAGGAGTAGGAGACGTATGTTAAGTAGAAATTCTTTAAAGACCAGACTGACTTCCAAGTCAAATTGGTATCTTATTTTGATCGCATTTGTTTGCGCAGGTCTTAGTTGTACAGGCGGTCCTGAAGCTGATACAAAAGATGTAAACCGCACACCAATACTAGCAAACATTACAGAGCCTGTTGAACGGGACTACGCTGATATAAAGAATACAGGAATTCTGCGTGTAATTACCAGTTACAGCTCAAGCACATATTTTTTGCATCGCGGGATACAAGCAGGTTTCGAGTACGAATTGATCAAAAATTTTGCAAAAGAACATGATCTTGCTTTGGAAGTGATCATAATCGGAGAAGATGAAAATCCGTACGATTTACTTAACTCAGGCGAAGGAGATTTGATAGCGGCAAGTTATACTATAACTGATGAACGGCGAGAAGTTGTAGATTTTACACGGCCGTATAATTTGGTAGATCAGATCATTGTGCTTTCAGAAGAGCTGGAGCTAGAGCCGGAAAGTATTACTGATTTAAGCTCAATACCAATTACGGTTCGTAGAAATAGTTCCTACTACGTAAAACTTAAAGAACTTCAGGAAGAAGGATTTGATCTTACGATCAATGTTGTAAGCGATGACATGGACACCGAAGCACTTCTTTTTCAGGTTGCTAATGGTTCATACAGCGCCACAGTAGCCGACGATAACTTTTTCCAGGCAAGCGATAAATACATGGGAGGGCTGGTGAGAGGTCCGGTAATTGCACAAAATGACACCATAGCCTGGGCTGTTAGAAAAAACGCCCCTGATCTTAAAAACAAATTCAATCAATATTTATACAAACACTTCCGATTTGGAAGCGATGGCATTCCTAAAAGATCAGCTTTCTTAAATGTGCTCCGCAAGAAATACTTTGAAGGCAGTACTCCGGTAGCAGATTATTTTACTCCAGATGTAGAAGTTCAAAGGTTTGGAGGCATTTCTCCTTATGATAGCTTGCTTCAAACGGTGGCTGCAGAATTTGATCTTGATTGGGTAATGTTAACCTCTATTGCTGCTCAGGAATCTAAGTTTGACCCGAACTCCGAAAGCTGGGCTGGAGCAGTTGGTATTATGCAAGTGTTGCCACGATTTTCCGAAATTCCATTGGAATCTTTATACGATCCCGAAATAAATATTCGAGAAGGCGCAAGAATTTTGAAAGAACAAATGGACCATTATTCTTATATGGATTCTACCTCTCAATGGAAATTTGCTCTGGCAACCTATAATGCAGGACCGGGACATGTGGCGGATGCCCGGCGTTTAGCCATCGATCATAACGATGATCCAAACGATTGGGAAAGTGTTTCCAAGGCGTTATTGAGACTGATGCAACGTAAGTATTACCAACATGCCCGCTATGGATTTTGTCGCGGAATTGAAACGGTTCGTTATGTGAACGAGATCACCAACCGATCGAACACCTACGAAGCGATACTTGCTTTATCTCAAAGCAGAAACGACTCGTATCCGGGAGTCCTTGGATTTAAAACAATCAACTTACCATAAAAGCTTTCTTAAGGTCAGCTTTTTTTGAAAGTTCAAATAAGCTGAAAGAGCGAGTTAATCGGGGCGTTCAAACGATCCATGTTCCAGAAAGTGGATAACCTGATCAATAACGTCGTCTTTATTCATGATAAATGTATGTGAATAAGCCACTTCAATATGATCAGACATTCCTTCAAGTTTGGTGCTTTCAACGGAAACTTTGCCATCGTCCGGATTTGGTAACATCTGTGATAAGATCGGATTTACGGTTTTAGTTCCGGCAATAATACCCACTTCAAAATTTGGTGGACCAAGTTGGTTGGGAGCGCTCGATGAATCAGTTCCAAGTTGTAATCCAGCCGGACCATTAACTGCTTTATACAGAAAATTATCTTTCAGTTCGTCTGTTATCTCACTTCCATTGTTAGGCGGAGCAAGCATAACCACTCTGCCAAGATTGGATAAAGAATGGTCACTTAAATATTGGCGGATAAGAATACCACCCAAAGAATGAGTTACAAAATGAATTTGGGTTGAGTCAGGACAGAGAGCAATAGAAGTTGGAATAATATCTTCCGCCAATGTTTCAATATCGTGCTTTGTAGACGGGTATGATTCATTAACAACATAATACCCTTGATCACTTAATTTCTGTTCCATTTTGGATAAAGAGTGTTCAGATCTTGCCATACCATGGAGAAGCACAACACAATCAGAAGCACTGGAATAGGTGCCGAATAAAGAACAAAATAAGATTAGAAAGATGGAAATCTTCATTTATGAAAGTTTGGACAAAAAGCTGAATACGGACGGGTGTAAAAGATGTTATCTAAAGAAACAGATTTATTTTGTTTGAGCAAAAGCTAAACTACATTAGTTGGTTACAAGCTATCAATGAAGAGGCGACACAGTGGTTACAGTAACGGGCTTTTCTTTTTAAGTACATAGGTAGCCGGTTAACGATGAATGGTCATTTTTAGGGAATGCGCTACTGCCATTAAAATAATAATAAGCACTTTGGGTTTGGCGCCTGTCTTATAAAGAAAACGGAAGACTGTGAGACTTTTTTACCTAATTTTTATAGTTATCTTTTTGTCGACTACGGAAGTTTTTGGGCAATCTGCGCCTCGAATTACCAAGATCACCGAACCGGTGCAATTGGACGGTAAGCTAAACGAAGCCTTTTGGGCTCGGGAATCTCCATATCCTATGACGCAGTATGAACCGGTATTTCAAGGAAAGATGTCGGAGAGAACTGAAATTCGAATGGTGCATGATGGTGAGTTTATATACATAGGAGGGAAAATGTTGACTGAAGACCCTTCTACTATTCGAGCAAATACGCTACGCCGCGATTCTTATAACGGTGACGATGTATTTGCAGTAGTTTTTGATCCATTTAACGATAACGAAAACGGACTTTGGTTTTTCACTACACCGGCAGGAATCAGAGTTGATAATGCGATCTCCAACGATGGGAGTTCTGCAGCCGGAGCAGATGCTATAAACAGAAGCTGGAATACATTTTGGGACGTGTTTATTTCCGAGGACGAAACCGGTTGGACGGTCGAGCTTCGGATACCATTTTCAAGTGTGGGATATCAGTTGGTAGATGATGAAGTGGAAATGGGTGTTATTTTCTATCGTTGGATTGCATTCCATAATGAAAGACATGTTTTTCCGGCCATACCGCCAAACTGGGAGCGAGGAAATGTAAAGCCATCACAAGCACAAACAATCACATTTAATGGAGTTGAAGCAAGCAAACCGTTGTACTTTACTCCATACACTTTAGGCGGGTTTAGCAGAACGTATCAGGAAAATGCATCAGGAACGGCTTTTGAAGCTCAAGACGAAGTAGTAGCCGATATCGGGTTCGATATTAAATATAACCTGACGAGCAATCTTACATTGGATGTGACCGCTAATACGGATTTTGCACAGGTAGAAGCCGATGAACAACAACTGAATCTGACCCGTTTTTCCATCGATTTTCCCGAAAAGCGACAGTTTTTTCAACAAAGATCCGGACTATTTGATTTTTCATTCGGGAATACCAAACTATTTTATAGTAGGCGGATCGGGCTGTATGATGGAGAGCAGATCCCGATCTATGGTGGCGTGCGACTTACCGGGCGACAAAATAAGTTAGACATCGGGTTTATGAATCTACAAACGGCGAGCCATGATCCCCTCACTTCCGAGAATTTTGGAGTCCTACGCCTTAAGCAACAAGTGATCAACGAAAACTCGTATTTCGGAGGAATCTTTACCAGTCGTATAGGAACTGACGGCTCAACCAATTTAGTAACAGGGCTGGATACAGATATTAACTTAAAGGGCGATGTTTTTCTTGAATTGAAGGTGGCACAAACAATGGATTCGGATGTAGCCGATGATATTCGCTACAATTTTGGAGAGAACAGTATTTTTCGAGTAACACTACAGCGGAGAGCTTCATTAGGTTTTTTTTATCGCTTCTTTGTAAATAGAACGGGATCGGAGTTCGATCCGGGAATTGGGTTTTCGCGAATCGAGGGCACCTTCGATTATTTTTATAAACTGGGGTATGGTTGGCAGCCAAAGGCTTCATCGCCAGTGCGCCAAAACACGGTTGAAGTTACCAGTTATAACATCCTTTCGATCGGTGAGTTGGACGTAAGAAGCAGTTTCATTTCGGGACAGTGGAGCACGGAGTTCAAAACAATTGGTTCGCTGGAAGGGCAGCTTCGGTATAATCAGGAGCATTTGTTACCGGGAGAAGAATTTAATTTGGTTGGTGAGATCTTTGTACCGGAAGGTGATTATGGTTTTGTTGAAGGAGAACTATCTTACCGGAGCCCAAACCGGAATGCACTCAGAAGTTCGCTATCAGTAGAAGCAGGACAGATTTTTGATGGGGAGCGTTTCTCATTCTCGGTTCAACCACAATGGCGTGCAAATATTCATCTTGATCTTAGTGCCGGTTACACACGAACCGATCTGAGCTTTCCTGAACGTGCGGGCCGCACCAAAACGGATTATGTAGTACATCAAGGGAATATGAAAGGAGATTTTGCTTTGAATAAACATCTATCTGCAAGTTTACTGTTTCAGATAAGTAATGTATCCGAACAAATGGGAGCTAATATGAGATTCAGATATAACTTCAGTGAGGGGCAGGACCTCTGGTTCGTATTCAATCAGAATTCATATTTAGATCGGGATGCGGTGGCGTTTGGCGATCCTCGTTTACCAAAATATGACACCCGTGCTTTCTTAGTAAAATATACCTATACCTTTACCTCTGATTAGAAAAGTGCATACCGGTTTAGCTTTTACTTATCTGAACTCCTCATTCTTTTTGCCTGTAGAGTTCCTCAGATAAACGGGTTTTAATGCGCTGTTATTGAAACCTCTTAAGAACAATTGAACCATAAGTATTTGCCAATATATAACTTCTAACTGGCCAATCGTTTGGTAAAAGATCACAACCAATATCTGAATAAAATTCAAAAGCAGGTGGGCCAACTTCTAATTGATCATCTTTGTT
>TARA_R100000789_G_scaffold16501_3_pt1 | contig 21284 bp, 19 predicted proteins | sample TARA_R100000789 | Tara Oceans TARA_R100000789 (sample SAMEA2623403) | marine metagenome | biome: marine biome (ENVO:00000447); feature: mesopelagic zone (ENVO:00000213); material: "saline water (ENVO:00002010), including plankton (ENVO:xxxxxxxx)" | depth 450 m
GGGCCGCGACCCAACGCCACGCTTGCAGAATCCGACAGCCCTGCAAAGCCCTCAGTGCGCGAAAAAAAACCATAGGCGACTGCCCGCGCAATCTGGCGGTGAACTGGCAGGAAAACGCCCAAGATCACTCCCAGTCCTCCGACTCGTCGAAGGCCTCTGGAAAGGCGGCCCGCGCGGCCCCTTCGTCGATCACCAAAAGCGCGTCATAGCTCTCTGGATCAAAGGGGTCATCAACGGGCAGGACTTCGCGGCCGAACAGCCAAGACAGGCGCCCGGCATCCAGATTGCCGCGTTCGAACGGGTCAGAGCCAAAGTGACGCCAGAGCGCGGCCATAAACGCCATATCGGCGCGGCGGTCCGCGGGGCGCCGGTCGCGATAACGGTCGCGGCGTGTGATCGGCGAGGCGCCCTTGGGATTGGCGCGACGGATCACGAACTGAAAGTCGGTGCCGGTCAACCGGCCGGGAAATCCGCGATGTTTCAGCATGTGCCGACCTCCGGCACATGGAATCGCGGACCGAAGTGGCGCGAGTAAGCTGAGATGCTCAATCGTATTCCGCGCGCTGCCCCTGTCGTGCGGAAAAGCGGGACGGACGCGCTGGTCCGCCCCGATAGGTTCTTACTTGTACTTGCCCGTGTACACCGGCTCGACCGAGATGGGCTCGGGATCGACAACGATGTACTCTTCTTCTTCTTGCTGCGCGCAAGCGGAAACGCCTGCGATGACAGCGAACATGGCAAGCAGTTTGATGCTCTTGGACATCTTCTACTCCTGTCTAGTGTTTCGAAACATTCAGCGCGCGCGCGCCCTGCCTGTCCCCGTTCTGAGGTTTTGACTGCATTGATGCAATCAACAGCAAACCTACCCGAGGGTTGCGCAAAAAGATACGCCACCCTTGGCAACGATTCGCGCTGTGACCCAGAAGTCGCAAATACTTGTCCACATGAGAGTCGGGTCGCAAGATATTGTGGAGTCATTAAAAAGCCTCCCAGATACAGAGGTCGCTTTCGACCGAGTAGCTTTCGAAAAATTGAGTGACACCCGGCGTCATTTCGCCGAAAACCACCGGTGCAGACATCAGAGTAATCACGATTTGTGATGGTTCACCGCCATCCTGCACAATGCGCGCCAGTGCGTCCTGGGTGCAGAGCAGTTCCATATCCCCGGCCACATCGGCATAAAGCACCCCGTCTTGCGCCAAGTGCGGCGCGATGTAACGCACCCGCCAGACGGGGGGTTGGGCGATAATGTCGTGATGTTCGATCTCTAGCCCGGAGGTCGGCAGGATCTGCTGCGCCGCCGCCAAAGGCGCGGCCAGCAAGCCTGCCACTAACGCGATACCCAGTTGTGAGACCCTTGGGCGGCAGCCCCGACACCAGCGGGCTGTAACACCCGCGGCTCCTCCCGTCGGGACCGCCTTGGCCCCGGGCGCACCCGAGGCTATGTTCCGTGACGCCCCCATCAGGCGTCCTCCCCCGCACAGACCATCCATCGCGCGCGAAGCGCCGGATCGTCGAGCAAGTCACGAATGCGGGATTCGGTCTCTGCCGGGGTTCGCCCCGAAAGGCGTCCGCCGGCGCGCACAATCACACCGCATTCCGTTGCGGCAATTTCTACCACGGGAGAAAAACCGCGCAAGTGCTGAAATTTGCGCCAAAGGTCCTGCCTGATCTGGCGGGCAAGCCGTGCAGCCCGCACCGGCGGGAATCCGCTTGTCGCCGCCACGTCAAACCGCGGCGGCCACTGACGGGCCAGAACATAGCGCCCCTCTTCCTCAAGGACATGCCATCCATTGCGTCTCATGCGGCACTCCCGCCCCACAGACCGCGGGACCCCGACGGGCCGCGCAGAGCCATGGCACTGCGTCTGACAATTGGACGCGCGTGATCTGTAAAGGTTGTCATGCCGGGTCTCCGTGGGGGTCTCAGAGCGGGATGTTGTTGTGCTTTTTCCACGGCGTTTGCCGGGACTTGTTGCGCAACATGGCAAAGGCCTTGGCCACGCGCCGCCGGGTCGAGCGCGGCTGGATCACCTCATCGATGAACCCGCGTTCTGCCGCGATGAACGGATTGGCAAAGCGGTCTTCGTATGCGTCCGCGTGCGACTGGATCTTGACCGGATCGCCCAGATCGGCGCGGTGGATGATCTCTGCCGCGCCCTTTGCCCCCATCACCGCGATCTGCGCCGTGGGCCAGGCATAGTTGACGTCGGCGCGCAGGTGCTTGGACGCCATCACGTCATAGGCACCGCCATAGGCCTTGCGGGTGATGACCGTAACCATCGGCACCGTTGCCTCGCCGTAGGCGAACAGGAGCTTGGCCCCGTGCTTGATCACGCCGTTATATTCCTGCGAGGTGCCGGGCAAAAAGCCGGGCACGTCGACCAGCGTCAGGATCGGGATTTCGAAACAGTCGCAGAACCGGACAAAGCGCGCCGCCTTGCGGCTGCTGTCGATGTCCAGCACCCCGGCCAGCACCATAGGCTGGTTGGCCACGACGCCGACGGTCTGCCCCTCCAAACGGATAAACCCGGTCAGGATATTGCCCGCGAAATCGCGCTGGATCTCATAGAAATCGCCCTCATCCGCAACCTTGGTGATCAACTCTTTCATGTCGTAGGGCATGTTGGGGTTGTCGGGGATCAGCGTGTCGAGCGACGCCTCAATGCGGTCCACCTCATCGAAGAAGGGGCGCACAGGGGGTTTCTCGCGGTTGTGCAGCGGCAGGAAATCGACAAGGCGGCGGACCTCGGCCAGCGCCTCGACATCGTTTTCAAAGGCCCCGTCCGCGACAGAGCTTTTGCGGGTGTGGGTCGTTGCGCCGCCCAGCTCCTCGGCGGTAACGATCTCATTGGTCACGGTCTTGACCACATCCGGGCCGGTGACAAACATGTAGGACGTGTCTTTCACCATAAAGATGAAGTCGGTCATGGCAGGCGAATAAACCGCACCGCCCGCACAGGGGCCCATGATGACAGAGATCTGCGGGATCACGCCGGATGCTTCGATGTTGCGCTGAAAGATTTCCGCGTATCCCGCCAAGGCGTCAACGCCTTCCTGGATGCGGGCCCCGCCCGAGTCGTTCAGACCGATCACCGGTGCGCCGTTTTGCACCGCCATATCCATGATCTTGCAGATCTTGCGCGCATGGGTGTCAGAGACAGACCCACCAAGCACGGTGAAATCCTGGCTGAAGACATAGACCATGCGGCCGTTGATGGTGCCCCAGCCGGTGACAACACCGTCGCCATAGGGCCGGTTGTTTTCCATGCCGAAATCGGTGCAGCGATGGGCGACGAAAGTGTCGTATTCTTCGAAACTGCCCTCATCGACCAACAGCTCGATCCGTTCGCGCGCTGTCAGCTTACCCTTGGCGTGCTGGCTGTCGATACGTTTCTGCCCGCCGCCCAGCCGGGCGTTCTCACGGCGATCCTGCAATTCCTGGAGAATATCTTTCATCTGCCACCCCTTCCGGTTTGTCGCGAAAATACAGCGGAAACGCTGCGCCTCAAGGGTTTCCTCGCAAATTTGCAAATAGGCAAACTACGTCACGATGCATAGTGCAAACTAGCGAAGTCGCACAAAACACCATGCAAGCATTGGACAATCCCCAATTCGAGGCATACCGATACCGCCATGCATTCCACAGATCCGGTGCGGTTCCTAGACCGCAGTACCCCGCCGCATATTGTCACACTTGTTCTGCTGGCCGGCATGTCCGCGCTGGTGATGAATGTTTTTGTGCCGTCTTTGCAAATCATGGCCGAGTGGTTTGAGACCGACTACGCGATCATGCAGTTCTCTGTGTCCGGCTATCTGGCGGGCAATGCGGTGCTGCAACTGTTCATCGGGCCAATCTCGGACAAGCTGGGGCGCAGGCCGGTGATTCTGGGGGGGTTGGTGATCTTTGTACTGGCCACCATCGGGTGCCTTTTGTCCACCAACATCACGGTTTTCCTGTTCTTTCGGATGCTGCAGGCCTGCGTCGTGGTCGCCATGGTGCTTAGCCGCGCCGTGGTCCGCGACCTCTATCCCCCGAACCAATCTGCCTCGATGATCGGCTACATCACGATGGGCATGTCGCTGGTGCCGATGCTGGCCCCCATCGCGGGCGGCTGGCTGGCGCAGACCTTTGGCTGGCACGCGAATTTCTGGCTGATGCTGATCCTTGGGCTAGCACTGATCGCGTTGTGTTTCCGCGATCTGGGAGAGACGAAGATCGCCAGCGGGCTGACGCTGGGCCAGCAGTTCCGTGAATACCCCGAACTGTTCCGCAGCCCGAGGTTTTGGGGATATGCGCTGGCCTGTGCGTTCTCCTCTGGCGCGTTCTTCTCCTACGTCGGCGGTGCGTCATACGTCGGGATTGAGGTCTTTGGCCTGTCGACGACGGTGCTGGGCTTCTTCTTTGGCGCGCCCGCAGTGGGATACGCGCTTGGCAATTTCCTGTCTGGACGGTTTTCGTCCCGAATCGGTATCAATTCCATGGTGCTGTGGGGCGGGATCATCGTGTCCGGGGGCATGGCGCTGTCGCTGGTGGTTTTCGCCGCAGGGTTCGGCAACGCCTGGACCTTTTTTGGCTTCATGACCTTTGTCGGATTGGGCAATGGAATGACCATTCCCAACGCCACTGCAGGCGCGCTGTCTGTACGCCCCGGACTGGCGGGCACTGCCTCTGGTCTGGCAGGGGCGATCATGCTGGGCGGCGGGGCGGCTCTGTCGCAACTGGCCAGCGCGCTGTTGCAACCCGGCAGCGGCGCCTGGCCGCTGTTGTGGATGATGTTCCTGTCCGGCCTTGCCTCTGTGGTGGCTATTCTGGTGGTGATCCGACGTGCCCGGCAACTGCGGGGGCTGGACGCGGCGTGACAAAATTTGCATCTTTGCGCGACGAACAAGCAAAGATGCAAAACCGGAACATCCCCTGAATGGCCACCCAGAAACTTTATGCCGGCGCCAAGCTGCGCGACATCCGCACCCGATTGCATCTGACGCAAAAGGATTTCGCCGCCAAGCTGGGGATTTCCCTGCCCTATCTCAACCAGATGGAGAACAACAATCGCCCGGTCAGCACGACCGTGGTGCTGGCTCTGGCGCAGGAGTTCGGCTTTGATGTCACCGAACTGGGCCAAGGGGATGCAGAGCGTCTGGTCACTGACATGCGTGAGGCGCTGGCCGATCCTGTGTTTGGAGAGACAACGCCGCAACTGGCTGACCTGCGCCTGACCGCCTCAAATGCGCCGGTGCTGGCACGGGCCTTTCTGGCCCTGCACCGCGCCTACCGGCAAACCCATGAGCGACTTGCCTCACTGGATGAGGCATTGGGCCGCGAAGGTGCACAGCTACAGCCCAGCCCTTGGGAAGAGGTGCGCGACTTTTTCCACTATTGTGACAACTACATCGACGCGGTCGACCGCGCCGCCGAACATTTTGCCCAGTTGCACGCTGGTGAAACCAGTATCCGCAGCGCCTGCATCGAACGGCTGGAGGCGCGCGGGATCACCGTACGCTTTTCCCAGACCTCGCCGATGCGTGCCTTCGATGACGAGCGACAGGAATTGGTGCTGTCCTCGCTCTTGCCGGTTGAGACGCAGACCTTTCAACTGTTGGTGCAGGTGGCGTTGTTCCGGCAGAATCAGTTGCTGGAGGCAACGCTGGATCTGGCGCGTTTTCAGTCCGAAGAGGCGCGCGCCATCGCCAAGCTGGGCCTTGCCAACTATTTCGCAGGCGCCGCGATGATGCCCTACAAGGCATTTCTGGCCGCCGCACAAGAGACCCGCCACGATCTGGAATTGCTGGCCGCCCGCTTTGGCGCCTCGATCGAGCAGGTGGCGCACCGGCTGTCGACACTGCAGCGCCCCGGTGCCAAGGGCGTGCCGTTCTTTTTTGTCCGCGTCGATCAGGCAGGCACGATCACCAAGCGCCATTCCGCCACGCGACTGCAATTTGCCCGCTTTGGGGGTGCCTGTCCTTTGTGGAACGTCCACCGCGCGTTTGAAACGCCGGGCCGGTTCCTGCGCCAATTGGCGGAAACGCCGGACGGGGTGCGCTATATCAGCCTTGCACGGGATGTGTCCAAGACCGGCGGGCATTTCGGTGCGCCCGTGCGCCGCTACGCGATCTCTATCGGCTGCGAAGTGCGCCACGCCGCCGCCCTTGTCTATGCCGATGATCTGGATTTCACCCGCGCCAGCGCGTTCGAACCCATCGGGATCAGTTGCCGAATCTGTGAGCGAACCCATTGCCACCAAAGGTCCGTTCCGCCACTGGAAAAGCGCCTGACCACCACGCCCAACCGACGCGACGTGCTGCCCTATCAGTTGGACTAGCCGCGCACCGGCGACCTGCACGGGAAACGGGTCGCAAGATCCGCCATGACGGCACAGTCCTGCGCATCCAGTGGCCCCTTGGCCCATGGACGAAACCGCAGCCGGCTGGCGTTCAGAACGTCCTCTTTGGTCTGGGGTGACACCTCATATCCAAAGTCGGTGCAATCGGCCCAGAACTGCGCCGCATTCAGCGGTCTGTCTGTCGGTTCGGGCCACACGGACAGCCCCCGCCGCGCCAGACGCCGCCAGTCAAACCGCCCGCCGGGGTCAGTCTTGCGCCCCAAAGCTGTGTCAGAATGGCCAACGACCCGCTCTGGTGTGATGGACCAGCGGTCGATGATGCCCGCCAGCAGCGCCTCAAGGACGGCCATCTGCGGTTCCGGGAACGGATGAAATCCGGTGTTTGCCAGCTCGATGCCGATGGAGTGGGAATTCACATCCGAGACCCCTCCCCAACAGCCCCGCCCCGCGTGCCACGCGCGGTCCGCCTCTTGCACAAGCTGCCACAGCCGACCGTCTTCGGCGATGACATAGTGACAGGACACCTCGCTTTCGGGCGCGCACAGCCAGTCGCGCGCGGCCTCTGCCGATGTCATCGCGGTGTAATGCAAGACGACCATATCCAGCGCGGTTGTGCCGCGCCGGTCACCGAAATTCGGCGATGGATGCCAGATCGGCTCCGGCGTCATGAAAGATCAGCCGCCACGCACCGCGCGGAAAGGCGCCGGGTTCCAGCTACAGGCGAAACCGTCGCCGTCCGGGTCCAGGCTCTTGCGGTCCTTTTCGGGTCCGCCCATCGCAAGGAAATCCTCTTGTGCCAGATCGGCAGAGGCATAGGACGCGCAGGCCCGCTGAGACCGCGCTCCACCTTTGAACGACGAGCGTTTGTACAGCGGCGCGCCGACCGGGTTGGTGGTGCGCAAGGCATATTCCACGATATTGGGCGCGTCCGAACCGGGCCGCTTGGGCAGCGCCTCGGGCTGGATGACCGAATACTGTGACCGGTTTCGCTGAATCATCGCGGCATCGGCGGCGATGTCACGGGTGGCGGACACGGCGGTAAAATCGTTCTCGCCCGAGATGCCGCGCGCGTTTTCCACCAGATCAGGTGCCGGATTGCCGGGGGCCGCATCCACCGGAGCAACACCGGAATTGAGCGCGCGCGCGGCCGCCGCAGCGACGACATCGCTTTCGTCGATCGGGCCGGACTCAACACGCGGCGCCGCCGGGACGGACGCTCTCTCACCGTTCAACTGCGCCTCACGCCGGGCGGCGTAGTCGTCATATTGGCCAAAGCCGACACCCGCGCCCGGATCCGGCGTTCTCGCGCCGCTGTCTGGAACGCTCGGCTCACAGGCTGCAACAGCCAGTGCCGCCAAAATCAGGAGTTGGGTCCGCATCATTCGTCCTGTCTGCTCTTTTGCGGCCCGCCCTACCACCATTTCGCGGGCTTGGCCACAAATCCTGCCGCCTGCTCCAATGCATAGGCGCAATTCAGCAGATCGCCCTCTTCCCACGGGCGTCCGATCAGTTGCAGGCCAAGCGGCAGCCCCTGCTTGTCCACGCCCGCCGGAACGCTGATGCCCGGCAGACCGGCAAGGTTCACCGTCACGGTAAAGACATCGTTTAGGTACATTTGCACCGGATCGGCCTCTGTCATCTCACCCAGACCAAAGGCGGCAGAGGGCGTCGCAGGTGTCAGGATCGCGTCCACGCCTTGCGCGAACACATCCTCAAAGTCCTTTTTGATCAGCGTCCGCACCTTGCGCGCGCGGTTGTAGTAGGCGTCATAAAAACCCGCCGACAGAACATAGGTGCCCACCATGACGCGGCGCTTGACCTCTTCGCCGAACCCTTCGGCGCGAGTCTTTTCGTACATTTCGGTGATGCCGTCGCCCTGCCCCAGCGAGGCACGGTGACCATAGCGCACCCCGTCATAGCGTGCGAGGTTCGAGGACGCCTCTGCCGGCGCGATCACATAGTAGGCGGGCAGCGCGTATTTGGTATGCGGCAGGCTGATATCGACCAGCTTGGCGCCTGCGTCCTGCAGCATCTTGCGCCCTTCGGCCCAAAGCGCGTCAATCTCGGCGGGCATCCCGTCCATGTGGTACTCACGCGGAATACCGATGGTCTTGCCCTTAATGTCGCCGGTCAACATCGCCTCAAAATCCGGAACAGCCAGATCGGCGCTGGTGCTGTCCTTGGGGTCGTGGCCGCACATCGCCTGCAACATGATCGCCGCGTCGCGTACGTCCTTGGCCATTGGCCCGGCCTGATCCAGAGACGAGGCAAAGGCCACGATCCCCCAGCGCGAACAGCGCCCATAGGTCGGCTTGATCCCCGTAATGCCGGTAAAGGCGGCAGGCTGGCGGATCGACCCGCCGGTGTCAGTGCCCGTCGCCCCAAGGCAAAGGTCCGCCGCCACAGCAGAGGCAGAGCCACCCGATGAACCACCGGGCGTCAGCGCCGCATCGTCGTTGCCACGCCGCCACGGGTTAATCACATTGCCATAGGTGCTGGTCTCATTCGACGAGCCCATGGCGAATTCGTCCATGTTCAGCTTGCCCAGCATGACCGCGCCGGCATCGAACAGCTGGCTGGTCACGGTGGATTCATACTCCGGCTTGAACCCTTCAAGGATGGCAGAGGCCGCCTGAGAGGCCACACCCTTGGTGCAGAACAGATCCTTGATGCCCAGCGGAATGCCGCACAACGACGGCGCATCGCCCGCCTTGATCCGCGCATCGGCGGCGGCGGCCTGTTCGCGCGCGATCTCTGGCGTCTTGTGGACAAAGGCGTTGAGCACATCGGCCTTGTCGATAGCGCTGAGGCAGGCATCGGTCAGTTCGACACTGGTCACGTCGCCTTTGCGCAGCGCATCGCGCGCCTCGGCGATCTTCATCTTGGTCAGATCAGTCATTCCACCACCTTCGGAACCGCAAAGAACCCTTCGCGCGCGTCGGGCGCGTTCGACAGGATCTTGTCCTGCATATTGCCGTCGGTCACGCCGTCGCTGCGGCGTTTCAGACGCATAGGCGTGACGGACACCATCGGCTCGACGCCCTCGACATCCACCTCGTTCAACTGTTCGATGAACCCGAGGATGTCGTTGAAGGATTGTGCCAGCGCGGGCAGATCTTCGTTTTCCACCTTGATGCGGGCAAGTTTTGCCACGCGCGCCGCTGTCTCGATGTCGATCGACATGGGGGCCTCATTCGTTTCCGGATCAAGGGCAGGCTTTAGCGCCCCGCCTGCCGCGCCGCAAGCACATGGCGCGTCCAGACCGCGATCATCCAGCCCAGCATCGTCGCATTGAGCAAATGCCAGACGAAATGCGTGCCGATGGGCAGCACGCCACACAGAGGATCGTCAAGAATGCGGGCCGTCATGGACAGCAACAGGATCGCCACGCCAATAGCCAGCCCCCGCGCCGTGTCCCGCGCGCGATGCCGCAACAGCACGGCATAGATCGCAATCAACAACGGCACCGGTGCATAGCTGGCAGTCCCGCCCAAACCCGGAATCAGCCCAAACAGCGGTGCCGTGACGGCGGCAAAAGGAACAAACAGCGCCGCCGCCCCCAATGCGGGCCACACCGACATGCCCCAGAAATCGCGGTTCGCCGCAAAGATATAAAGCAGAACGAACACAAGGATCGGCACCACATCGGCGACACCGGCCCAAGGTTGCGCAAAGGTGTGAAACAGGAACGACCCGACGCCAATCACGCCAAGGATCACACACATCACCCGGCCCAATCCGAAGGTGCGCCGCCACAGGATCACCGCCGCCAGAACAAAGGCGGCATTGGTCACGGCGTTCATCGGCTCTGACCAGAACTCTGGCCCCATTCGCTCACAGTATCCGTCGACGGCGCGGGTCCAGTCCATGTGCCTTCTTTGTCCCAATGCTATTGGCGCCATCTGCCAATGGCAGCGCATTCGGTTAATCTAGCCACTCGCCGCTGTCATGCTAGGCTTGCCCCAAATCAACAGGGAGAGACCCATGCAAATAATCTGGCTAGGCCACGGCAGTTTCCGCATTGAAATCGGCGGTGAGGTGCTGCTGATCGACCCTTGGATCAACGGCAACCCGATGATGGAGGGACAAGACACCGACGCCGCCATCGCCGGGGCGACGCAGATCCTTGTGACCCACGGCCATTTCGACCACACCAACGACATCGTCGAGATCAGCCAAAAGACCGGCGCGCCGGTTTCGGGGATGTATGAGCTGGCCAATGTGTTGACCAGCATGGGCGCGGTTGAGGGCAATGCCTTCAACAAAGGTGGCACGGTTCGCTTTGGCGAAGTTGCCGTGACTATGGTGCCTGCCTCGCACAGCTCCTCAATGGCAGTGGACGGCGTAGCCCGTTACATGGGCATGGAAACCGGGTTCATGATCGAGGGTGACGGGCACACGATTTATCACTCCTCTGACACGGCCATCATGGCCGACATGGGCTGGATGGGGGCCTATTTCAGACCCGACATCGGTATTCTTTCGGCGGGCGGCTATTATACGATGGACATGCAGCAGGCGGCTTGGGCCGCGCTGGAGTACTTTGACTTCAAGACCGTGATTCCCGGCCATTACCGCACGTTCCCCGCCTTGGAACAATCGGCAGAGGTTCTGGCAGAGGGCTTGCCGGGGGTGGACGTGATCGAGCCACATGTCATGCAGCCGATCACGTTCTAAACTCCGGTCCTGTTCCCGGTAGGGTCCGATACAAAGAAAACGTCCCGGCGGCGCGAAAGGGTCGGTGGGCGGGCGATGCGGCCCGCAGGGACGCGAGTCCCGTCCCCGACCCGTCAGGGGATCATGGCGCCCCGTCGGTCAAAACTGACTTTTTCGGTCGTTAGATCGTCATAGATCACCTCAACCGTCATGCTCTCGACCGACTTCAGCGGGAAAGCGCGATAGGGCAGCCCGTCGTCGGGCAGCATGGCGTTGGGGGCATTGGTGTCCTCATGGCAGTCCGGCAGCGGCCACGGTTCCGGCTCTGCCCCGTTGATCCCCACATGGATCGCCACCAACCCACAGCGCCACGCCCAAAGGTGGGTGACATAAACCAGATCCTGACCGTCGAACTCCCGCACCGCGATCCAGTTGGCGCGGGTCGCGCTCAGGATCGGTTTGACCTCCACCGCCGTGGTAAAGCGACCCGTGGCAACCTGCTGTTCGGCTGGGTAGGGCAGCACGGGGACGGGTGCCGGATCTGCCTCGGAACTGGGCGGCGGAGCCTCGGCCGAGGGGGCCCGTGCATCTGCGGCCTCCACCTTGGGCGCGGATGCGGTTTCTACCCGCTCTGCGGGGCCATCAGGTCCGCCGGTGGCGATGGCAATGACAACAAGAATGAGATCGAGCATAAGACGAATCCTGTCTGAAATTCCTCAAGTTGGCCGCTTTCGATGCGCGCCCCGCCCGCCTATAGTGCCGACAAAAGGGCAACGGGCAGGTACACCATGACACGCGAGGGCAGTGCGGCTCAAACTGTAAATATTCTGATCGTGGCGCAGGCCGGGCGGTTGTCCTATGAGGCGGTGCTGTTTGCCGCCTCTTTACAGGCGCAGGGCGAGGACCGCTTTCGCCTGATCGTGGCAGAACCCGTGCCCGGCCCGCTTTGGGAGTCCGATCCGCGCATCCGCCAGCCAGATGTGCGCGCCCTGCTCAAGGATCTGGGCGCAGAAATCCGCCCCTTCGAGGCGCAGTATTTCGGCGGCTCTTATCCCTATGGCAACAAGATCGAGGCGCTGCGTGTCCTGCCCGAGGGAGAGCCGTTTGTCTTTTTCGACACGGATACACTGCTCCTTGACCGCCTGTCGCGGGTGCCCTTCGACTTCGACCGGCCCACAGCATCCATGCGGCGCGAAGGGACATGGCCGCAGATTGAACTCTATGGGCCGGGCTATACGCAAACCTGGAAGGCGCTCTACGATCGTTTCGGACTGGACTTTGACAGCAGTCTCGACCTTGGCTGGCCGGATGAATACTGGCAGCGGTATCTGTATTTCAATGCCGGTTTCTTTTTCTACAAATGCCCACAGATGTTCGGAGATCTGTTTCTGGACTACGCCCTGTCGGTCCGTGACGATCCGCCCGCCGAACTGGTCTGCCAGAGCCTTGATCCCTGGCTGGATCAGGTGGTTCTGCCGCTGGTGATCCACCGGCTGGGCGGCGGCCGGGACATGTTGCCCAAGGGGCTGCTGGACGGCGAAGTCAGCTGTCACTACCGGGTGCTGCCCCTGCTCTATGCGCGTGAGGCAGACCGGGTGGTCGAAGTGCTCGAAGACATCACAGCCCCCAACCGGATCAAGAAGGTGCTCAAGGAATACGATTCCTTCAAGCGGATGATCTATCAGGGGCGCGGGCAAAAGGTGCGGGCGCTGTTTGACCGCGATGATCTGCCCCGCCGCGAACAGGCGATCCGCAACAAGATCAAGCGCGAAGGGTTCTGGATGCGCTGAGTCCAGATTTCAGGCCGTGTCAGCGCGGCGTCGTGATACACTGAGCCAGCGATCAGGACGAGGTGTTTTCATGTCGGATTTTGTCACGGTGCTGGTGGGCACCACCAAAGGATTGTTTCTGCTCCGCTCAGATACCGAACGGACGCAATGGTCGGTCAGCGGGCCGCTGTGCGACGGCTGGTCGATCAACCACGCGATTGGCGATCCTGAAACCGGCGCGCTGTGGGCCGGGGGCGGCGGTGAATTTCACGGCGCTGGCGTCTGGCGGTCGACCGATGGCGGCGAAAGCTGGGCTTTGACCAAGCTGGCCGATGGCACCATGGACGAATGGATCCGCAATGATCCGGAAACAGCGGCCTTTTTCGGAACAAAACCCCAGCCCCCTGCCCCCTTTTCCGGGCGGGTGGAAGCGATCTGGTCGCTGGGACAAGTGAATGGCAAGCTGTACGCCGGGGCCAAACCGGCGACGCTTTTTGTCAGTGAGACCGGCGGCGAGACCTGGGAGGCCGTCGAGAGCCTGACCGATCATCCCTCCTCGGACAGCTGGCAGCCCGGTGGCGCGGGCCTGACGCTGCATACGATCGTCAGCAGCCCGGCTGATCCGGCCAAGATGTGGCTGGGCATTTCCTCTGCCGGGGTTTTTGCCACCGTGGATGGCGCGGAAAGCTGGGAGAGACGCAATCGTCTGTCCAATGCCGAGGCCTGCGGTCACCACCATCATCCCGCTGCCCCCAAGGACGGCGAGACCGGGCATTGCGTCCACAATCTGGTGCGGGCCGGAGGGGACGGCGACCTGTTGTACCAGCAAAATCATCACGGGGTCTGGCGCTCATCCGATGGGGGGCGCAGTTGGGATGATATCACCGAGGGGTTGCCCTCGACCTTTGGGTTTCCGGTGGCTGTGCATCCCGACAAGGCTGGCACGCTTTGGGTGCTGCCCTTGAACGGGGACAGTGCCGGGCGGTATCCGCCTGACGCCTCGGCGGCGGTCTGGCGGTCGCGTGATGGCGGCGATAGCTGGGCGGCGTGCCGGGAGGGGCTGCCGCAGGCGCATTGCTTTTTCACCGTGCTGAGGCAGGCGATGGCCACGGATCGGGCCGCCGCGCCGGGGGTGTATTTCGGGACCAATTCGGGCTCGATCTTTGCCAGCTTTGACGAGGGAGACAACTGGTCCGAGATCGCGCGGCATCTGCCCACGGTCTTGTGTGTGGAGACGGTCATGGCGGGGTGATCCGATCTTTGTCCACGCGTGGACAGAGACCGCCCCTAGAAAAATCAATGCGTTACAGAGACGAATTTACCTTTGGGTAACGAATGGCCGGTTCGGACGCATCGTCCGATCCGGCCATTTTCCGATGCTCAGTTCAGCGTATAACAGACCGGATCAGAGGCGCAGCGGCCGATGGCGGCGCGCAGGACTGGTGACTTACCGTCCTGATACAGATTGTACCCGGCAGGCAGCATGTCGTGGCGTTCAAGCTGATACTGGTACAGTTCAAACACCCGCGCATCGGCGGAAAAATCGCTGGTGACATTGTCCAGCCGGTCGTAATGGGCCAGCCAGATCCGCGCGGCCTCGGCGTTGCGGCCCAGCGCGGCCAGCGCCAGACCGCGATAGAAATCGGCCTCATCCTCATGGGAACCTGTGAACCGCGCCACTTCCAGCAGCGCGTTTTCAGGCTGTCCCGCCATCAACAGCAGGCGCACATGCCAATCCCTGTCATAGCCGCTGTATCCGAGGAACCGGATATGCGCGCGATAATCGGTCAACGCCGCGTCGAACGCGTCGATGCGATAGTGTTCGTAAGAGCGCGCACGATACGCCTTGGAGGCCTCGGTATTCAGCAACCATCCGGTGTCGATGGCGCGCGTGCAGTTTTCGATCGCGTCATCAACGTAAGTGTCACATTCTGCGATCGCGGCCTTGGCATGCTCTCGGCGCGCGGTGTCATAGTAAAGCGGCCCCTCCGGCAGGCCGACGACATAGGACAGGCCAAACGCCTCACTGTAGGTGTCATAGCCGAACTGGCCGGAAATGACGCAGTCGGAGGCGGCGGCACAGGCTGCAAGGGCGGCGCGTGACCCAGCACCGAACTTGCCGTCAATCGCGCCTGAGTAGACCCCAGCCTTTTGCAATAACCGTTGCAGGTCTTGGGCGCTGGTATCGGTTTCGTCCTGATCCTCTACAAAGATCGCCCCCATCCATGCCTCGACCGCCTCATCTGCGCGCCCGAGGCGGGCAAGGATGTTGCCGCGCACCACATCTGTCTCACGCTGAAAGAAGGAGCGCGACCATTGGCTGGTGACGGCGCGCACCGCATCCACGTCTTCGAGCGCGCCCGCGTAATCGCCTTTGCGGTAGCGGATGGCGGCGCGGTTCTTGAAAAGATTGTGGTCCGGGGGCACCGCATCAATGGCGCGGGTCATGACGGCGTCGGCCTCTTCAAACGCCTCGATTTCCGCATATTGCACGGCCAAAAAATTCTCGATTTGCGTGCGTTCAACAGCGTCGAAATCGCCCACCTGCAACATTGCCTCACACATGTGGATGTTCATTTCCGGCTGGCCTTGATTGCAACTGCCCTGCCCGTCCGGTTCGCCCAAGGGCATCAGCAGGCTGCTGGAGGCGCTGCGACTGAGATCCAATGAGGTGTCCGAGACCGGCACCGGCAACAGGTCCGGCGCGGCACCTGTCCCCGGCGGCAGGCAATCCGTCGCAAAGCTGCATCGCTGCACGGCGATGCGGGTCAGCGTTGAGTACGTCCCGTCGGCCACCTGATCCAAGTGCCCGCTGCTGATCAACGCCTCTTGCCATGACCGGATGAGGCTTTCGCTTGCCTCGTCGTCAGACAACAGAGTGTCCCAGACCTGAAAGGCGGTGTTCACCTTGTCCGCAGAGCGTTCGAACAGGCCCAGCCGGGCAAAGAACCTGTCGGGCGGGGCAGAGGTGGCCCCTATGGCGGCGCGCATTTCCAGCGCCGCATCCGCGTGCTGCCCAAGGGCGTCCAGCGCCAGCGCGCGGTTTTCTAGCAAAACCGGGGTCTCTGGGCGCAGTGACAGGGCGGACTGAAACGCCTCATGCGCGGCAAAGGCGTCTCCGGTGGCGAAAAACGCCGCCCCGACGGCGTTGTGCAGCGCCGCTGCGTCATTGTCCTCCCAGTCGCGCGAGGCCAGCGCGGCCCGGCATACGCGCAGGATCTGGTCCCAACCCTTTGCATCGGTACACCGATGTAACCCGACCTGCGGCGGCGGGGTGACAGCCGCAACCGGCGTCTCGCTGGCGTCCGCTGCGGCAAGGTTCGCCAAGAGGGTTTCGGCGGTCTGGGCGGAGGGGCAATTGGGGTAGCTCTGGATATGCAGCCGCAGTTCCTGCGCGCCCAGCGGGCTGACCCGCCCCAGATGCGCGTCGGCCCCGGCGCAGGGGGCCGCATTGACGATGCCAAGCGCCGTCAGTTCATCGGCGTCAAACACATACATGTCGTCCGCCGGGGTCAGCAGCATCTTGTTGACCACCGCACCGTTCACGCCAAATTCGTCATAGGCCGACATGATGTCCGCCAGCGCGACCTGCCCCGAACGAAGGCTGTCGCTGGTCGAGGACAGTTGATGTACGCCAAGCGCGCCCTGCGCCACGCGTTCGCCCCCGGCGAAAAACAGGTAGGAGCAGGCCGAGAAACAGACAGCGCTGCCGGGGATCAGCGTCCGCAGCCCTGCCTCATGCACCACATAGGACATTGTCAGGGCCGAATGGACCGATCCACCGCGGCTGGAGAGCGACAGTTGCGTGACATGAGGATAGGATTTGAGCGCGCGGTTCAGCATGACCGGTGTGCGGATGTCGATTTCATCAACCAGTGACAGCAGATGCGGTGCGTCGGTGTCGTAGAGAATGGGGTAAAATTCGGTCTCTTTCTCTGCCACTGCAAGCTGCGCGCACATCGCGAAGACGGCGGAAAGCGTGACTGTTGAATAGCGGACACCTTCGGGACAACGCATATCAAATCGCCTTTTGAAAGGTTCCGGGCGTGGCGCGGAAATTGCGCCGGAACAGGCCATATTCTGCCTCAAACAGCGCGAAATCTCAATGGAATGCTCTGGGACGCGGCATTGCCGGTTCTTGTCGAACCCGTCTGGAAGAACGGTTCTCAATCCCCTAATGCTGAACGCATCGCATTTCAGGGAGAGAGTACCATGACTCAGGAAAACCCCAGCTACGGCTTTGACACCCTTCAGATCCACGCAGGCGCGCGGCCCGATCCGGCCACTGGCGCGCGGCAGGTGCCGATTTACCAGACCACGGCCTATGTGTTCCGCGACGCCGAACACGCTGCCGCGTTGTTCAACCTGCAAGAGGTCGGATACATCTATTCGCGCCTGACCAACCCCACCGTTGCCGCCCTGCAAGAGCGGGTTGCCGTGCTGGAAGGCGGCGCGGGTGCTGTTTGCTGTTCGTCCGGTCACGCGGCGCAGATCATGGCGCTGTTCCCGCTGATGGCACCGGGGCGCAACGTGGTGGTGTCGACGCGGCTGTACGGTGGCTCGATCACCCAGTTCAGCCAGACCATCAAGCGCTTTGGCTGGTCCGCGACCTTTGTCGATTTCGACGATCTGGACGCGGTGGAAGCGGCGATTGATGACGACACCCGCGCGGTGTTCTGTGAGAGCATCGCCAATCCGGGCGGTTATATCACCGATCTGGACGCGATTTCGGCGATTGCCGACAAGGCGGGGTTGCCGCTGATCGTCGACAACACCTCGGCCACGCCGTACCTGTGCCGCCCGATTGAGCATGGCGCCACGCTGGTCGTGCATTCGATGACCAAGTACCTGACCGGCAACGGCACCGTGACCGGCGGTGTGGTGGTCGACAGCGGCAAATTCGACTGGTCCGCCAGCGACAAGTTCCCGTCCCTGTCCGCGCCCGAGCCCGCGTATCATGGGCTGAAGTTCCACGAGACGTTTGGCCCGCTGGCGTTCACGTTCCACGGCATCGCCATCGGTCTGCGCGATCTGGGCATGACGCTGAACCCGCAGGCGGCGCATTACACGCTGATGGGGATCGAGACGTTGAGCCTGCGGATGGAACGCCACGTCGAGAACGCGATGAAGATCGCCGCCTGGCTGGAGGGACATGACGCGGTGGCGGGCGTGACCTATGCCGGGCTGCCGTCCTCGCCCTATAACGACCGCGTGGCGCGGATCTGCCCCAAGGGTGCGGGTGGTCTGTTCACCGTGGCACTGAAGGGCGGCTACGAGTCCTGCATCAAGTTCGTCGACGCGCTGGAGATCTTCAGCCATGTGGCCAACCTTGGCGACACCCGCAGCCTTGTGATCCACTCGGCCTCGACCACGCACCGGCAGTTGTCCGAGGAACAGCAGGTTGCGGCGGGCGCGGCCCCGAACGTGGTGCGCATTTCCATCGGGATCGAGGATGCGAACGATCTGATTGCCGACCTGGATCAGGCGCTGAACAAGGCGAAGTAAAACGGCAAAGGGCGGGGATTTCCCCGCCCTTTGTCTGTTGCGTTCCCGGTGTCCAAAGCGTCACTCGGCGATGGAAAACACCATCGTCACTTCGGCACGCACCTCAAGCTCACCTGCGGCGACCGGCACGTCCTTGGCCACAACCGCCTCTTCCAACATCATTGGTTCCGCCCGCGCGATGGAGCGCACCAGCGGCTCTGCGCTGTCGCGCAGTTCCAGAACCGTGCCAAGCGTCACACCCGCCGCATCGGCATAGAGTTCCGCCTTGGCCATGGCGTCGGCGACGGCGCGGCGCCGGGCCTCATCCTCAATCTTGCGCGGCTCTTGCACGCTGAACGACAGGTTCTGCAACTTGTTTGCGCCATCATCCAGCACCGCCGACAACAGCGCACTGATACCGTCAATGTCACGCACCCGGACGCTGACCGTGTTGGTGGCGTAGTAACCCAGAAAGACGTCCTCGTTGCGTGTGTTGTCCCAGCGGGTCTGTTCATTGACCCGCAATTGCGTGGTCTGAATGTCGCGCGTTTCGACCCCCAGATCGGCGAGCCGGGCAAGAATCGCCTCGACTGCCACTGAGGTCGCGTTCATCGCCTCGACCGCCGTCTGGCCGCGCCCGTCAGCGCCCAACGTGATCACCGCCATGTCGGGAACCACGGCCAGATGGCCCTCTCCCGACACGGTCAAGCGGCCCTCGGCCACAGCGGCGAGTGGCATGGCGAAAGCCACCACCGTCAAGAATGCCAAAATTCGCATAAATTGCCTCACAATCTGTAGGATTCTGGAACGACTGTCTCGCGAAGTGACAAAATCGGCAAGGGTGCAACAGCGGCTTTCTTTTCTTCGGCAAAGAGTTGCCTTATATAATTGAGACGCTGCGCTAGGACTCCCGCAGTGATGGCAGGCCTGATAAGAACCGCACATGACACCAAATTTTGCGCTCTCGCTCTCATTCGAAGGTATCGCCCTGCTCCGGCGGATGGGTCCACGTTGGGCCCTGATTGATGATGTCCCGCTGGATCACGACGACTTTGATTCGCAGGTTCTGGACCTGCGCGATCAAGCCGAACGCCTTGATCCGACCGGCGCACAGGTGGCGCTGATCATCCCCAACGAACAAATCCGTTATCTGGATCAGCTTGATCTTGGCGGCGATGAGATCACCCGCGACACTGCCATCCGCGCCTCACTGGACGGGGCAACACCCTATGCGGTGTCGGAATTGAATTTCGACTATGTGGTGAGCGGCGGGCGGCTGCAAGTCGCGGCAGTGGCCAACGAAACGCTGGATGAGGCGCAAAGCTTTGCCCGCGAACACGGGTTTGAGCCGGTCTGTTTTCTGGCAAAGGCGCCTGACGACAGCTTTGACGGGCCTGTGTTTTTTGGCAAGGCGGCCAACTGGGGGCGTGTGGTGACACGCCCGGCCCGCGCGATCGAGATTGTTCCGGCGGATGCGGCCGCGCTACGCCCCCTGCCGAAGCCGGAACTTGCAAACGCGCCTGCGCCGAAACCGGTCAAACAGCCAGAGCCTGAACCTGAGGCGTTTGTTCAGGACGTGCCGGTTTTTGAGAAAGAGCCGGTTGCTGACGAACAGGGTGTAGAGGAACAACCCGATCCCGGTTTGACATCGCTCGCTCAGGACACTGACGCCCGGCAGCCTGACCTTTTTGTCCCCGAAGCTCAGGCCTCTGAGCTGGTGGCCCCCAAGCCCACTGCCCCCCCCAAACCGACACCTCAGCCGGAATTTCACCTGAAACCGGACCCTGCCCCGGCAGCACAGGTGCAATCGACGCCAACACCCGCCGAACAGGATGCCGCGCAACCTGATCCGGGCGCGCCCAAGGCACCCGCCGCGCCGCGCGCGCCGATCGCCCCGCCGGTCGCACCAGCCGCTGCGAAACCGCTGGCGGCACCGTCGATGGACGCGCCACAGGTTCCCCCGAAACCTTTGGCAAACCCTCTGGCAGAACCATTGGCAGCCCCCGCTGCCGCGACGCCGAAAACCCCGGACCTGCCGCAGGCCCCGCCGCCTGCTGTGGCACAGTCCAGCCCCGGCGCAGAGACGGACAGGCCCCCGGCGTTTTCGACGATCCGCGCCGGGCGCAGCCTGCCCGGAGGGTCCGCCCCTGCCCTGACCGGAGAGTTCAAACCCCGGTTCACACCTGTCAGCCCGCGCGGCTCTGGCATGCCAGAGCCTGCAGATTCGACATCCGCCGATCCGAAACCGTCTGGCAAAACCGGTTTTTTCGCGACGCCGACCGCCTCGGCGCTGCTGGCGCAGGCCGCTGCTGCTGTTGATGCGACAGAGGCCGCCGCAACCACTGGACCGGATGCGAAACCCGCCGCTGGCGCGGCCCCGAAACGCACCGAGCTGCCGCCGCGGCTGAAAGCCAGAGCCAAGGCCCCGGCAAAATCCGGCCTCAAGGCGCTGCCCAAAGCTGTCGCAGCCCGGGCTGCCGGTCTGGCGGCAACCCCGACACGCAAACCCAAGACGGATGAGGGGATCGCCCCGCCCGTGGCCGCCCGTGAGGCAGCGCCAGTTGCGGTACCTGCGCGCAAAGGCCCCCGGCCCAACCCGCTGGCCAAGCTGGCCGCCCTGCGCGGACCGCGCGCCAACGCTGAAATCGGCGGACCGGCCTTTGCGACCGGCGGCGCGGCGGCTGCCACGGCGTCCCCCGGCCATGCGATGTTCGGATCGTCGAACGAACGGGACCGGATGACCGTTTTTGGCGCGCGCGACCGCGACACCACCGGCGGCAAGCCGCGCTATCTGGGCCTGTTGCTGACCGCTTTGCTGTTGGTGTTCTTGTTAGGTGTTGCGGCCTGGGCGTCGGTGTTCCTGGACGAAGGACTGGCGCGGCTGTTCCGGTCTAACGATGACGCACCGGCCAGCGCGGTCGCATCGCTGCCAGATGGTGCGGACACCGGTGTTGTGCTCGAATCCGCCACGCCCGCGGTTGTGTCTCCGCCAGTTGTCTCCTTGCGGCCGGTTGCCCGACCGGCCGAGGACG
>TARA_R100000789_G_scaffold100028_1_pt1 | contig 21035 bp, 21 predicted proteins | sample TARA_R100000789 | Tara Oceans TARA_R100000789 (sample SAMEA2623403) | marine metagenome | biome: marine biome (ENVO:00000447); feature: mesopelagic zone (ENVO:00000213); material: "saline water (ENVO:00002010), including plankton (ENVO:xxxxxxxx)" | depth 450 m
GATCGTGAAGTCTGAGTTACTGGTTCAGAAGATTGTTTCAGGTGGTCAATCGGGGGTCGATCGGGCGGCTCTGGATTTTGCGTTGAATCATGGCATCCCCTGCGGCGGCTGGTGCCCGGCTGGGCGTCGGGCGGAAGATGGTGTCATTCCTGATTGTTATCCGCTTCAGGAAACGGAAGAACGTCGCTATGATGTCCGCACGGCTGCGAATATCTCGGATTCCGATGGAACCCTCATAATTTCCCCGGAACCGCTGCGCGGTGGTACAAAATTGACACGAGATCTGGCTGTCCAACTGGGAAAACCTCTGCTGATCCTCTCCCCAAATGGATTAATCACAGCCGACTTGATTGAACCTTGGCTCAAAGAGCATAAAATCGACGTATTGAACGTCGCCGGGCCTAGAGAATCGACCAGTCCGGGAATTTCTCGTCAGACGGGAAAGCTACTGCAAGCGTTGATCAAGAATTGAACCTCCAGGTCAGGCTATGCCTGATGTTTTGAACCGGTAATTAACTCATTACGAGTGGTGCCACGGCTCTGTGAGCCGTGTAATTCGAACTGCACGGCTCACAGAGCCGTGGCACAAATTATTTAACATAGCTGAATTGTCAGGCAGAGCCTGACTGACGGCAAACTATTTAATCACAGAAGTGAAACATGGCTCAACAATACATTTTTCAAATGGAAAACCTGACCCGCATCTACGATGAGAAAGCGGTTCTGGAAAATATCTGGCTGTCATTCTATCCGGGTGCAAAAATTGGAGTCCTCGGCAGCAACGGATCCGGAAAAAGTACCCTGCTCCGAATTATGGCGGGGAAGGATAAGGATTTCATGGGCACGGCTGAGCCTGCCAAGGGTGTCAAAATCGGTTACTTCGAGCAGGAACCTCAGCTCGATCCCCAGAAAACCGTGGGAGAATGCATCGAAGATGGTGTTGAGGAATCTCGCGCGATTCTCGATCGCTATAACGAAATCAATATGAAATTTGGTGAGGAGATGACTCCCGAAGAAATGGAAGCTCTCATCGAAGAGCAGGCTGCCGTTCAGGATAAGATTGATGTCGGCAACTTGTGGGAACTCGATCGTCAACTCGAAATCGCGGCTGATGCATTGCGTCTGCCACCTGCTGAGGCAATCGTTGAACATCTCTCTGGGGGTGAAAAGCGTCGGGTCGCCTTGTGTCAACTCCTGTTGAAAAACCCGGATATGATCCTCATCGACGAACCAACCAACCATCTGGATGCCGAATCGGTTTCCTGGCTGGAACAGTTCCTCGACAAATTCCCGGGTACCGTTGTTGCGGTAACTCATGACCGGTATTTCCTAGACAATGTCGCTGGCTGGATTCTCGAACTGGATCGCGGACACGGATATCCCTACGAAGGGAATTATACATCCTGGCTTGAGCAGAAAATGAAGCGACTCGAAGTCGAAGAAAAACGGGAATCGCGTCGTCAGAAGGAATTGAAGCGGGAGCTGGAATGGTCGAAAATGTCTCCCAAGGCTCGGGCGACTAAAAACAAAGCTCGTTTGCAACGACTCGACGATCTGCAAAGTCAGCAATACGACGAACGTGAAGGCGCAGCAGACATTCAGATTCCGATTTCCCGCCCGCTGGGAGATCTTGTTGTGAAATTCTCGGGAGTCTCGAAATCGTTTGGCGATCGGACCCTCTTCAAGGATCTCGAATTCAACCTGCCTCGTGGAGGAATTGTCGGCGTCATCGGTCCGAATGGAGCCGGTAAAACGACTCTGTTCAAACTGATCATGGGCACAGAAAAACCAGATACCGGCGAAATTAAAATCGGCGAAACGGTCGACCTGGCTTATGTTGACCAGAGCCGCGATGCACTCGATGGCAAAAAAACGGTTTACGAAGAAATCAGTGGTGGACACGATACCCTTGAAATCGGGGGCTCAAAAATCCATGCACGTGCCTACTGCGGACGTTTCAACTTCAAGGGTTCCGATCAGCAGAAATTTGTCGGCGATCTCTCTGGGGGAGAACGAAACCGCGTTCATCTTGGTAAATTGCTGCGATCTGGTGGAAATTTAATGCTGCTGGATGAACCGACGAACGATCTGGATGTCGAAACATTGCGGTCCCTTGAAGAAGGATTGAACAACTTCAGCGGCTGTGCGATGGTGACAAGCCATGATCGCTGGTTCCTGGATCGAATTGCCACACACATCCTGGCCTTTGAAGGCGATGGAAATGTTGTGTGGTTTGAAGGGAATTATAAGATGTACGAGATTCAGCGCAGAGAACGTTTGGGAGATGTTTCCGATCGTCCTTCCCGCTCGCAGTTTAAACCGATTACTCGATAAACGATATGACCCCTCTCCCTCTTGGAGAGGGCTGGGGTGAGGGCATTCGACGTGATTTATGATAAGAACGTCCAATTCCTCTCCTCATCCGGCTTTCGGCCACCTTCTCCTCCAGGAGAAGGAAAGAAAATGTACCCAACAGTCTGATTGACGATTAACTCGGGAGTTCACTCATTTCCACTTTTAACGACTATTCCTCAGCCGCCTGGCAAGCCTGTTTATTGCCCGAGAACACCGAAACGTATTCGTTGAGTGAAGTTCGCACGAACGGAACTAACGGCGACCTGCTCGATATCCGTTACGACTGGGACAAAATTCCCGTTCCGTCCAGCTTGAAGGAATTCGAAACACGCTGGTCAACCCGCAACAATCCTCTCGATTACTCGGGTGTCTGGCGGTTTCGGGAACTGTTTCCATTCGCTCCGGAAAATCAGATCGTTACTATTGGTGAAGGTCAAACCGTTCTCCAGCAGAATGATGGAGTCGCAAAATATGCGGGGATCAACTCGGGTGGACTTTATCTGCAATATGAGGGGATGAATCCTTCCGGCAGTTTCAAAGACAACGGCATGACCGCCGCTTCGACTCACGCCCGCATGGTCGGTGCCAAATTTACTGCTTGTGCTTCAACGGGTAATACGAGTGCATCTCTGGCGATTTACGGAGGGATCACAGGGCTGTTTCAGGTTCTCGTGTTCGTCGGTTCTGGAAAAATCGCTTATGGAAAACTTTCGCAGGCACTCGATTATGGAGCCGTCACCTTGCAGATTGAAGGCGACTTCGATGACGCTCTTAAGCAGGTGCGTCGCGTTTGTGATCAAGCGGGGATTTATCTGTGTAACAGCGTGAATCCCTTCCGGCTCGAAGGTCAGAAATCGATCATGTACCGCGTGCTCGAAGGACTCGGCTGGGAAGTTCCCGACTGGATTGTCGTTCCCGGCGGAAACCTGGGCAATTCGAGTGCGTTCGGTAAAGCGTTCATGGAACTCAAAGAACTTGGATTGATTGACCGCATTCCACGATTAGCAGTTATCAATGCCGCTGGCGCCTCTACTCTCACTCGGATGTATAACGATGAAGGATTACGCTGGAATGATGGCAAGCCCGATCAGAATTTGATCGCCGAGTATTTCCGACGGATGGATGAACAGGATGGTCGAGCCGGGACGTTAGCATCGGCTATTGAAATCAATCGCCCGGTCAATTTGACGAAATGTCTGCGGGCACTTTCCGTGTGTGATGGCGTTGTTCGCGATGTGTCCGATGAAGAAATTCTCGATGGCAAAGCTCAGGTCGGTCGTCACGGATTCGGTTGCGAACCGGCCAGTGGAGCCAGTGTGGCCGGGGCCAAATTGCTGCGGGAACAGGGAATCATCGCCCCCAGCGATCGAGTCGTCTGTATTCTGACAGGCCATCAATTGAAGGATCCAACCGCGACAGTCGCTTATCATTCGGGTGATCGGGAGGCTCTGGCAAAGTTTGGTCCCGTCGAGCCTCACTTTGGAAATGCCCCCATTCGTGTCGACAACGACTTCGATAAAATCATGAAAGTCATCGAGCAATATTCTGGGGAATAGTTGCTGGGGATTGAATCCAGTCTATGAAACCCCGTAATATCTTATAGCCTGAATATTAAGAGGCGAACGTATGCAGATCAAATCGCAGAAGTGCTCAGGATCCTTCTGAGAACAATACAGGAAACGGTTGAAATCGATGAATAATCCTTATGAAGATCTGGAATATCTCTCCGAAAATCTCCCTGACGAAGGCGAGTCGGTCATCATCAGCCGACGCCGTGGCCAGTTGGTTTGCGAACCGTTCATGGATTCTCAAACAAGTTCAGAATCGACTGCTGGCGTGATCAACCGCGAATTTTATGGACGTCTTGTTGCTACTAACGCAAAATTGAGGCACTTCTGGTCACGTCCGCTGATACTGGCTTTGCTTTTGATTTACGCGGTCAGTATTGGCATGCAACAGTTCTTTAATCTGGGCTGGTCAGACTGGGTTCTGTATCTGGCTGCAGCGACAGTCATCTTAGTTTCTGTCGGTTCGCTGGTTCGATTTCGACAAAGGATTTATTTCCGATCGATTGTCTGCCCGCTGCTTCAGCAATTAATGAGTGATCATCAGATCGACAAATACTCTTTGATTGCTTATCTCTCGACACAACGGCAACTCGGACCACTTTACGTGGCGATGACTCGCTGGACGTGAACTTGCCCTATATTTGGACTGTTTCTTTTGTCAAAGGCAGTGCAGGCATTTTCTCGCAGACGCTCCGAGTTAACTAATAGATTTGATAAACACCATGTCTCACCGTTACGCCGCTCTAGTTTCGATTCCCGGACTCCGTGCTCAAGATATTGCTGAGATGCCGACGCTCTCCCGGTTGGCTGATCAGGGTTCACAGGTTCCGCTTGTTCCCTCCTTTCCACCCGTGACTTGTCCCGTGCAGATTTCGATGTCTACTGGAGTAGACCCATCCGAGCATGGGGTAATTGCCAACGGGTTTTACTGGCGGGATAAACATCAGGTAGAAATGTGGACGGCCTGGAATGAAGTGATTCAGTCACCGCGTATCTGGGATCGATTAAGGGAACACGACGACGAATTGACTTCAGCGGTCTGGTTTCCATTACTGACCAAGGGGACGACTTCCGATTATGCCTGCACGTTCGCACCGATTCATAATCCCGATGGATCGGAATCGCTCTGGTGTTATACGAAGCCAACCGAATTATATGGCGAATTGCGGGATGAGTTAGGACATTTCCCGCTCAAACATTTCTGGGGGCCACTTGCGAACATCAAATCGAGTGCCTGGATTATCGACTCGGCTATCGTCGCCGCTCAGAAATATGCTCCCCGATTTCATTTCATTTATCTGCCGCATCTGGACTATGCCGCTCAGAAGTTTGGGCCCAATAGTCCCGAAGCAAAACAGGCACTGGTTGATCTGGATGCGGAACTGGAAAAGCTTGTCAGCGGATTCGATCAGGCCGGTTTGAAAGATGTGCTGTGGTTATTCGCAGGAGAATATGCCATCACAGAAGTGGATGCAATTTCCTATCCGAATCGATTGTTACGCGAAGCGGGTTTATTGACCGTCGAAACGAAAGAAGACGGCGAGTGGATCGATTTTGCAAACACGCCTGCCTGGGTTCTGGCGGATCATCAATTTGGACATGTCTTTATAAAAGATGCAGATAACATCGACAAGGTAGCAGAGATTCTGCGAGCCGATCCTCTGATTGAGCAGGTACTGGTAGGACCGGAGCGTGCCAGTGTGAATCTCGATCATGAACGGAGCGGTGAAATTGTCATCATTTCCAAGCCGAATGCCTGGTTTGCCTATTACTACTGGCTGGATGATAACAAAGCTCCTGGCTTTGCCCGAACGATCGATATCCATCGCAAGCCTGGCTACGATCCGTGCGAGATGTTTATCAACATGCCAAGCATGCAAACTCCGCTCGATGCCACACTTGTCAAAGGCTCGCATGGTTATCCCGCCGATTCTCCTGAACGAGAAACCGTTCTGATCAGTTCAGATGCCAGCCTGATTTCGAGTGATCGTGTTCGCGATGTTGACCTGGCCGAGATTGTTTATAAAAACTTTGGAATTCAATAACAATTATTTTTTCCAAAACTGCCAGGGCTTCTTTTTATTGACTCTGGGAGCTGGTTTCATCAAATCCTCAAATGTTTTCGGTTGGGATCGTGCACCACTGGAAACATCGTTGATCGTCTTCTGGATATTGAGATTAATTTTATCAGTAGGGTCCAGCTTAAGAGCCGCGTGAATCGTTTTTTCAGCTTCTGGAATTTTACCCGCTAAGAGATAGGCGATGGCCAAGTTGCCAATTGTAGGCGAATTGTCCGGCCGTAAACTGGCAGCATGCTGATTCACTTCGACAGCTTCCTCAAATTTGTTGAGACTCAAACAGGCTCCCGCTAATTCGCGAGGAATGGCTTCCACATTCTTTTCCAATTCGAATGCACGGCGAAATGCTTGATACGCCTTTTCTGTATTTCCAACAGCCGAATGCCCTTTGCCATAAAACCAGAGGGCATTCCACCAGTCAGGCTCTTCAGCGAGCACCTGATCGAGCAATGACAAGGATTCCTGAACTTCCTCGGCCGCAGTGCCAGTCAGGAATGGTTGACCGGGGTTATGAAAATGTTTCCGAATAACTTCTGAAGCGCTTTTGAAATATGCCTCAACCGGAGTGGATGTCCGACCAATGAATAGCTCTTTACCAGTTCTCTTATCACGATAGACTTCGATATTCCCTTCAACACGCAGAAATTCCATCTCTTTCATGTCTTCTTTTGTACCGAAAATTAAACCCGAGCCGACTTTCGGATCCCAACCTTCATAAGCAAAAAGTTTTTGAGGATCCGTCCCGACTTTCCAGGCAATAATCGCCTTTTCCCAGCGTGTTGACGCAAGCCATTCACAGTAGGGAGTCACCGACTGATCGAACTCATTGATGATCACCAGATCAGAATCTGGTCCCTGTGTCCCATTAATGTCTAACTCGTCCAGCGATTCCCGATATTTGACGGCATCTTGATGAGTCATAAAACTGCTGGCCCAAAGATGGTCGTCAGCGATCGTTCTGCAGTTGGCAGGTTTCAAGGTACCATCATCAAGCAGATGCTGAATTCGACTTTTCAGCATAACTACCGCATAACCTTCAATGGGAATTGTCATTGGGTGCCCCTTTAATCGGCTTCATAAATTCAGCAAGTTCCCCGATGCTCGCGTGCTTGTTCATACTCCATAATAAAATCGTCGACGGACGTGCTGGCTATGATTTCGGCGATTGCATCCAAAGGCAAGTCGTCAAGAGTTTTAAAACGGATACAGGATTTCCCCATATTGAGTTTCTTATTGGCTGCCTTAAATGCCTTGACCAGTTCTCCCATTTTTCCCGACTCCTGATAAACACACATCAAATACAACGAGCAGTAATTCTTCTGCGAAGCCAGCGCAATGTAATTGAGTGGTTGTTTGTTGTAGGTCTCTGGATAGCGATTCAAGGGAACTTCATAACTGATCATTCCCCAGTTCATCGTTTCTTCGTAACCTGACGGGAGATTCTCGATGATCAGCTTCCGAAGTTCGCTGATCATCTCACGTCGCTCTTCCGGTAACGACTTCAGATATTCAGAAACCGTTTTCGCCTGACTGGATACCATGGGATATTCCGATCGGATCGAGCTATTGAAAACGCTTATTTAACTCTGCCAATCCATTGACAACAAGTTCCCAATCACCAATCAGCACATAAGTGCGGAACTGATAGTCGCTCGCGGGAACTCCTGAGGAATTACGATAGCGATAAACGCAATTCCATTTCACGACATGATGGTCAGGAAAAGCAAATCGACCGTATGCGGGACCTTGCCATCCTTCAGAAAATTCGACCGGTGGTATCACGCAAGCCATGGCATATTTTTTATCTGCGGTTGCAAAAATCAAAGGATGCTTCTGCTCGCCCGGACCGACGGAAATCGGCATGATTTCGCCAGTCGCAAGATCATAAGTAAAGAAATGATCAAACTCTGGGGGCATATAACCGGTGAGGACTTCGAATTGGGCGAAGTTGTGTTGTTCATCAATCGGTAAACCGAAGGTGGTCTCATACTCAATGACCTGCGGCAAGCCTTCAATCCCAATCTGCACACGTTTTGTGAGCGTATGATTGGAGAGAACAGTTTGATTCTTAGCCGGGTTTCCCAATGAGTTTCCCCCCGGCGGCAGCCAGAATGCCATTTGTATTGTCGTCTGCAACCGATTTTCATGAGCAATCAGATGGAGCAGACGACTTGAAGAAGTTGGCCCAGCACCATCGGCGACGGAACCAGCCTCCGTCGGGTTAAAGGTCTCGGGGATCATTGGAGAACCAAAGTCGAAGTTCGTCGCTGACTGCAATTGGCGACCATGATCGGTGCTGTTGATAAACTCCTTGCCATTCCAGGTCACAGAATGAATTGCCCCGGCAAGTCTCTCGGTGGTTGTGATCACGATTTCCGAATCAGCCAGTGGATTACGAGTTGTACTATTGCCCGAAACGTTGAATTCCTCAGCAGAGAGAGTCGAAGAGAAAAGACAGATGCTACAGAGTATCAACCAGGGAAACAAAAACCAGGCTTTTGTCGAATTCATTAATAAGCCATACAAGTAATTCGTCGATTTCGTCAGGCAATACCTGACCTACAGTTCTGAACAACATCAAAATCTAATATTAAAAAGGTGAAGCTGATGGTGGAGTAGCTGCAGGTGCTTCAGAAGATGCTGCAGGAGTTCCATTAGGATTGGGTTTAGCCGGAGCACGTTTGGCCGCTGGTTTTTCTGTCGACAACTCGACTGTCTGGAGGGAAAGCAGGATCCTATTTTCTAACTCTTCCCCGGCACTGACATTACGAGGGAGTGCATACACGAGTACCATCCGCATATCGCCATTCTGAAAGAGATAAACACGGTATTCCCGACGCAAATCATCTTCTGGGGTTTCTTCAGGAACCAGTGTGATCGTGGTGAACTCTTTTCGGGGAGCAAATTTCTCATCTTTTGGTTCTGGAACGGTTTCGTGAAACCATTTGTTGACGCGATCCGTTGCTGTTCCACGACTTTTCTCATCGATCACAACTTGTAATGCATCGATCATTTCATTCATGACATCTTCATGAAATTTCAGCGGATCTCCAATTTCATCTTTCGTTTTAAACGTCTGCCAGTATTCGTAGTTCGTCAGCAAATACAGATAGCCTGTTTCTGATGAAGTCGCTCCGGAAGCATCGACTGTTGTGAGATTGGCCTTCCACGCAGCCGTCATTCCGGGGAGTTCCATTTCCGCAAATGTCGGCTGCCGCGGATCAACCTGAGGAGTTTCATCCTCTTCAGTAGATTTCGGACGGCGTGCGGGGGCGGGAATCTCAGAGAATTGTTTGGGGACCCGCATGGTCACGCCATCTTTCACGAACTGCGGGCTGAGATTCTGATTCAATCGATCGATAAAATCGAAATATGTCGTCGTAAATTCCAGACGATCTTCATAGGTTTTCGTGCCACAGCCCATGCAGGCAACTGCCAGGATCGAGTAAGCCATCCAGTCTGCCAGCCATTTTATTTTCGAGCACTGCGCCCCACGAGAGCAAAACATAGGTGATATTTCTAATAGTAGATAATGAGCAGCGACGTCCGCTCAGACGAAGACGATCCGACAGAAATCGGTTCATAATTGTGCACTGATTTTCGTTGATCGAGAGGCTGGAGTCAATTGTGGCGTAGGCTTAACGGGAAATTTGAGCCGGATCAGTCAGGAGATGAGAACCTGATCTTAGGAAAAGAATTGAACCGCCAAGACGCCAAGGCACGAAGAGATTTCTCATTTTCGAAGATCAAAAAAATGGACAGGTATTGTCTTTAGACTCCACATTACACAAGACTCTTCGTGCCTTTGAGATAATCTGAATTTCTATTTTCTAATTCAGATCTTCAAATTCTCTCTGAATTTGGCGTCTTGGCGGTTCATTATATTTTGGCAGTTTTGCATAGGAATTCGCTTGAAAATTCCGCTCTTGGCTCATTTTGGGGCTTTCGGTAAACTTCCGCCGCTATTCCAGAGAGAATGGTTCCAAAAAAGACACTCTTTTCATGCGTCAACCGGTTTTACCAATCCTGATTTTGATCGTTTTCTGCCTTGGCCTGGGCTCAGGTTGCGTCAGTCGTCGGCTCACGATCCGTACAAATCCGCCCGGGGCGCTGGTCAAACTGAATGGGAAACGACTTGGTTTTTCTCCCGTTTCGACCGATTTCACCTACTACGGCACCTACGAAATCGAACTCGTCAAAGATGGTTACGAGACCGAAACCATTCTGCAGAAGATTTCCGCTCCCTGGTATCAGAAATTTCCGATCGATTTTTTCTCGGATAACTTCTCGCCTTTTCAGGTCACCAATCGCCATGAATACACCTGGCCATTACGACCCAAGAAAATTATTCCGACCGACGATCTGCTCAATCGAGCCAATCAGTTACGTTCCGATGCCCTCATTGGTCCTTAGCATTCTTCAATTTCCACAGCATTTGATTCCAAATCTCACACCCAAGGGGCTTCCCCATAAGTGTTTGTCCTTCCGCAGCTTCAGAAATAGCGTGAATCCCCTATGGCAGCATTTCGAGAACATGTGACCGTCAGTAGTTTGCTAGGTGTCGGCTACGGCGTGACAGCCTGGGTTGCTTATGGTTTCACGCCAATCGAATCGACTCTTGCGGGATTCCTTACTGCGTTCGGAGGCATGCTACCCGATCTGGATTCGAAAACTTCGCGGCCCGTCCGGGAACTGTTCGGAATACTGGCAGCGGTGGGGCCTCTGCTCGTGTTGGGAGAAACGCTGAAAGCACTTCATCTTCCGCCGACGCGTGAAGCGGGAGCTTTGACGTTTATCGCACTCTACTTATTAATCCGCTATGGAGGGTCCTGGCTGATTGGACATGTCGCAACTCATCGGGGAATGTTCCACAGTATTCCAGCTGCTCTCATTACTGGCCAGATTGCGTTTCTCGCACACTGCGATTCTCCCATCCCGACCAAATGGCTGATTGCACTCGGCATAATGATTGGCTTCTTCTCGCATCTGATACTCGATGAAGCCTACAGCGTACAATGGACGGGAGTTCGCGTCCGCCTGAAGAAATCCGCGGGGACGGCTCTCAAACTGATTGGTAAAGATCATGGCGCAAACATTGTGACTTATGGGATTTTAATCACACTCAGTTATGCCGTGGCGGGGAATATCATACTCGATTTAGAGAGCAGTAAGAAAACGGTAGAAATGGAACCGGTCGAACTCCATGAGACTGCTGAATTCCCAGATGATTTGTCGGAATCTGTGATTCGTTAATAATCAACACTGATTAAAACGGCCCAGCCTGAATGCTGTCCCAAGTCCACCAAATGACGTAAAAACTGGTGAAGATTGTGTAAGCGAAAAACAAACTCAGCATCCAACCGAGCATGTTGCCGGCAAAGACATCATCGTCATCGATTGGCTGATCTTCGGGGATGGCTAATTCATTATCAATCATTGTTGTGACCTTTTATTGACTGTAGGTCAGGCTGTGCCTGACGACAATACGCATCGAAATTTAATCACATCAGGCACAGCCTGACCTACGAGTCGATTATTTGATATTCAATAATTCACCCAGCAGATTATCGTGTGGGAAGGGATGCCCCTTGTGTTGCCGGAATCCCTCTCCGTAGGCAAAGCCATTTTCTTCGCCGCGGGTTGCACTCCAGCGTTTGCAGCTGTCGAGATATTCATCCATGCCATGAATCGCCCGCAACCACTCGCGCTGACTCGCATGACAGGCCAGCATCTTGAGTTTTAAGTCCATCTTCTCTGTGATATCGACCACAAACTGAGGCGGCATTGGGTTGCCGTAATAGTCTGTCCCTTCAATGGGATCGACATAATACAGATAGGGCAAGTGATCCAGATAAGGAGCCGGGTCCCATTGATGGGTTTTGTAATTCGGCACGGTGGCTCCGAAACAGGCATCCTTCACAAGCACGCTGGTTGCTTCATGGTCGCAATGATAATCGAGCGGAGGAGCAGTGATGACGATATCGGGTCGAGCCTTGCGGATGATTTCGGTCACGCGGCGACGTGAATCGTCATCGTTAAAAATCGCCAGATCTCCGAATTCCCCGCAGACAAACTCCGCCCCCAACATCTGAGCCGACTTCTCTGCCTCACCACGTCTAACTGCTGCGATTTCCTTCTGCGATAAATCCATACTCCCCAGATCGCCCGCGGTCATCGTACAATAAACAATCTCGCAGCCCTTATCTTTCAACAACGCCAGCGTACCCGCGTATTGAAGTTCGATATCATCGGGGTGAGCATGAATTGCCAGAATGCGTTTCGGTTGGTCAGTCATTGATGTGTTCCATCGGGGCATTTGAAGCAGGATACTTGGAGTCAATTGTATATATTCAATTCTGACATGAAATTTCACCCGATGCAAACCAGCGAAAGATCCTACATATTCGTTTTCGCATCGGTCGCATCACCCAGAATGGAATTCAGGGCAGCAGTAATCAATGGCTCCTGGCCGTGATCCTGAGTGTAAATTCGGAAGATCAGAAAGCTGATCGGGAGTTGTCGGAAGAGTTCATCATCGTTCAGTTCTGTTGGCATTCCGACCGCGGGATCGAGCAGAAAGTTCTGGCCATTCACCGGCAGCTTGGCACTTGGACGATGATAGTGCTGGGCGACATCGTATCGTAAATCGATGTCCCGAAGTTCACTCGGCAAGCGTTCTTTCACCCGTTTGAGAACCAGTTCGGGCTCGGAGAAAATCGTCATCCGGGCAGCACCGGCTGTATGGAAATTCAATGTTCGTTCACAGGCCATTTTCCAGCTGACATCGCGACGCAAAATCGCATCCCATTGTCGCCCCAATTCCTGAATCTCGGGATTCGAACTCTTCGACCAGCGGGCAATATCGACCAGGAATGAGGTTTCTGTCAAATGCAGATATTCATCGAGATATTCGAGGGGATTGCCGGGGAAGAGATGTTTCATCGTTTGTGGAAACAGATCTTCCAATGCAATATCCAGCGCGCGAACTGTACGATGAAAATAGATGGTGCGGAATAGATTCGCTCGAGTCTCAATAAAGTTGACCAGAGTCGGTAAGCCGCGAATGTGAATGGTCAATCCCTGCGGCGTGAAAAAGCTGTAGTGCAGCAGTCGGGAGATATCGAACGCTTTGGTGTTATAGCCCGACATGTAGGCATCACGCAGGACGAAGTCCATGTTGTCGACAGTATAAATACCGCTGAAGAGAGATCGCAATCTTCTTAGCCAGACGGGGTGTCCTTCATCATCCTGCACGCTTTTTGGACGCCGAATCAGCCAGCCTATTTGGCGGGGATCGAGTACTTCGAGTGGTTTGAAGGCTCCATGAGGATTTCGACGCACGCCTCGAATGAGATCACCCAGCTCATGTTCGATCAGATAAGCCCCGACATCTTCGTGAGTCAGGTTGTATTGATCGAGATAATGATCATCGAAGAAGTGGCCGAATGGGCCATGGCCGACATCATGCAGCAAAGCGGCTAATCGACACAGACTTTCCACATAAGGTTTACTGGGAACACTGTCACAGGAATCGGCCAGGGAATCGTACCATTGATCGATGCAGCGGGACGCCAGGTGCATGGCTCCCAGAATATGCTGAAACCTCATATGTTCAGCAGAAGGGAACACCCACCAGGCGGTTTGCAACTGATGAATCTGCCGCATTCGCTGTACCCAGGGATTATCGATAATCTCCTGTTCAGAAGTTTCGTTGTCGGGCAGCCCGTAACGTGACGTGAAGGAAATGTATCCATGTATCGGATCGTGAACGAGACTTTCAGCCAGATAATCGTGAGACATGTGTGGATCGAATATGTTTCAATGGGTGAGGGAAAATTGATGCGGTTTGATTTTAGCAGGTCGGTTTGGAAGAGGGTAGAAAGGCCAGTGTCGAGAGGCTAGTGGCCAGTGTATTTTTTATGAATTGTTCGCTGTCACCTCATCACTGGCCTCTCGGCACTGGCCACTCTCAGATTCAGCTCGGCAGCTTCTTGCCGGAGACCTGATAGACGTAAGCCATGATTTCGACGAAGACTTCGTAAAGGTCGACGGGAATGGGGTGGCCGACTTTGACGTCTTTGTAAAGAGCGCGGGCCAGCGGTTTGCGTTCGATGATGGGGATGTTGTGTTCGCGGGCAATCTCCCGGATTTTCATCGCGATTTCGCCCATCCCTTTAGCGACGATATACGGAGCTTCGTTTTTTTCTGGATCGTACTTGATGGCAATCGAAATGTGTGTCGGGTTTGTAATCACGACATCGGCTTCTTTGACCGCCCCCATCTCCCGGGCAGAGGCGAGTTTACGGTGTGCCTCTTTGCGACGCTGACGCATTTGCGGATCGCCATCCATATTTTTCATTTCATCGCGAATCTCCTGCTTCGTCATTTTGAGATCCTGCTCGTACTTCCATTTCTGAAAGCTGTAATCGAGGATCGCAATCACGAGCATCGCCAGCGCTAACTGAAACGAGAGCTCAAGAATCGTCGAGCCGATCATTTCCATCACTACGTTTGTCTCAGCATTTCCCAGGATTTGCAATTTGGGCAGGTTCGTATAAATGAACCACGAGGCGACCGAAGCCATCACGATAATTTTGGCGACACTGGTTCCGAGTTTTGCCAGACTGGCAACGGAGAAGATTTTTTGAAAACCGGAAATCGGATTGAGTCTGTTCCACTTCAGACTGAGCGGTTCGCTTGTGAACAGAAATCCGATTTGAGCGAGGTTCGCCAGCAGAGCGGCACAGAACATTAAAGTAAGAAACGGCAGGATAAAATCGGAGACATGATAAAATAACTGCCGCATATCCTGGGTCACGCCCGCGGCATCGAGCTCGAGCAAAGCCGGCCCGGAGAGGTAGGTTTGCAGCATGACTGCAAAACCCTGAGCGATTCCCGGCCCGAAAAACAATAAGCCCCCCGTCGCGACCAGCATAATGGTAGCCGCGTTGACATCGACACTCTTCGCGACGTTGCCTTTCTGCCGGGCCTCGCTGCGACGTTTGTCGGTTGGGTCTTCTGTTTTGTCACCCTGATCGGAATCAGCCATGTTGGTAGTTTAAGTTTTTCAAAATTGTAGGGTGCGTCCCGATGCACCGTGCTGCCGGCATAACTTCTTATATGATTTTGAGTGTTTCCTGTTTCGTCACTATCTCACTTATCTCGACTGCTCTGAAATCGTTCGTCCTTTCCGGTGCGTCGGGACGCACCCTACAGTTTCAAACAACGTATCAATCAATATTATTGTCCATTGGAAATTAACGAATGCGTCATCGCGTCGAGGACTTGCGGGAAGAGTTCGACGATGCCATCTGCTGCTCCGGAAAGTGTGACCGTGAGAATCGTCAGGCTGACCATCGCTCGAATCGGAAAGCCGAGGACGAGGACATTGACTTGGGGAACGGTGTAACCCAGGAATCCCATCGCTACTGAAAGTAATGCCATTGCAGCCAGCAATGGCGCTGCTATCTGAATGGACAATGCCAACGATTGAGCCATCAGATTTCGCATCACTTCGAGCGAACCGGCATCAGCCCAGGCCATCCCAACGGGGATCACTTCAAACGTATTCATCAGGCTCATCAACATCATGAGATGACCATCAAATGGAGGCATTACTAATAGAGCTGTTGTCCCTAGCAGAAAAAAGAGCTGACCAGTGGGTGAGATACTTGTTCCCAGAGCCGGGTTGAAGATTTCGCTGAGAGCGGTACCTGTCTGCTGATCGAACGTTTCTCCCGCCAGTTGCAAGCCGGTAAGAATGATATTCACTCCCAACCCGAGCATCATGCCGATCGCCAGTTCGGTGGAAGCAATCCAGATCAGGTCGAACAATGTTGAAGGGACACCTTTCGCCTGAAGAAACTCCCGGCGGGTCAATCGAATCTCCTGAATTTCCTCTTCGGGCAAATTCGAGTCGAGTGCCTGCGGATGAAACGGTCGAGGAACCTCACTTCCTTCCAGGACTCCGTTTTGATCAAAATCGAGCGTTTCAAACCCACGTGTACGGATGTCTGGCAGAGAGGGAGTCACAATTAATGCCAGGGAGAACGCAAATAGGAATTTCACGTTTGATGGAATCGAGGTATGCCCAAAGAATGGCCCGATCAACATCAGTCCACTCAAGCGGACCAGGACCAGAATGAACGTCATGAAGTAAGCCAAAGCAGCATCGACCACCAGATGATGAGCCCAGTTATTGAGGGCTCCTCCAGAAATTTGATCGATGGCTTCGAACATGAGTGCATGAGTTTCAAAAATAATCAGTCTGCAGTGAGTCTCTACAGATTAGTGGGAATCGATTGCCACAGGTCGATGGTGTACTCAACAACCATGCCAAAGATCCAGGGCATCAACACAAGCACTGCTCCCACCATGGCGATGATCTTCGGAACGAAGCTGAGGGTCTGATCCTGCAACTGCGTCACTGCTTGAAACAGACTGATCGCCAGACCAACAACCATGGCAATCAGCATCACAGGAGTACCGACCAATAATGCCAGAATGATGGCAGATCGGGTAATTTCGACGGCGAGATCGATATTCATGTTTGGTTGAATGTTGAGGGTTGAGGGTTGAATTTTCAGGCAAAGACTGACCTGGGGATGAAGACACTGTTAGTTGACTCATCCCGTCCCAGTAAATGGTTGGACGCTGTGAAGCAACATCTCGACTGTGAGATACCAGCCATCAACGAGGACGAATAACAACAATTTGAAGGGGAGTGAAATCAGAACAGGAGGTAACATCATCATGCCCATGCTGATGAGAATCGAGGCGACCACCATGTCGATAATGATAAATGGCAAATAGATTTGAAATCCGATGATGAAAGCCGTCTTCAATTCGCTGAGCATGAATGCGGGAATCAAAACCGTAGTATGGACTTCATCAAAGTTTTCAGGAGCCTTCCAGTTGGAAGCTTCCGGGGTGCCGGGGGCTGGGCGTTGATAATCGATGAACATCCAGACGGCATTCTCGTTTTCGGTGCGGAAAATCTGATCGCTCATGAAACGACGAATTGGCTTGAGCGATCGTTCAAGAGCCAGTTCGAGTCCCGCCTCCTGATCCTGCGTCGTCTCATAAGTTGATTCGGAATAGGGTTGAATCCCATTCTCGTACGCCTGTTTCCAGACCGGCCACATCACCATAATGGTCAGGAACATGCCCAGCGAAAGTAAGACCTGATTCGGAGGCAACTGCTGAGTTCCCAGCGCCTGCCGTAGAATTCCGAGAACAATGACGATGCGAATGAAACAGGTCGTCATAATCAAAATGGAGGGAGCCAGGCTGATCAGCGTGAGCATGACCATCAGTTTCAGTGTCGGCGTTAATCCCTGTGGAGACACCATCTTGTCGGGATCGAATCCCTGAGGAAAAACAGACTCCGCGGGTGCTCCAATGATATCGGCTTGTCCTGATTCCAAGGGCAACAATGGAGCGACGGGGGCTCCCGAAAGATTCGAGATCATGTCCGACTGCGCGAAAACTTTCTCCGCTCCAATCGATAAACCGAAGGTGGCAACAATCAGGAAGCCGATTGCAATTCTGGCAGGGATCATAGTCGTCCCTCCCGAGCGGCTTCGAGTGTCTTTTCCAGATCCGCAATATCTTCAGCCGAAATCGAGGAGGCTTTGCGGGCTTCGTTGAAGGAAAAGGAAATCGGCTCTGAGGTGAGCGGTTGGCGTCGTTGCTGTTTTTGTCGCTCACGATGCTGACGATCAAGGTTCACTTTTTCAGAGTTTTTCAGCCCGCCTGAAAGCAGCATTTTGAACGAGGATGTCATATCGGTTTGTGGGCCAGCTGTTTTGCAGAGGCCGCGAATCTGATCGACTTCGACAGGATCTGTGATTTCCGCCAGCGTGTTCAATCCATCCAATGAGGAGCCGAGCACTAGTATTCGTTGACCCGCTTTGACAAAAATAATGCTGTGCCGCTGATCGACAACCTTGCGACCGAGAATATCGAGTACTTCGGCATCGAGCTTTTGAGCCGCAAAGGGAACCTGTTTTTTGACGACTTTAGAGAGCACAAAGATCACACTGATCACTCCCGCCAGCGCCAGGATGGGTGTCAATATTTTACTGAGACTCGATTGACCGGAGAGACTCGCTTTAGTGCCATCTTCATTCAAAGCAAACCGCCCCGTCGCTTTTTTCAAGGGGATCGGATCGACTCCAGAATCTTCTGGAGATGTCTCAGTTGGTACGGAATTAACAGGAGTCGCCTGATGAGAATTTTCTGATTTTGGATCATGAGATTGTGAATATTCTGACGAACCTGGTGATTGAAAAGATTCGGGAAGATTGATTGACGGCGAATAATTTCTCACCGCATTAGGTTGCTGCGTTTGCGCAGAGGGAGAGGTGAAGTAAGGATTTTCTGTAGATTGCTGAGCCCAGACTTCGGACGTGTTTGTTTTCCCGGCTGGGAATTCGTCTGCAACTACAGAAGGCCCTAAAGAGACAGTCAGCAGGAGCAATTGCGGAACGAATCTTAATGCAAACTGACCGGGCAATAATGAAAGTGCCACTGTCAATTTTGATTCGGTCTGTCCGTAAAGATTCCCTGAGAGAAGCATCCGTGCCCCCACTCCCCAACGTCGCAGATGTACTGCGGCTGTTTAATTATCTGGAATCGAGTTTCTATTTTTGTGGTGTCAGAATTTCTGCGACACGGACACAAAAATTATCGTTTAAAACCAGAACTTCCCCCCGGGCAATCAGGCGACCATTCACGAGAATGTCGACCGGATCGCCGGCTAATTTGTCGAGAGGCACAACGCTTCCCGACTTTAACGAAACAACTTCTTCAATCTGAAGTTCCGCACGGCCCAACTCAATTCGCAAATCGAGTTCGACATCCTGAAGCAGGTTCAACTCGCCACGTTGCGAGTTCCCCAGAACACGATTCAGGTCTTGCAATGGAAGCGAAGTCGCTCCCGAAACATCTTTTTTCTGACCGGGATGATTTCCAAAATCTGCTGAAATTGCCGCGGCCAGATTGGCCTCAGCCTCGTTCAATAATTCCTCAGTCGCATGGTTCGGCTGAGGTTTAGATGATGAGGTCGAATTCATTCCCCCTGGTACTGAACCAGTTCCCGAGCCTCCACTTGCTTCAGCCAACAAGGCATCGATATCGCTGGCGTCGAGCAAATCTCCCATGGAGGAATCGCTCTCGGAATTACTCGTGGAGAGATCTTCGTCTGATGAAGAATCCTCCTCAGCCGGAGAATCCGCCCCTTCTCCACCAGCACTATTGAGCATGGCTTCAATTTCACTTGGGTCGATATGATCATCATTCTCAGCCACGATAGTCTCCGCATATTCAGGAGAAACTCAATACAAACTTCATCTTGCAGTATGCAGAGCGATTACTGTTCCATTTTTCGATAGTCGGTAATGATGACGGAAGTCACATAACTCTGGCTAAGGATTTTGTTGATTTCCTCGCGAATCTGACGTTTCACCATACTTAAATTGGGATCATTCAAATCTTCAATGGTGGCACTGCGAACGATGGTATTGACTGTTTGTCGAATCTTGTTTTTATGGGCTTTTTTCGCCTCATTAAACGTTTCTGCAAGATGAGAGGGGACCTCGACATGCAGATTGAAGGAAACATGGATTGCCTGACTGCCAGCTGACATACTGTTGGTGCAGTTAAACAACGGGGAAATGTCGACTTCGGTCGTTTGGGTATCGTCGAGAGTTTCTCCGGCCAGGAAGGTTGGATCCTGGGGGTCGATCTCAACAGGATCCGATTCGCCAAACATGAAATACAGCATCAGAAACTGGACGATCATCACAACAATCAGTAATCCCGCTATCGCAATGAACTTCAACCAGAATCCGCTTCCTGAAGGCTTGGCAGCTATTGCATCGTCTGTCTGTACTGGTGCTTCGGGAGTTTCTGTCGCCATGTCTCATCCTCCATGATGAAATCCATTTGAGTCGCTTCAATTATGAATTCTGAATCAGGATCGAATTTCTACTCAGCCTCAGTCATTTGAGGATGAGATCTTCCCAATCTGCAGAATACAATTAGTCGTCCTGCGAAATTTGACTGTACCTGAGCATAGCCAGCCTTTGCATTTTGCCTATTCTCTCATCTTCAAGGCAAAATCCGCGTTAAATTCGCTCTAGGGCTTTATATACGTGTCAATCAAAAATACGTCAACCCGATGATTGAGCGATTGCTGATCGGAATCGCGCGTAAGCATGCGCGGTTCGGTGTCGCCAGCGGCACTGACGATGATGCGGTCTCGACTGATTTTCTTCTCGTCGACTAAGTATTTTGCTACGTTTTTCGCTCGGGCAAAGGAAAGATCGAACTGATTGGCATACTGACTGTCAGCCGGGAGCGGGACGGGAGAGGCATGCCCACGAATGCAGATCATATTCGGCTTCTGACTAATGATCTCAGCGAGGATATCTAAAGTTTGCTTGATCTCATCTGACAGCTCGGCTCCCTCGGGATCGAAACTGGCTGGTCCACCTATGGTAACGACTGATCCGTGATTTATTCGGCTGACCGCTTTATGAGCTCCGACCTGCCCTTCGCTGTCCTGGCTTTTTTGTTTGACCCCCTCCTCGGACCGCATCCCCTTGGATTTGAAGGAACTGTAAGGAGAGTTTGTCTGGAGTGATGGACCTGGAACACCACTCACGCTCATCGGCGACGAACCAAATCGCTCGTTCAGTGCATCCATCATCGCCCGCATTTCCCCATCCTGCTTCATCTGGCTGAGTGAAACCAGCATAATGAAGAAGGTGAGCAATAAAGACATCATATCCCCGTAGGTCACCACCCACTCGGGAACTCCTGGCGGTCCATCATCATCCATTTCCGCCTCCAGATGTCCTTGTTGTTCGGTTGTTTACAGCTTCAATTGTAATAGTTAATAGTTAATAGTTAATAGGCGTTAGCTTGTGCCACTAACCACTAACCACTAACCACTAACTACTAACTACTAACTACTAACTACTAACCACTAACTACTAACTACTAACTACTAACTACTAACTACTAACTA
>TARA_R100000789_G_scaffold8339_5_pt1 | contig 20819 bp, 21 predicted proteins | sample TARA_R100000789 | Tara Oceans TARA_R100000789 (sample SAMEA2623403) | marine metagenome | biome: marine biome (ENVO:00000447); feature: mesopelagic zone (ENVO:00000213); material: "saline water (ENVO:00002010), including plankton (ENVO:xxxxxxxx)" | depth 450 m
AGCGAAGATGTCGCCGACGCGCTCAATCTGGTCGAAGCCAAAGGCGCGCTGGTGTCGGACGTGCCTGAAGGCCCGGCGCTGGAGGCCGGTGTGGCCGCAGGTGACGTGATCCTGTCGTTCGACGGGGTCGATGTCGAAGACACCCGGCAGCTGGTCCGCATCGTGGCCAACACCCCGGTGGGCAAGACCGTGCGTGTGGTCGTCAACCGCGATGGCGCGACGCAGACGCTGAAGGTCACGCTGGGCCGCCGCGAAGAGGCGCAGGGCGCCGTGCCCGCCGCAGCACCGGTGGCGCCGGAGGCGGCAGAGGAACTGCAGACCCTTGGCCTAACCCTTAGCCCACTGACGGATGCGATCCGCTCGGAGCTGAGCGTGCCTGCTGGTATGCAGGGTCTGGCGATCATGGATGTCGATGGCACGTCTGAGGCGTTTGAAAAGGGCCTGCGCGCCGGTGACGTGATCACCGAAGCAGGTCAGCAGGCGATCAGCAGCATCGACGACCTTGAGGCCCGGATCACCGAGGCCCGCGACGAGGGCCGCAAGTCGATTCTGTTGCTGGTGCGCAGCGGTGGCGACCCGCGTTTTGTCGCGCTGAGCCTGTCTGACGGCTGATCCGTCGCCGGGATGCTTGAAACACAAAGGGCGGCCTTCGGGCCGCCCTTTTTCCGTTCGGGGATGTGTCGGGTTAGAGGGCGGCGTCGCCTGTATCCCTTGGCGGCAGCTCGACCGCAACCAGCCCCAGCGCCCGCGCCGTTTCCAGTGAAAGCTGCGCGCTTTTCAGCCCGCGCTCTGATTGGTAGGCGCGCACGGCGGCGGTGGTCGGCGCGTCCAGCGTACCGGTGACATTGCCCGCGAAGTAGCCGCGCGCGGCCAGCGCGCGCTGGACCGAGGCGATGAACTCGGGGGTCATCTGTTCCGGGCAGGGGGCCTGAAACGTGATTTCGCCGCGTTCGCGCACAACGCGCGGCACCGGGGCCTTGCGGTAGATCGGCGGGCGGATCACGGTGCCATCCTCGGCGATTTCGGCCTGAACGACCTGCACCTCGCCCATGACATGCTCATAGATTGCCGGTTGCACGTCGCGGGCGCGGCAGGTGCCGTCCTCGACATGTTCGGCCATGGGCGGTTGGCCGGCGGGGGGCAGCGCACCACGGCTGACGGTCTGTGGGTCGCCACAGGCGGCAAGCGCGGTCAGCGCTGCCAGCAGCGCGGCCGAGGGCGTTGTGGGTCGGGACATCTCTGCTCGGGCCTCTTGTGTGCCTTTGTTGCGGGGAACATAGCGGTTTTGACAGGCGCTGCCTAGAGTGCCGGACCTTGCCCAGAGCGCCGATAGCGACCGGCCGCTGGTCGCGCCGAGTTACGGGGTGTCCAGCAAACGGTCCAGCAGGGATGAGATATCCTCGATCTGCTCCGAGATGACATGGGTCACGCCATTCTCGCGCTGGAGCCGGCCAGTGACGCGCAACATGCGGCCCGCAATCACCGCGCGCCGGAACCGTTCATACAGCTTGCGCCAGACGATGATGTTCACCACGCCGGTCTCATCCTCCAGCGTGATAAAGATCACGCCTTTGGCCGTGCCGGGCCGTTGGCGCAGGATCACCAACCCCGCCACGGTGACGCGTGCCCCATTGGGCGGCTCGCGCAAGCGGTTCGCGGGAATGCAAGAGGGGGGGAGGGGCCAGTTCATGTGAACAAATATAGAACATATGCTGGATAGTGCCATGTTTTTCGCGATGTCCTGATCACGAAAGGCATCTGTGGTCGCACAGGTGCAATAGGGGCTGGCGGTGGCGGGATGGGCGCACTACCTAGGATGTCGAATTTCAAGGAGAGCGGTGAAATGGCCAAGATCACCTATATCGAGCACAACGGCACAGAACATGTCGTCGACGTCCCCAACGGTCTGACCGTCATGGAAGGGGCGCGGGACAACAATATCCCCGGAATCGAAGCGGATTGCGGTGGCGCCTGCGCCTGTTCCACCTGCCACGTCTATGTGGCCGAGGACTGGGTCGAAAAGCTGCCCGCGAAAGATGACATGGAAGAGGACATGCTGGATTTCGCCTTTGAGCCCAATGCCACGCAGTCACGCCTGACCTGCCAGTTGCGCGTCACCGATGCGCTGGACGGTCTGGTCGTGAAGATGCCCGAGAAGCAGATCTGATGCGCAAGGGGGCGCCGCGTCAACCGGGGCGTCCTTGGACGGCGATCACACGCGGCGCGGGGATGGCGCTGTGCCTGTTGCTGACGTCCCCTGTGGCGGCTGTCGCGCAGGAGGCGGTTTCGGCGCGCTATGAGGGCGCGGTGACGCGCTATCCGCACGGCGTGCTGGACGATGAGGTCGAATACGACACGCTGGCGGTGACCTTGTCTGACGGGCGCGTGCTGCGCCGCCGCTGGAACGCGCCACTGGTGTTCGAGGACGTGGCGCCACGGCTGTGGGATGTGACCGGCGACGGACTGCCAGAGATCGTAACGGTCGAGAGCCACGAGACGCGCGGCGCGCGGCTGGCGGTCTGGTCCGTTGCAGGAGACAACCTTGACCCGCTGGCGGCGACCCCCTTTATCGGCCAGCGGTTTCGCTGGCTGGCACCCGTGGCGGCGGCGGATCTGGATGGCGACGGCGCGATAGAAATCGCCTATGTCGACCGCCCGCATTTGGCCAAGACCCTGCGCGTCTGGCGGTTTGTCGATGGGGCCTTGCACGAGGTTGCGGCGGCGACCGGCTATAGCAACCATCGGATCGGTTGGGATTATATCGCGGGCGGGCTGCGCACATGTGGTGCCAGGCCGGAGATGATCCTTGCCAGTGGGGATTGGACGCGGATCGTTGCGGTGACCTTCGACGGAACCTTTGCGGCGCGGGATCTGGGGGCCTATGGCGCGGACCGGATGGCCGCCACGATGGCCTGCCGCTGAGACTGCCCCTGCGGGTGTTGTGGTCGGTTTGGGCGTAGTGTCAGACCGCCTAACCCGATGTCAGCCTTGGAACAGCTTGTGGCGGCTTGGGTGCTCTGCCAACGTGCCTGCGCAAGTAACATGAAGGCATATCCATGAAACGCGATGACCCATCCAGAATGATTGCCGTTGTCGGATTGGGACCGCGCGGGCTGGGCGCGCTGGAATCGCTGGCGGCGCAAGGGCGTAAAGCCGGGGTGTCCCTGCAGGTGGATGTGTTCGATGCGCTGCCGGCCTGCGGCGCTGGTCCGAATTTTTCCCCGGACGAAAGCCCGACGTGTCTGTTGAACATCCCTGTGCGCGATATCGAGATACGGCCGCCGGAATATTCGCGCGTCGGCAGCTTTGCCGATTGGCTGGCCGATGCGCCGGGACCGGATGCCTTTCCGACCCGCGCCGCAATGGGCCGCTATCTAGAGGCGCGCTGGGCGGATCTGCGGGAACTGGGCTATCTAGGCGTGTCGCGTCATGCCGGTCTGGTTGAGGCCGTGCAGCAGGCTGAGGGCGGCTGGACGTTGCAGGTCGATGGCCAATGGCGCGGTCCCTATGCCGAGGTGCTGCTGGCCCCCGGTCAGCCAGAGGTCACGCCAGATGATCAGCTGGCGGATTGGCAGGCTCACAGCCGCCAATCGGACGGAACCCTGGCGCAGGCGTATCCGGCCACGCGGCTGGTCTCTGTAGCCTCTGGGTGGGCGGGGCAGACCGTTGCGATCCGCGGTTTGGCACTGTCGGCCTTTGATGTGCTTCGGGCGCTGACAACAGCGCAGGGCGGGCGGTTCGATCAAGGCAGGTATATCCCCTCCGGGCAAGAGCCCGAGCGGATCCTGCCGTTTTCGCTGGATGGCAAGCCACCCTTTCCCAAGCCGGGCACAGAGGGGCTGGATGCGCGGTTCACGCCCTTGGCGTCTGAAACAGCGGCATTTGAAGTGGCCATCGCCAAGGCGGCATGTGCCTCTGCCAAGGAGGCGGCGGCAATGATCAATGCCGCGCTGGTGCCGGCGGTTGTGCGCATTCTTGCGGGTTGCGGCGCTGCAAGGTCAGCGGCGCAGGTCACGCAGTGGCTGGACACGGAATGGCAGACGCCCGGCGCGCAAGAGACAGACGGGCCGATGGATACCCTGCGGTCAGGTATTGCGATGGCAGAGGGATCCGCTGCGCCGACGATTGGCTATGCCGTCGGTCAGGTCTGGCGGAAATGGCAGGACGAGTTGCGGGCCGGGTACAACGCCGCGCAGACGGATGCGGAGACGGCACAGGCGCTGGTCGGGTTTGACGAAGGGGTAAAGCGGTATTCTTATGGCCCGCCCTTGTCGTCCAGCGTTGAACTGGCGGTGCTGATCGACGCCGGAGTGGTTGATCTGGCTCTGGCAGCCGATCCGGACATTGACATGGTTCCGGCAGGCTGGGTTCTGAAGGGGGATGGCGGATCAGAGGCGGCATCGGTGATGATCGATGCGGTTTTGCCATCGCCTGTCCTGTCGTCGATCACTGCGCCTCTGGTGGCGGGACTGGTGCGCGACGGGTGGATGAGCCCGCTGGCGGACGGACTTGCCGCGCAGACGACCGCGGATGGACGTGTGATTGGCGAGGACGGGCAGGTGGCGCCGGGGCTGTGTCTGTTGGGGCGGCTGGCGCTTGGCAGTGTGGTGGCGGCGGATTCGTTGCATGATTGTTTCGGGGCCTCCGGCGACCGCTGGGCCGAGGGGGTGCTGGCGCGGCTGGGCTGATTGCTGCGTGGTCCGGCGGCAATTTGGCAAGCTGGCGGGTTGTTTGGCGCACGATTGGGGCTTTGCTTTCCCGGCGGCGCGAATTACCCCTGTCGCCCATGAAAATACTCTTTCTTGGCGATGTCATGGGCCGCGCGGGGCGGCAGGGAATCTCAGAGCGGCTACCGGCCCTGCGTAAGGACTGGCGGCTGGATTTCGTGATCGTGAACGGCGAAAACGCCACCAATGGCGCGGGTCTGTCAGGCGAACACGCCAAGGCGATCTTTGAGGCCGGTGCGGATGTGATCACGCTGGGCGATCACGCCTTCGACCAAAAGGAAATGCTGACCCATATCGAGGGCGACACGCGCATCATCCGTCCATTGAACATTGCCCGTCAGGCACCGGGGCGTGGGGCCGCGATGTACAAAGACGCGCGCGGGCGCAAGGTGCTGGTGGCGCAGGCGCTGGGGCAGGTGTTCATGAGCCGCAATTACGACAGCCCGTTTGTGGCCATCGACGATTTGCTCAAGCGGCATCCGCTGGGCGGGCAGGCACAGGCGATTGTGGTCGACATGCACTGCGAGGCGACCTCGGAGAAGATGGGCATGGGGCATTTCTGCGACGGGCGGGCCAGTCTGGTGGTTGGCACGCATACGCATGTGCCGACCTCGGACGCACAGATCCTGCCCGGGGGCACGGCCCTTCTAACTGACGCGGGTATGTGCGGCGACTACAACTCTGTCATCGGGATGGACCCGGCAGAGCCGCTGCGGCGTTTTGTCAACGGCATGGGCAAAAGCCGGTTCAACCCTGCGCTGGGTGAGGCGACGCTTTCGGGCGTTTATGTCGAAACCGACGATGCCACCGGCAAGGCCGTCACGGTCAAGATGGTTCGGCAAGGCGGGCGGCTGGAACAGTCCGGTCCCGCATGACCCGGTTGCTGCCCTTTGCCATGCTGGTGATCATGGGCGCGGCATGGGGGGCGACACAACCGTTGACCAAGATCGCGGTGTCTGAGGGCTATCGCCATTTCGGGCTGATCTTTTGGCAGACGGTGTTGGTGGGGCTATTGCTGGGCATGCTGACGCTGCTCAAGGGCAAGCGCCTGCCGATGCACCCGGCGGCCCTGCGACTGTATCTGTTTATCGCTGTGATCGGTACGGTGGCACCCGGCATCGCCTCCTATCAGGCGGCGGTGCATCTGCCATCGGGCGTGTTGTCGATCTTGCTGAGTTCGGTGCCGATGTTTGCGTTGCCGATCGCGCTGGCGCTGGGGACGGATCGTCTGGTGCTTTCGCGTGTGGCGGGCTTGTTGCTGGGGCTGGGCGGGGTCGCCCTGCTGGTGTTGCCAGAGGCCAGCCTGCCCGCCGGGACCGACGCGGTCTGGATCGCGGTCGGGTTGATCGCCCCTGTTTGTTACGCGCTGGAGGGCAATGTGGTTGCCAAATGGGGCATGCAGGGGCTCGACTCTGTGCAAGTGTTGACCGGAGCGTCGGTCCTTGGGGCGGTCCTGAGCCTGCCGTTGGCGCTGTCCAGTGGACAGTTCATTGTGCCAAACCTGCCGCTGGGCGCGCCGGACAAGGCGATGATCGCCGCAGCCGTTTTGCATGGGTTTGCTTATTCGACCTTTGTTTGGCTGGTGGGTCGGGCGGGGGCGGTGTTTGCCGCACAGGTCAGTTATCTGGTGACACTCTTTGGGGTCACATGGGCGATGCTGTTCCTGTCAGAGGCCTATGCCGGCTGGGTCTGGGCGGCGCTGATCCTGATGATGGCGGGGATGTTCCTTGTGCAGCCGCAGCGTAAACCGCTTGTACCCGAACCGGCGCCACGCCAGAATGCGGTCGGTTGAGAGCGGGCGGAAAGCTGAGCGAAACATGATCGGAATAGAGCTGAGCCAGACGGGCCAAGCGGTGGTCACCCTTGCCGTTGTGGCCGCGATGTTCGTGCTATTTGTGCGCGAGTCCTATCCGACAGAGGTGACCGCCATCGGTGGTGTTGCGGTCCTGTTGCTGATGGGCGCGCTGCCCTATGAGGCGGCGCTGGAGGTGCTGTCAAACCCCGCACCATGGACCATCGCGGCGATGTTTGTCGTCATGGGGGCGTTGGTGCGGACCGGGGCGCTGGATGCCTTTACCGGATACGCGCAGGAGCAGGTTGCCAGACGTCCCCGACAGGCCATTGCGGGCATCCTGATGGTGGTTGTCGTGGCCTCTGCGGTGATGAACAACACCCCCGTGGTGGTCGTGATGCTGCCCATTTTTGTGCAAATCGCCAATTCCATGGGCATTGCCCCGTCTAAGCTGCTGATCCCGCTCAGCTATGCGGCGATCCTTGGCGGCACCCTGACACTGATCGGCACCTCGACCAACCTGTTGGTCGATGGTGTAGCCCGCGCGCAGGGGATGGAGCCGTTCACCATCTTTGAGGTCACGCCGCTGGCCGTGATCCTTGTGGCCTGGGGCATGTTCTATCTGCTGTTCTTTGGTCGCTTTCTGCTGCCGGACCGGACCTCTATGGCGGGGATGCTGTCGGACCGTTCGCGGATGAAGTTTTTCTCAGAGGCGGTTATCCCGCCGGACAGCAACCTTATCGGACGAGAGGTTCTGGGCGTTCAGCTTTTCAAACGCGACGGCGTGCGCCTGATTGACGTGATCCGAGGCGACGAGTCGCTGCGCCGCAATCTGCGAGGCGTTGAGTTGCAGGTAGGTGACCGGGTGGTCCTGCGCACCAAGATGAACGAATTGCTGTCCCTGCAACGCAATAAAGAGTTGAAACGCGTCGATCAGGTCTCTGCCAAAGAGACGACGACGGTCGAGGTGTTGATCACGCCGGGCTGCAAGATGGTGGGCCGCAGCCTTGGCGCGCTGCGTCTGCGGCGGAAATTCGGGGTCTATCCGCTGGCGGTGCACCGGCGAAACCAGAACATCGGGCGGCAGTTGGACGATCTGGTGGTGCGCGTGGGCGATACCCTGCTGCTGGAAGGCAGTGCCGAAGACATCAAGCGGCTGGCTACGGAAATGGAACTGGTCGACGTGGCGCAACCGTCGGCACGGGCGTTTCGACGCGGGCATGCCCCGGTGGCGCTGCTGGCGCTGGCCGGGATCGTGGTGTTGTCGGCCTTTGGCGTGGCCCCCATCCTGTCACTTGCGGTGGTGGCCGTGGCGATTGTGCTGCTGACCCGCTGCATCGACGCGGATGAGGCGTTTTCCTTTGTCGAGGGGCAGTTGCTGGCGCTGATCTTTGCCATGTTGGCCATAGGCGCGGCGCTGCAAGCCTCTGGCGCGGTTGAATTGATTGTGGGCGGGGTTGCCCCCTTGATGACCGGGCTGCCTGCGCCGCTGGTGATCTGGGCGGTTTACCTGATGACCAGCCTGCTGACAGAAACCGTATCCAACAACGCCGTGGCCGTGGTGGTGACGCCCATCGCGATCAGCCTTGCCACCGCGATTGGCGTCGATCCGCGTCCCTTGGTCGTGGCGGTCATGGTTGCGGCCTCGTGCAGCTTTGCCACGCCGATCGGCTATCAGACCAACACGCTTGTCTACGGTCCCGGCGGGTACAAGTTTTCGGATTTCTTCAAGGTCGGCCTGCCGCTGAACCTGAGCATTGGCGTGCTGGCCTCTGTCCTGATCCCGTTTTTCTGGCCGCTTTGAGCGGGGGGCTTGGGAATGCGGTTTGAGGTCAAGGCTTTTGTCGAACTGGGCCCGCTTCCACCGGAAAGTGCTGATTTGGAAGTCATCGAGCGTGCAGAACGGGCATTGCAGGCGATTTCCGCTCCGATCACCGATGATGAGGCCAAGGCATTGATCGGATGCTTTGGTGAAGACGATTGCTTTGGGCTGGGCTGGACGCTCTTGCACCTTATCGAGACCGCGCCAATGCCGCTGCCAGAGACGGCCCCGCATGAGGGGGACAATCCCTGGCTTCATCTGCTGTACGCGCGGATAGAGGCCGCAACGTGATGGGCCTTGGGATCACAGTGGAACGGGGGCGATGGTTTCAGGGCTTGGTCGCGCCTGCGCCAGGTCGTCCTTGTTGGCCCGCCGCTCAGCCGTAGCGTTCTACGAACCCTTCCAGCAGGCGCGGCGGTTCGGTGACGCGGGCGGCGCGGCACATCTGGATCAGGGTGTCGGCCTCTTCGGGGGCGAAGTAGCCCTTGTGCCGGTAAATATGGATGCGCGTCTCGAACTCGGCGGCGTCCGCTTCGGGGTGGAATTGCGTGGCGTAGACGTTCCGACCGTAGCGGATCATCTGATAGGGGCAGGGCCCGGATGAGATCAGGTGGACCGCGCCATTGGGCAGGTGCTGCACCGCCTCCTTGTGGCCGACAAAGGCGTCGAACTGACTGGGCAGGTCGGCGGTCAGCGGGTCTTGTGCGCCTTCGGGCGTGAGATGGCAGGTCACCGCGCCCACGGGTTCGCCAAACCGCTCTTTGGACACTTCCGCGCCAAGGTGATGCGCGAGGATGCCAATGCCATAGCAGCAGCCCATAAAGGGGATGTCCTGCGCCGTGATCCTTGGCATCAGGTGCAGGATCGCCTCTTCGATGCGTCGCTCTACCAGCGCCTTTTGGGCGGGCGGATCGCTGACGCAGCCGGGGCCGCCGCCGACGATCACGCCGGCATAGTCGCCAGGGTCAAGGTCAGGAGGCAGATCCTCATGGTCCAGACATATGCGGTGAACGCGCGCCTCTGTCAGGCCAGAGGTGGTGAGCATGGCGTGATACTCAGAGTCGCTGGCCTCTGGTTCGGGGCGCAATTGGAGGAGAAGGAATTTGCTCATACCCCAGCGCTAGCGCAGGTCAGGCCCCCGCGCAACGCCCGGACTTGGCAAGGGGGGCGGCGCTGGCATATAGAGGCGCGGATATATCAAGACATCCGACAAAGAGGCACACCCACCATGGCCGGCCATTCCAAATGGGCAAACATCCAGCACCGCAAGGGCCGTCAGGACAAGATCCGGGCCAAGATCTTTTCGAAACTGTCGAAAGAGATCACCATCGCCGCCAAGATGGGCGATCCTGACCCCGAGAAAAACCCGCGCCTGCGGTTGGCTGTGAAAGAAGCCAAGGGGCAGTCGATGCCCAAGGACAACATCGAACGCGCCATCAAGAAGGCGACCGGCGGTGACGCCGAGGACTATGAAGAAATTCGCTATGAGGGCTATGGCCCCAACGGTGTGGCGGTCATCGTCGAGGCGATGACCGACAACCGCAACCGGACCGCGTCGACGGTGCGGTCGACCTTTGCCAAGAACGGCGGCAACCTTGGTGAGACCGGCTCTGTCGGGTTCATGTTCGAGCGCAAGGGAGAGATCATCTACCCGGCCTCTGTGGGGGACGCCGATACCGTCATGATGGCGGCGATCGAGGCGGGGGCAGAGGACGTGGAAAGCGCCGAGGATGGCCATGTCATCTATTGCGCCGACACCGATCTGAACGAGGTGTCGACCGCGCTGGAGGCCGAGCTGGGCGAGTCGGATTCGACCAAGCTGGTGTGGAAGCCGACCACCACCACGGACATGGATTTTGAGGGGATGCAGTCCTTGATGCGGCTGATCGAGGCGCTGGAGGATGATGATGACGTCCAGCGGGTGACGGCCAATTTTGAGGCCTCGGATGAGGTCATGGCGAAGCTGGAAGAGGCCTGAATTTTCAGGCCTTTCAGAGACGTGAGGAAACCCCCGCTTTGGCGGGGGTTTTTTGTTTGGGGTTGAGGGTGTGTCCACGCGTGGACAACGACTCGGTGACGCGAAATCAAAGGGTTACAGAGGCGTTTTTACGCGGCGTTAAGATATGCGCATGGAGTGGCCTAGATTGCTGGGCCTGTTTCTGGCGGAGGAATTGGGCTGTTTTGACAGGGATTTACTGTGCAGCCCTGTGCAGCCCGTGGCAGACTTTGGACGTCCTGTAGACGATTGAGACGCGTATGGCACGGCGGCCGGGATTGGACCGTCGTGCGGGGTGCCGCAGGGGTGGCGGGTTTGGCCAAATTTTGCGCGATCTGAGGCATGCGGCAGGGGTTTGCCCGGCGTGCAAGATCCTGCGGTTGACGTGACGAATTGCATTCTTTGCTGGCTGAATGACTAGTCGCGACGTCCTTCAAATCAGCGAAACGGTGCAAGCTGCTTTGACGATGTTGGCAGGTTTCCAAATCTAAGGAAGCTGTCATAGTGCATGGGACGCGAAAAAGGATACCTACGCCCAGTTGTTTGTCGAAGCCCAAGGAATGTGGGAATGCAAGAAATCGTTCAAACTGACGAGCTATCCGACGTGATGGACATACTGAATGCGCTGGATGACGAGATTGTCGTGCTGAGCTCGACCGGCTGCATTCTTGCCTCTAACACGGCATGGGACAATTTTTGTCTGGAAAACGGGGGAAATCTGGCGAGTTGCTCGGTCGGCAGTAATTACATGGCGGTTTGCACCCCGGCGAGCGGTTCTTCGAACGCTGTCGCGCAAATCATCCCGGACGGGCTGCGACGGACACTAACGACCGGCAACACCTTTCGGTGCGAATACCCCTGCAACAGCCCGACCGAAAAACGCTGGTTCGAACTGACCGCGAACCGCTATCAGAGAGGCGATAAACAGTTCCTGATCGTCCAGCATCGCAATATCACCAAGCGGCATATCGAACAGGAAGAAATAGAACAGGCCCACATCAATTCCAACGCAATGGCCGCATTGGTCGCCACAACCAGCGACGCCATCATAAGCTATGATCTGGATGGCAAAATCATCACCTGGAACCCGTCCGCCGAACGGCTGTATGGCTACGAACGGGCGGAAATTATTGGCCAGCCTCTTGAAACACTCTACCCCGACAATTGGCCGACGCGCGCCAGCTATTACCGAGATGAAATCATCGCTGGCAGGTTGCAGGATTTTGAGGCAACGCGTGTTGCCAAGGATGGCACAAAACGCGAGGTTTGGGTCAGTTGCGCGCCGATCCGGAGCATGGAGGGTGAGATCATCGCGATCTCTAATATTCATCGCGACGTCACCGATGTGCGCAACGCGGAACGGGCCCGTGACCTGATCTCGAAAGAGGTGATCCATCGCGCCAAGAACATGTTGAGCGTTGTGTTGGCCATTCAGCGTCAAACAGCGCGAACCGCTGAAACGCTGGAAGAGTTCACCCAGAATTTCGGTGCGCGATTGGCCTCGTTGTCGAAATCGACCGACCTGCTGGTTCACAACGCCTGGTCGAATGTTTCGCTCGACGACGTTGTCGCAGGGCATCTAGAGCCGTTTAGATCCGTAAACGACGGCCAGCGGGTCGTCATCACCGGGCCACAGATCAAGCTGCAACCGGATTGTGTGCAGGCAATCGGGATGGCGATCCACGAACTGGCGACCAATTCCTCAAAATACGGTGCGTTGAAGCAGGGGCGCGGTAAGGTGGCGATTTCTTGGCATGTTGCGCGTGCCGATGGTCGGTTGCATTTCAGATGGCTGGAAACCGGGGTGGTCGTTGAATGCAAATCCGTCCGAGATGGCTTTGGCACTACTGTCCTGACGTCTTACGCGAGGACAGTGCTGAATGCGGACACCACCTATGAGATGCAGGCCGATGGGATCGAGTGGACGATTGATGTGCCCTCGACGCATTTTCAGGCCAGCTGAACCGTGACGGCACCAAGCGCGGGCAGGTCGCCGTCTTGCCCTTTGTGACGATGTCAGTGCGCGGGGCGGCGGCTGTGATCGCATGCAGATTCGTGTTGTGACCAGTGCCCTGGCGCTGATTTTGGATCAGCGTCGCGCCACCGTATCTGTCAAAAAGGCACGATCCCGACGGAATGCCCGACTTGCGGGGAGGCGCAAAAACCGCCTAAGCCGGGGGGATGTTGTTGCGCGCGCTCTTGCTTTTGGTCGTTGTCGTCGCGCTTTCGGGGGCGGCGACCTGGTATTTCGGCCATGAGGTGCTTATTGCGCTGGGGCTGATCCTGACCCAGCTCAAGGTGCTGATGAAAAAGCTGATCGGTGTTGAATTGCCGGTGCTTTTTGTCTGGCTCAAGACGCAGGGCGCAATGTTCTTTCGCGTCGAGCTGATCAAGAAATGGCTGATGTCATCGGTTGTGCCCCTGATGTTGGGCAAGGCGCTGTTGCGGCGCATCCAATTGATGATGAAGGGCTATCTGGCGATTGTTCAAGTGCGCTATGCGCGGCTGATGGAGTGGTTCAACGGGCTTAGCCGGGCGGAGCGGGCGGTGGCGTGGCTGGTGATCCTGTTTGCCTCGCTGGCCTTGTCGGTGACGTCGATGGGCCTGTGGTTGATTTTGTTTTCGGTGCAACTGCCGCTATGGCTGGTGGCGGTGGGCAGTGCGACGGTGCGGGTGACATGGTCGTCGCTGCAAAAGGGCGTGTTCAAGGCATTGGCGTTTTTGCAGCTGGGTTGGCTGTGGAAAGGCATCAAGCGGTTGTTGCCCGCCGCGGTGCTGGAGCGCAAGCGGCGGACCGAGTTTCGCATTGCCCGCGCTATTGTGCGCCGCCGCCATCTGACGTTGAAGCAGCTGGTGGAACGCAAGGGGCGGTTGCCGTTTAAGCTGGGCGTGTTGGCGGAGTATCTGTTTTACCCACCGGGGCGGACGCGGCGTTGAGGCGGGATCTCAGGCGGTGGCGCGTGCGGGAAAGACCTGCCGCCGGATCAGCGGGCTGATCCCGATCAGCACCAGAACGATCGACAGCAGGCACCAGATGGCCGGCATCTCGGCGGGGTTGCTGGTCAGACCGGAGGCCAGCAGCGGCCCGGCAAGCGTGTTGAGCACGGCAAAGCGCCATGCGCCGTAGAGGCAGGGCAACACGAGGCTGGCCAGCAGGTAGTCGGGGTATTGCCCGATCCCGCCGACCCAATGGGCGAGGCTGAACAGGTTGTTCAGCGGCATGGTCCAGCCGATGTGCCAGTCGCCCGAGATGGTGCAGAACGCCGCCCCGCACAGCGGCGTGCCGGGCAGGCAGGTGCCCAGCCAATCCGCCGGGATCAGCCGCGCCAACAGGGTGAGCGAGGCCAGCGACGCCAGCATCAGCACCCGCTGTCTGGTGCGTGGATCAATGCCCGGCCCGACGAGGGCCAGACAGAACAGGTTGATCACGATGGGCTGTAAAGCGATGTGCAGGTAGGACAGCACGGTCACGGTGGTATTGGCAGGCGTGCCGCATTGATCGACCACGCCATAGCCCCAGGCCTGTAGCCCCTCCATCAGGGTGAAATAGCCCAGCGTTCCCCAAATGCCCGCCGGGTCTCCGCGCCGCCATGTGGCGACGGTGGCGGCGGTCCCAAGCCCGACCATGGCGAATGTGGCGGTTTCACTCCAGCACATGTGTTTGCTCCCTTACGGACAGATTTCTGGAAAGGGCGGGCAAGGTCAATGCCCTGGCGGAGCGGCGGTGTTTTCGCTTGCCCTTGGGGCGGTTCCGCGCGAGGGGACGGCACCGGAGCATGTGAACAGGCGGGGGCACAATGGAAGCGGTACTGGCGGGCTTTGCCCTGGGGTTGAGCCTGATCCTTGCGATCGGGGCGCAGAACGCCTTTGTGCTGCGGCAGGGGCTGCGGCGGTCGCATGTGCTGCCCGTGGTGCTGGTCTGTGCGGTGTCGGACGCGGCGCTGATTGGGGCCGGCGTGGCGGGTTTTGGCGTGCTGGTCGAGGCGGTGCCGGGATTGGAATGGGGAATGCGCCTGTTTGGGGCCGCGTTCCTGATCTGGTACGGGGCCAGAACGCTGTACGCGGCGTGGAAGGGGGGCGCGGTGCTGGCCGCGGGGGAAGGTGCACAGAGCCTGCGGGCGGCTGTGCTGACCTGTCTGGCGCTGACTTGGCTGAACCCGCATGTCTATCTGGACACGGTGGTCCTGCTGGGGGCTGTGTCGGCGCAATATGACGACCGGCTGGGGTTTGCGTTGGGTGCGATGACGGCCTCTTTCGTGTTTTTCTTTACGCTGGGCTATGGCGCGCGGGCGCTGGCACCGCTGTTTGCGCGCCCCTCGTCGTGGCGGGTGCTGGATCTGGTGATCGGGCTGACCATGTGGGCCATCGCGGCCAAGCTGATCCTGATGTGATCCGCAGGGCTTGTGCCTGCGGAACAATGGGTTAAGCCATGGACATGGCGAACAATCAACAAAGCCCGGCGTGGGGCGTGTTCTGGATGGTGGTGACGGGGCTGTGCTTTGTCGCGGTGACGGCCTTGGTGAAATCCTTGGGCCAGCGCATCCCGGCGGCGGAGTCGGCCTTTCTGCGCTATGTGCTGGGTCTGGTCTTTTTGTTGCCGATGGCCAAAAGCCTTGCGCAAGCCCGCCTGACGCCGCGTATGTGGCGGCTGTTCTCGCTGCGTGCGGTCTTTCACACCTGCGGCGTGGCGTTATGGTTTTTCGCCATGACCCGCATCCCCATCGCCGAGGTGACGGCGATGAACTACATCAACCCGGTCTATGTGACGGTGCTGGCGGTGATTTTTCTGGGCGAGCGTCTGGCGCTGCGACGGGTGATGGCAATTGTGGCGGCGCTGATCGGGGCGCTGATGATCTTGCGGCCGGGCTTTCGCGAACTGGACCCGGGGCATTTTGCCATGTTGGGGACGGCCCTGTTGTTTGCCGTGTCGTACATTTTGGCCAAGATCCTGTCGGGTGAGGTCAGCGCGGCGGTGGTGGTGGCGCTGTTGTCCGTCGGCGTGACCATCGGTCTGGCCCCTTTGGCGATAGCGGTCTGGGTCTGGCCGACGTGGTGGGAGTTGCTGGTGTTGTTGGGCGTGGCGTTTTTCGCCACCGCCGGACATTACACCATGACATTGGCCTTTGCCGCCGCCCCGATGACGGTGACGCAGCCGGTGACGTTCCTGCAACTGATCTGGGCCGTGTCGCTGGGCGCGATTGTCTTTGGCGAGCCTGTGGATCCTTGGGTCATCGCGGGTGGATCGGTGATCATGGCGGCGGTGATTTTCATCACTTGGCGTGAAGCGGTGCTCAAGCGGCGAATCACACCGCTGGTGCCGGAAACCAAGATTTGATGCGCTGACGCAAGGTCACGTTTTCGCTGAAACACCTTCGATTAGGCGCAATCGCGCCCTAATTTTTAACGATGTTGCAAGCATTCGCGTGCAGCATATCGGGAGAAATTAGATGTTTGCGGAGGGTAGAATGACTGAAGACATGACAGAGATCGAGAATTTCCTGCTGAACGAACGGCAGAAGGTTCTTTCCGACGCAGAGTGGCGGTTCCGGATGCGCGGCTATGGCTACAACCTGCGGCGCACCGACTGCGGCGTCGAAGTGGCCCGCCTGCCGCAGAACCGGGTGCTGGGTACGCTGAACCTCTGATTTTGTGTCAAAAGGCTCGACAGGGCGTCCGTGTGACGTCTCTGATGTCTTCCCAAATAGGGAGGACAGAATTTGACGACACGGAATTTGCGTCGTGCTGCGTTTGTCTTGGCGGTAATGCCAATGGCCGCGCAGGCCGGACTGGACGTTTGCAACGACACGGATCTGCGGCAAAGCGTGGCCATCGGCTATGAGGCACCCGGCGGGATCTGGACATCCGAGGGCTGGTGGCAACTGGCTCCGGGAGAGTGCAAGACGGTCATGGCGCGCGCCTTTGATCGCCAGTATTTCTACTACAGGGCTACGGTCCAAGGTGGCGGTTTTGACGGGCCGTTTTCCTTTTGCAGCACCTCTGGGGCCTTCACCATCGAGGGCGACACGGATTGCGCCGCGCGGGGCTATGACAGCACGCGCTTTCGCAAGGTCGATACCGGCGAGGCCGCGGATTTCACCCTGACATTGGTGGCAGACGGGGCCAGCCCGGAGCCTGACGATCCAGACCCTGTTTACAACGAAGAGGATCTGCCTCTGGAAAGTGCCGTGCCTTTTCCGCGCGGCAGTCTTGGGGAACCATTCACCCAAAGCGGCATCTTCACGGGGTGTGAACTGATCGACGGGCTGGATTTTTGCAGCTTTGAGATCGAGGGCTGGCGATATCACGCATATTACGGCGGCGGTTCGGCGGACAGCATTCTGGACGATCTGCAGAACTGGCCCATGCCGCTGGCGGTCGAGATCGAAGGCGACATGGTCAACTACGGCGACATCACGGTCGAGGTGGCGCTGGCGCGGGTGACAGAGGTATTCGACGGCGATTTCTTTGCCGAAGAGCGGCGCATGTTGCAGGGGTCTTGGCAGTCGGTGGACGATCCCGAAGCGAAATTCACGATCGCGGGGGCGGATGTCTATGACTACTACGGCGGCGAATTCATCGGCCATCAGTGGATGACGCTGGGCGGGACGTGTCCGGATGCGCCCTATGAGGGGGTCGGGTTCACCCGGACCGAATTGGAGACGCAAGAGAGTTGGTGTGAGCATCTGGGAGAGGTGACGGCGGACCGGCTGGAACTGATCATCCCTGAGTTGGGCGATGTGCTGACCTATCGCCGGGTGGACTGACCGCCGCGCGACGGACGTTTTCGACAGACATTCAGCGCCGGAGCCTGAGCAGGGTTTCGGCGCTTTTTGCGTGTGGTTGTTGGTCGCGGTGTTTTTGATTGACTGGACAGTCAATAAAAACCATCCTGTGGCAATGCCAAAGATCGGACAAGAACCAATTCGGCGCGCCGCGCTTATGGAGGCCACAGTGGCCGAGATCGGAGAGGCCGGGTCGCTTGACGTGACCGTCTCAAAAATCGCGCGGCGGGCGGGGATGTCCAGCGCGCTGGCGCATCATTACTTTGGCGGCAAGGCACAGATCTTCCTCGCCGCCATGCGCCATATCCTGACCGAATACGGTGCCGAGGTGCGCCATGCGCTGGCCTCTGCTCCGGACGGTGCGCGGTTGGAGGCGGTCATCGAGGCGAACTTTGCCGATAGCTGTTTTCGTTCCGACACGGTGGCGGCGTGGTTGAATTTCTATGTGCTGGCGCGGAAGGAACCAGAGGCCGCGCGCCTGCTGCATGTCTATCAACGGCGGTTGCATTCGAACCTGGTGCATGCGTTGCGCGACCGGGCCGACAACCCGGACGCGGTGGCCCAGCAGATCGCGGCGCTGATTGATGGCGTCTACCTGCGCGCCGCGCTGTCGGGCAATGGCGTCGAGGGGGCCGCGTGCCAAGTCATCGAAACCGCCCACGCCCTGATGAGGACGACATGACCAAACCCAATATCCTGATCGTGATGGTGGACCAGTTGAACGGGACGTTGTTCCCGGATGGCCCTGCCGATTGGCTGCATGTGCCGAACCTGCGCGCGCTGGCGAAACGGTCGGTGCGGTTCCAGAACGCCTATACGGCCAGTCCGCTGTGCGCGCCGGGGCGGGCCAGTTTCATGTCCGGGCAATTGCCCAGCATGACGCGGGTCTATGACAACGCGGCAGAGTTCGCGTCGGATATCCCCACCTATGCGCACCACCTACGGCGGGCGGGCTATCAGACCTGCCTGTCGGGCAAGATGCATTTTGTCGGCCCGGACCAGATGCACGGGTTCGAGGAACGGCTGACCACGGATATCTACCCCGCCGATTTCGGCTGGACCCCGGATTATCGCAAACCGGGAGAGCGGATCGACTGGTGGTATCACAACATGGGGTCGGTGACGGGCGCGGGTGTGGCCGAGATTTCCAACCAGATGGAATACGACGATGAGGTGGCCTATCACGCCGAGCGCAAGATTTATGATCTGGCGCGGGGCAAGGACGACCGCCCTTGGTGCCTGACCGTCAGCTTTACCCATCCGCATGACCCCTATGTGGCGCGAAAGAAGTACTGGGATCTCTACGAGGAGTGCGACCACCTGACGCCAGAGGTTCCGGCCATGGCGTATGAGGATCACGATCCGCACAGCAAGCGGATTTTTGACGCCAACGATTGGCGCAGTTTCGACATTACCGAGGACGATATTCGCCGGTCGCGGCGGGCCTATTTTGCCAATATCTCATACCTTGATGAGAAGATCGGCAAGCTGCTGGAGGTGTTGGAAGAGACCCGGCAGGAGGCGATTGTGGTTTTTGTGTCGGATCACGGCGACATGCTGGGCGAGCGGGGCCTGTGGTTCAAGATGAGCTTTTACGAAGGTGCGGCGCGGGTGCCTTTGATGATCGCGGTGCCCGGAGCCGAAGGCGCGCGGATCGACGCGCCGGTTTCGACCATCGACCTGTGCCCGACGCTGTGTGATCTGGCGGGCGTGGACATGTCCGAGGTCATGCCGTGGACCGAGGGTGAGAGCCTGACGCCGGTGATGAAGGGCAGGGCGCGCATTTCCCCGGTGGCGATGGAATACGCGGCCGAGGCGTCTTATGCGCCGTTGATCTGTCTGCGCGAGGGGCGGTGGAAATACACCAACTGCGCGCTGGACCCCGAGCAGTTGTTCGACCTTGAGGCCGATCCGCATGAACTGACCAATCTGGCAGAGGACGCGGACCATGCGGAGGTGCTGGAGAAATTCCGGGTCAAATCCGCTGCGCGGTGGGATCTGGAACGGTTCGACGCCGAGGTGCGGCAGTCTCAGGCGCGGCGCTGGGTGGTCTATGAGGCGTTGCGGCAGGGTGGCTATTTCCCGTGGGATTTCCAGCCGCTGCAAAAAGCCAGCGAGCGCTACATGCGCAACCATATGGATTTGAATGACGTGGAAGACAGCCAGCGCTTTCCACGCGGCGAGTAGCGTCGGTTCTAAAGGAGACAGATGATGAGTTATGACACGCAACCGCAGGCCTCGCATTTTGTCGATGGCCAGTATCTTGAGGATACCGCAGGCGAGGTGATCGAGGTGGTCTATCCGGCCACTGGCGCGGTGATTGCGCGCCTGCATGCGGCGACCCCGGATGTAATCGAACGCGCGATCGAAAGCGGGCGACGGGCGCAGGCCGAGTGGCGCAAGCTGAGCGGGACGGAACGGGGCCGCGTGCTGCGCCGGGCGGCCGATATCATGCGCGAACGGAACCGCGACCTGTCGGTTCTGGAAAGCTATGACACCGGCAAACCGCTGTCCGAAACGCTGTATGTGGATGCGACCAGTGCGGCGGATGCGCTGGAGTATTTCGGCGGTCTGGCGGGCAGCCTGACGGGTGAACATGTGCAGCTGCCGGATGGCAACTGGGGCTACACGGTGCGCGAACCGCTGGGCCTATGCGTTGGGATCGGCGCGTGGAATTATCCGACGCAGATTTCCTGCTGGAAGGGCGCGCCTGCGCTGGCTTGCGGCAATGCGATGATCTTCAAACCCTCCGAAGAAACGCCGCTGTGTGCGCTGAAGGTGGCCGAGATCATGATCGAGGCGGGCGCGCCTGCGGGGCTGTATAACGTGGTGCAGGGCGCGGGGGCCGTAGGGGCGGCGCTGGTCACCGATCCCCGTGTCGACAAGGTGTCGCTGACCGGTTCGGTGCCGACAGGGCGCAAGGTCTATGCCGCCGCCGCCGAGGGCATGAAGCATGTGACGATGGAACTGGGCGGCAAGTCGCCCTTGGTGATCTTTGACGATGCGGATCTGGAAAACGCCGTGGGGGGCGCGATCCTTGGGAACTTCTATTCCTCCGGTCAGGTCTGTTCCAACGGCACGCGGGTCTTTGTGCAAAAAGGCATCAAGGAGGCGTTTCTGGAGCGTCTGGCGGCGCGTCTGCAGGGGGCTGTGATCGGCGATCCGATGGACGAGGCGGTGACATTTGGCCCGATGGTCAGCGCCCGGCAGCGCGAGATTGTGCTGGGCTATATCGAAAAGGGCGTGGCCGAGGGCGCGCGGCTGGTCTGTGGCGGGGCTGCGCTGGAACGGGACGGGTTCTACATCGCGCCGACGGTTTTTGCCGATGTGACCGACGACATGGTGATCGCGCGCGAAGAGATCTTTGGCCCCGTCATGGCGGTGTTGGATTTCGAGTCCGAGGATGAGGTGCTCCCGCGCGCCAATGACACCACGATGGGTCTGTCGGCGGGAGTCTTTACCCGTGATTTGGCGCGTGCGCATCGGGTGATCGGGGCGCTGGACGCGGGATCGTGTTTCATCAACTCGTACAATGACGCGCCGGTGGAACTGCCCTTTGGGGGCGTAAAGATGTCGGGTGTCGGGCGCGAGAACTCGAAAGCGGCGATCGGACATTATTCGCAGTTGAAGTCGGTGTTTGTGCGGATGGGCGACGTAGAGGCGCCTTTCTGAGGGGCGCGCTTGCGGGCGCGCCCACCCG
>TARA_R100000789_G_scaffold37443_1_pt1 | contig 20658 bp, 14 predicted proteins | sample TARA_R100000789 | Tara Oceans TARA_R100000789 (sample SAMEA2623403) | marine metagenome | biome: marine biome (ENVO:00000447); feature: mesopelagic zone (ENVO:00000213); material: "saline water (ENVO:00002010), including plankton (ENVO:xxxxxxxx)" | depth 450 m
CTCGACCGGGTGCCGGACCGGCCGGTGATGATCGCCGGTGCGGGGCTGATGGTCGTGGCGCTTCTGGGCATTGCCACGGCGGTTAGCATGGTCGGGCTGAGCTGGTCGCTGCTGCTGGGGATCTGGTTGCTGATCGGGCTTGGCAATTCCATGGTGCTCACCCCTTCGGGGCGGCTTTTGCGGCGCTCTGCCCATGCGCCCGATCGCCCGGCGATCTTTGCGGCGCAGTTCGCGCTGAGCCACGCCGGTTGGTTGCTGACCTATCCGCTGGCGGGGTGGCTCATGACCGCGTTTGGCACGGTGCCGGCGTTTGTGGTCCTCGCCTCGCTGGCGAGCATCGGCATCGTTGCGGCGCTCTGGGTCTGGCCCGCCGGTGCGCCAGAGGCGCTGGCCCATAGCCACGCCGACCTGCCGGAGGACCACCCGCATCTCGACGGCAGTTCCGGGCACAGCCACCGGCATGTTTTCATCATCGATGATCTGCACCCTGTCTGGCCAGAACAGAAATAATCTCACCAGACTGTGATCCACAGACGCCGCCGCGCGCCAGTTCCGGTCTTTGGAAGAGCGGCGATTCGGGGTAGCTTTGGCGGGCCTCGTCATAGCTGAAGGTGCTCGCATGTCTCACAAGATGTTTCAGACCGTTCTCTTGGCGACGGCGCTCTGCTCTCCTGCCGCCGCGCTTGCGTTGCCGGATGGCGAAGGCCGGGAGACGGTGGAGGCCGTTTGCTCGGCCTGTCACGGGGTGCATCTCATCGAGCGCAGCTCGGGCTATTCCCGCGAGGATTGGCAGTTTCTCACCTCGACGATGATCGACCTGTCCGATGATCCCGAGATGCAGGGCGAAATCCTCGACTATCTCGCAGAGAGCTTTCCGCCGAGCGACACCCGTGCGGCGACGCCGGTCTCTGGGCCGCTGACCCTTCGGTTCGAGGAATGGCGAGTGCCGACACCGGGCCAGCGCGCGCGCGATCCGGTCGAAGCGCCGGATGGCGGCATCTGGTGGGTCGGGCAATGGATGGACATCCTTGGGCGGATCGATCCCGAGACCGGCGCCATGGAAGAATTTGACCTGCCCGCAGGGGCGCGGCCGCATTCGGTGAACATCGGTCCCGATGGCGCGGTCTGGTATACCGGCAACCGCAACGCCACCATGGGCCGGTTTGATCCGGCGACCGGCGAGATTACCGAATACCCGATGCCGCAAGAGGCGGCCCGCGATCCGCATACGGCCGAGTTTGATGCCAACGGCATCCTGTGGTTCAGCCTTCAGGGCAGCAACATGATCGGCCGGTTGGACCCGGCCACCGGTGAGGTCCGCCTGGTCCCCAGCCCACGCGATGGCGCGCGCCCCTATGGCGTGAAGATCGGCGCGGATGGCACTGTCTGGGTGGCCTGCAACGGGGCCAATTGTCTGCTCCGTCTCGACCCGGAGACGATGGAGGTCAGCGAGGTAACTCTGCCCGATCGCGGCACCACGGTGCGTCGGCTCGATATCGATGAAGACGGGATCATCTGGTGGGTCAATTCCGGGCTGGGCCGGTTGGGACGCTATGACCCGACGACAGGCGACATACAGGAATGGGCCTCGCCCAGTGGGCCAAACTCGCACCCCTATGCCATCGCGGTGTTCGATGGGGCGGTCTGGTATAATGAAAGCGGGGTGCGGCCGGACATGCTGGTGCGCTTTGACCCCGAGGCGGAGGCGTTCCAGAGCTGGCCGATCCCGTCGGGTCCGGTGCACGCGGGCATCCTGCGCCACATGCGCAGGACCCTGGATGGCGAGGCCTTGCTCATCCACCAAAGCGGCACCAACCACATCGCCCGCGTCACCGTGCAGCGCGGGGATTGACGCGGGGATTGAGGGCCTTTTTGGCGCCCTGCGTCGATCCGGCGGCTACGCCATAGCTATTCTGACGGTGCGGCCAGAAGTTGTGAGGCGCGGATCGTGCCCTCCCAAATTACATCCAGAGCCGCGTCAAGGGACAGGCGGCCTTCGTGCTCCCACAGGAAGATCGCCCGGCCGATTGTGTCCGTGATACTGCTCGCCAGAGCGGCGGCGGCATGAGGGTTGCCCACGCGGGTGTTCAAGCAATCCCTGAGCTCGATGCGTCCCATGGCCAGAAAGCCTTCGAGAATGCCGCGCGCCTTCTCGTTTGAGCGCAGGACCGAGCCGATCAACTTTAGAATAGGTTCATCGCCGGCCAGAACTTCGATGTGCTTGTCCAGAAAGATCTTGATGTCAGCCGCCAGCGATCCCGTTCCATCCCGCAGCGCCTGCAAATCCTCTTCTTTGAAAGCAGGCGGCGCGCCGATCGCCGCTGTCTCTTTGTTGGTGAAGTAGTTGAAGAAGGTCCGGGTGCTGACCCCTGCGGCGGCGGCAATTTCCTCTGTGGTGATGGTCTCGAGGCCTTTTTCCGCCGCCAGTTCCAAGGTCGCGATCTGGATGTCGCGTGCGGTTTGCTGCCGCCGTCTCTCTCGTAACGAAACTGTCATCCCTTGCCTCTTTGCATAGTGTGCAATGTTTGCGTATAACGCTTGAAACCCGCTGGTCAGTCAAGGATCGAAACGCAGATGAAGATTTGCAATTGGAAAGTAATCGGTACGGCTCTCGCGCTTGCGGGGTCGGCTGTGATGGTGAAGGCGCAACCGATGCCACCAATGGATTTGGGGCCGACAGAGGTGGGCGTTGTCGAGGCGACATTGCAAGAGATTCCGCGCATCGTGACCTCGCCCGGGCGCGCGGTTGCGTTTCAGGACGTGGAGGTGCGGCCGCGCGTTGGCGGCGTGATCGAAGACATCCTCTATACGCCCGGCCAGCTGCTCGAGATAGGCGACCCCCTGTTCAGGATCGACGATGCGTCTTATCTCGCCGCCGTCGCAACGGCACGCGCGAATGTGGCCACGGCAGAGGCCAATCTGCCCGTGATGCAAGCGGCCTATGATCGGGCCGCGCAATTGGCCGGTCGTGGGTTTACCGAAGCCGAAGTAGACGCCGCGCGGGCCAGTTTGGCAGAGGCCAAGGCGACGCTGGAATCGACCAAGGCCGCGCTGGAATATGCGCAGACCGAACTGTCCTGGACCACATTGAAGAGCCCGATCGCAGGTCGTGCTGACGTCGCAGAGGTCTCCGTGGGGGATCTTGTGACGGCGGGTCAGTCGGACGCGTTGACCAGCATTGTCCGGTCGGACCCGATCTATGTGGACATGGTCGAAGCCAGCGCCCGCATCCTGTCGGTTCGCAAAGGCATCGCAGAAGGCACTCTCAAGCAGAACGACGTGCTTCAGGCGACCTTGCGGCTGGAGAATGGCGAGGTTTATCGCGGCACCGGTCAATTGGTCACAGCGGGAAACAATGTCTCCACCACGACCGGGTCTCTGACCATCCGGTTCAAATTCGACAATCCTGACCATGTGATCATTCCGGGCATGTTTGTGCGGGGTGAGGTCGTTCTCGGCACGATGCAAGCGTTTCTCGTGCCGCAACGCGCCGCCGCGCGGGGCAACCTTGGCCAGCTTACGGCCTATGTCGTGGGCGATGACGGCACTGCGGAACAGGTCACGTTGGAGGACGATGGCAGCTATGAAAACGCGTGGATCGTGCGCGAAGGATTGAGCGAGGGGGACAAGCTGATCGTGGACGGTCTGTCGTCTCTGAGGCCGGGTCAGCCGGTCACACCGGTGGCCGTCACCATAGATGAAGACGGTATCTCGCGCGATCTGCCTGCCACTGCCGTGGAGAATTGATCCATGGCTATTTTCTTTATCCATCGCCCGGTTTTCGCCTGGGTTCTGGCCATCGCGACCATGTTGCTGGGCGCTTACAGCATGACCAGCCTGCCGATTTCGCAATATCCCGACATTGCCCCGACGACGGTTCGGATCAGCGCGACCTACACGGGCGCCTCGGCGGCGACGGTCGAAAACTCGGTGACCACGGTCATCGAAGACGGGCTGACGGGGCTTGATGGGCTGACGTATATGACGTCAACGTCAAGCGAAGGATCCGCCAGTGTTTCCCTGACCTTCGACGACAGCATTGATCCCGATATGGCGCAGGTGCAGGTGCAGAACAAGCTGCAGTTGGTCGAGGCGCAGCTCCCCGACAGCGTGACAAGCCAAGGCGTCTCAGTCACCCGCTCGACCACGTCGATCCTCATGGTCGGGGCGCTGGTCAGTGAAGACGGCAGGTATTCCTCGCTTGAACTGGGGGACATGCTGAGCAGCACGTTCGAAGATCCGGTGCAACGCACCGATGGCGTCGGGTCGATCAACATTTTCGGGACAGAATACGCGATGCGTATCTGGTTGGACCCCGAAAAGCTGTTTCAATATCAGCTGACCTCGTCCGATGTGACCACGGCGGTGTCCGAGCAGAACACAAACGTCACCGTTGGCAGCCTGGGCGATCAGCCGGTCGTCAAGGGCCAGCAATTTACGGTGTCCTTGTCAGCGCAATCGCAGCTTGAATCGATTGAGGACTTTCAGAACATCCTGTTGAAGACCAACGAAGACGGGTCGGCGATCTATCTTGCAGATGTGGCGACAGTTGAGCTGGCCGAAGAAGACTATGGCAGCATCAGCCGCTACAACGGTCACCCCGCAGCGGGGTTTGCAGTAAACCTGTCCACAGGGGCCAATGCGGTGGATACCGCCGAAGCGGTCCGCGAAATTGTCGATGGCCTATCCTCCGCGTTGCCCGACGGTGTCGCGGTTGAATACCCCTATGACACCTCGCCCTTTGTCGAGGAATCCATTGACCAGGTTTATGAAACCCTGTTCGAAGCCATCGTTCTCGTCTTCGTGGTTATCTTCCTCTTTCTGCAAAGCTGGCGCGCGACGCTCATTCCGACCATTGCCGTCCCGGTGGTCCTGCTGGGCACTTTCGGCGTGCTGGCGGCCTTTGACATGTCGATCAACACATTGACCATGTTCGCGCTGGTGCTGGCCATCGGGCTGCTGGTGGATGACGCGATTGTCGTGGTCGAGAATGTCGAGCGTGTCATGGAGGAAGAAGGGCTCGATGCGGTCGCGGCGACCGAGAAAAGCATGGGCGAGATTTCATCCGCGTTGATCGGTATCGTGATGGTGCTGTCTGCAGTGTTCCTGCCGATGGCGTTCATGTCGGGATCAACCGGTGTGATCTACAAACAGTTTTCGATCACCATCATATCGGCCATGGTTCTGTCCTTGTTCGTGGCCCTGATCCTGACGCCCGCGATGTGCGCACAGCTTCTCAAGCCCACCCATGGCAAGGTGCCGGTCGCGCCTCTACGCTGGTTCAATGCGGGGCTGGACCGGTTGACCGGTGGCTATAGCTCGCTCGTGGGGCGGCTCTCGGTGCGGCCGTTCCGCATGCTGCTGGTGTTGGGGCTCGTGGCGATTGGCGCCTATTCAATCTATGACCGCCTGCCCTCGTCCTTCCTGCCCACCGAAGATCAGGGCGTCTTGATGACCATGATCGAATTGCCGCAAGGGTCGACCGTTCAGCAGACCGAACATACCATCGAGCAGATCGAAGACTACTTGCTGACCAAGGAAACCGACATTGTCGACGGTGTCTTTGCCAACGTCGGGTTCAGCTTTTCCGGGACGGGCCAGAACTATGGCATGATGTTCATCCGGCTGAAGGATTACGAAGAGCGCCCCGGTCTGGATGCCGCGGGCCTGATGATGCGCGCAAACCGCGAGTTCTTTCAGTCTCGGCACGGCAGCATCTTTGTTCTGCAACCACCTGCCATTCAGGGTCTGGGCACCTCTTCGGGGTTCGCGATGTATCTCGTTGATCAATCGGGCGCGGGACAGGACGCCCTGAGCGCCGCCGCCGATCAACTGGTTGCAAGCGGGCTTCAGGACGGGCGTGTCACCAACCTGCGCGGGAATGATGCGGCAACCGAACCCGCCTTGAAACTGAGGATCGACCAGCCGAAGGCCGAGGCGCTCGGCGTGTCCTTGTCGAGCGTCAACACGATGCTCTCGACCGTGTTTTCGGGCACATATGTCAATGATTTCCCGCTCGGGAACAATCTGCGCGAGGTCATCGTACAGGGCGGCGCGGAGTGGCGCATGCAGCCCGAGGATGTCGAGCAGTGGTATATTCGCAATGAGACCTCCGAAATGGTCCCCCTTTCGGCCTTTCTCAGCCGCGAATGGGAAACGATCACGCCCAAGCTTTCGCGATATGGCGGGACGCGGGCGTTGGAAATCTCCGGCGAAGCTGCGGCGGGCATCAGCTCGGGCGACGCAATGGAGGTGATGGAACAGCTCACGGCCAATCTCGATGGCTCTTACGCCTCAGCCTGGACGGGGTTGAGCTATCAGGAACGCCTGTCCGGCGATCAGGAGGCCATTCTCTATGCGATCTCGGCGCTGGTTGTGTTCCTCTGTCTGGCGGCCCTCTATGAGAGCTGGGCCGTCCCCTTTGCCGTGATGCTGTCGGTGCCGGTGGGCATCCTGGGCGCGCTGGCCACGACGTGGTTTTTCGGACAATCGAACGATGTGTATTTCAAGGTGGGCTTGCTGACCACGATTGGTCTGGCGGCAAGGAACGCCATTCTGATCGTCGAATTTGCCGAAGCCCTGCGCACCCAAGGCAAGGCCTTGCTCGACGCAACGATCACGGCGGCCCGTCAACGGCTGCGCCCCATTCTCATGACCTCGCTGGCCTTCGGCTTTGGCATTACACCGCTGGTCCTGGCCTCCGGGGCGGGCGCCAATGCGCAAAAATCCATCGGCACTGGGATGCTCGGCGGGATCGTGTTTTCTGCGGTGATCGGCATCGTGATGGTGCCGGTGTTCTATGTCGCTGTCATCAAAACCACGGAAATGTTCCGTAAACGCGTGGAGCACGTACAGTGAAACCCTTTTACCTTTTGATGGGGCTGCTCGTTGCCGGTTGCACGGTCGGTCCCGACTATCAGCGCCCAGAGATTTCCATGGAAACCCGCTTTGTCGGGGGCACTGCCGAAACGATTGGGGCGGTGGCCACGGAACAATGGTGGCTGACCTACAAGGACGCAACGTTGAGCCGGTTTGTTGCGCGTGGTCTGGCGCAGAACCTTGATGTGATAAGCGCGACCGAGGCGATACGCCAAGCCCAGGCAGAATTGCGCCAGACAGGCGTCAATGCCGCGTTGGACGGCTCGCTCTCGGGGTCGGCAACACGATCCGGCGGCGACGCTACGAGCGGCACCAGCACTGTTGGCAGCGGCGAATTGGGTGCCTCCTTGGTGATCGACCTGTTCGGAGGGCTGCAGCGCGAACGCGAAGCCGCCTCCGCCTCGCTGACCGGAGCGCGGGCCGACGCCGAAACGGTCAGGCTCGCCTGGCTGGCCGAGCTTGTCGCGGCCTATTCGAACGCGCGCTTCTATCAAGAGGCGCTGGCACTGACCCGGACGACAGTCAGCGCCCGTCAGGAAACGGTTGAGATCACCCAAAGCCAGTTCCAAGCTGGCGCAGCCACGGAATACGAGGTCGCCGAAGCGCAGGCATTGCTGTCCACAGCGCGGGCCAGCCTGCCCCAATATGCGGCGCTGTTCGATGCGAGTGTTTATTCGATTGCGACGCTCCTCAACGAACCTGCGGCTCCAATCATGGCGGAGATGCAAAAAGGATCCCCGCAGCTTCGAACACCCGGCGCCGCAAACACTGGTGTGCCGGCAGGCCTGCTGCGGAACCGTCCCGATGTGCGCAGCGCCGAGGCTGATCTTGCCGCCGCTGTGGCCGAGGTCGGAGTGGCCGAGGCCGCTCTTTACCCATCGCTGTCGCTGGCAGGCACGGTTGGGCGCAGTGAGAGCACCAACGCTTGGAGTTTCGGCCCGCAACTGACGCTTCCGGTGTTCAATCAGGGGCTTTTGAAGGCGCGCCGCGATGCGCAGGTGTCGGTGGCCCGGCAGGCTGAAATCGCCTGGCGCGCCTCTGTGCTCGAAGCTGTCGAGGATGTGCAAGTCGCACAATCCAATGTATCCCGGTATCGGCAGCAGGCCGCATTGTTGCGCAGGGCGGCGAATGACTACGGACGGGCGCTGACCCTGGCGCAAGAGAACTATCGCAAGGGCGCAATCACGCTTTTGGACCTGCTCGAGACGGACCGGAACACCAATTCCGCACGGATAACAGCGGCATCTGCGGTGAATGATGCGGCGCAGGCCTGGGCCATGCTAAAGATCGCAACAGGCGCGGGATCCGCGGCGACCGTACCACAAAGCAAGTGATTTTGGCAGGATGAGGCCTTTGACACCAATGAAACACACTGGACGCATCGCGCTTCTCGTCGCCGCTCTTGGCACATTCTTCGTAGCATTGATGCTGTTTGGCGCGCGCTTTGGCCTGTGGGATCCGCTCACGGGGTTTGGGCTCTATCGCAGCTATCTCACGCCTATGGGCTGGGTCGTTTTCGGCGTGGGGTTGCTGGCCCTCATCATTCATCTTCTGCGTCGTGAAAAAGGCGGGGTGGTTGCCGGGGGGATTGCGACGCTGGTTGGTCTTGCCTGTCTGGCACCGCTGATGGCAATGACGCTCGCCCCGCCACAACGCGCAGCGCCAATCCACGATATTTCGACAGATACCGCCAATCCTCCAACATTCGAGGTGCTGGATGACACCCGAGAAGGGGCCAGCAATTCGCTCGATCATGGTGGGCCCGAAGTGTCGGCAATTCAGGCGGCGGCCTATCCTGACATTGCGCCGCTCGAAACCGAACTGGCACCTGATGCCGCCTTTGACCGCGCTTTGGCGGTGGCCCGAGATATGGGATGGGACATCATAGCCGCAGACGCGGACCGTCGCCGATTTGAGGCAACCGCCCGGACACCGCTGTTTCACTTCGCAGATGATGTTGTGATTGTGGTGACAGCGATGGCAACAGGCAGCCGCATCGACATGCGCAGCGTTTCCAGAGTCGGGCGCAGCGATCAAGGCGTCAACGCGCGCCGCATTCGTGCCTTTCAGGAGCGATTTGTCGCGTGAGGTTTTCGACTTTGCATCTCGCACGGGATGAGTGGTTGTGTTGGGTGGTCACAGGCCGGGTTTCTAGGGTTACCTTAGGTCGCCAGTTGGATGGTCATTTGGACCGGTCCACCCCGAAGCTGCGATAAACGGACGCTTCTAGTGATTGGCGCCGATCGCGACTGGGTGCGACCCCAAAACGGCTGCGGTATGTCCGGGAAAAGACCTCGAGCGAGGAAAAACCGCAGGCCACGGCAACTTCGGTCAGAGAGATATCGGTTTGCTGAACCAATTGGTGCGCTTTTGCAATGCGCAGCTCTCGATATGTTGCCTCTATCCCGCGCCCCAGTCGTGCGCGAAAAAGACGCTGCAAATGCCGCGACGAAACGCCAACCTTTTTCGCAATATCGGCGCAAGAGATCGTATCTTCTAACTGCTCCTCCATAATCGCATGCGCCCGTGCGACCGGGTCATGGAGATGCCGGTTCTCGGTCAAGGCATGGAGGGCCTGCTCGGCGGCGGGCTGGGGTCGGGAGCCTGGTCGGCGGCCGTCCATCAGGAGATGTTTTCCCACCTCGCTGGCAAACTTATCTCCGACATCCTGAGCGATGAGATCCAGCATCATGTCGGCCGTGGCCATGCCGCCCGCCGACAAGGGATAGCCTCCGGAGGTCTCGAATAGGGTCTCCGTGAACTGAAGATCAGGGTAGCGTTCAGCGCTGCCCTTTGCGTTATACCAATGGACCGGAATGCTCTCGGCGCGCAGCAAGCCGATGTCCATAAGAATTTCGCATCCGGTTTCTATCGCGCCGATGCGGACGCCCTTTCGAGAGGCCCGGCGCAACCAGTCCGCCAACCGGGAGTCGAGGGCAGACGCCCGCGCATCGAAGCTAGCCACGACAAATACAGTGTCGATTGCTGCATGGGACTCGCTCGAGAGTGGAACATCGACGGCCAGCGGGCTGCCGCAGCTCGAATGGACGGCGAACCCGTCTGCCGACAAGGTCGTCCACTGAAACAACGTTTTGCCCGCCAACCAGTTGGCAATGAAAAGAGGTTCCGTCACCAGGTTGACCGCCAAAGAGGAGTACCCCGGTACGAGCAATATTCCATATCTATGCAAAGGATTAACCTGCTCGGACATGTGGCCCCCTAAAGCTTGATGAATAGCGACATACTATGGCGGAAAATGACGTGTGATCAATATAAAAGAAGAGGGCATCTCAGTACATTCCGTAAATCAATGTTTTATAATGACAAAAATAAAAACTGCTGCCTGACCTCTGGTTTGGCTATGGCGTCTTAAGTCAAGTGGCGCCTTCGACTCAATCTAACGTTTGAGGGAGCGAATGTGCCAAGTAACCGCGAGAGGAAGCCAGAATGGGCAAAATCGATACCCCGCATAGCCAGACCGACCTGACCTGGGACTACAGCGATCCTGTAAACGGGCCGACTATTCCTGCCCCGTATTTCTATGACCCGCAGATTTTTGCTGAAGAGAAAGAACGCATCTTCATGCACTGCTGGCATCTCGTTGGCCACGTGAACGAATTCAATGAACCGGGCAACTACGTTGTCCAAGACATTTTTGAGCAAAGCGTTGTGGTCACGTCAGACAAGGAAGGCGAAATCCACGCTTGGCACAATGTGTGTCGCCATCGCGGAAACCGGCTTATGACGGAACGGCGCGGCAAGGTTGGCGGCGTGCTGCGGTGCCAGTACCATTCGTGGTGCTACAACCTCGATGGCGGATTGCGCGCGGCGCCACGTACAGAGCATCTTTGCAACTTCAGCAAAGCGGATCACAGTCTCAAGAAAGTCCGTATGGAGATTTTCGCGGGCTGGGTCTTCATCACGCTCGATGACAACGCGCAGCCTGTTTCAGAAATGGCCGCAGGCTCTGAAGAAATCATGCGCCGCTTCCTGCCTGACATGGATGATGTCGAGCTGGTCGAGGAAACCGACGTGATCGTCGATGCAAACTGGAAGGTGATCCAAGAGAATTCGATTGAGGGCTATCACTTCGATCTCAGTGGGCCAGTCCACAAGGACTTGGCGGCCTTGATCGACTTCAAGGGGTATACCCTAACCTCTTATGACAAGTGGTGGACCTATATCGGTCCACCGAACAAGGACGCCACCCATGCCTATGGCGAGCCACTTGAATGCGCGACGTGGCAGACCGACTGGTTCTTCAATATCGGCCTCTGGCCGAACACCACCTTCTATTCGTTTCCTTACACAGACATGATCGGGACGTTCATAATGATCCCGCTCACGCCGGAAAAATCGCTGCTGCGGTTCGGCTACTACGCCCCGAAAGGACGTCCCGTTCCCAAGGTCACCAAGGCGGCCATCGAATGGATGAATACCCAGCTGGGCCCGGAAGACATCGAGCTCAACGTGACCAACCAGAAGGGTCTGCATTCCATTGGCTTTGGTTCCGGGCGCTATTTGATCGATGACAACCTGCCGAACCAAAGTGAGCATCTTGTCTATAACTTCCACAAGCTTTGCTACCAAGCGATCAAAGAATGACGGCTCAATCTTGGGATTACGTGATCGTGGGCGGCGGCTCTGCCGGATGTGTTCTGGCGAGCCGGCTGACCGAAGATCCGGACACGCGGGTCCTGCTGCTCGAAGCGGGGCCCGAGGACCGCTCTATCTGGCTCAAGATGCCTGCCGGCATGTCGAAAGTGGTCTGGGGCACCAAGTATAGTTGGGCGTTCACCTCCGAGCCCGAACCCTATCTTGGCGGGCGGCGGCTGGGTCATCCGCGTGGCAAGGTCCTGGGCGGCTCCTCTTCGATCAACGGCATGGTCTGGCTGCGCGGGCATCCGCTCGATTATGACGGTTGGGCGCAGCGCGGTGCCTCAGGTTGGAGCTACGAGGACGTATTGCCCTATTTTCGGCGGTCCGAGACGGCGCCGGTCAAGTCGGACCCGCAGCGCGGAAGCGACGGGCCAATTCGTGTAACCCGCCCTCGTTTGGACCCCTCCTCGCTGGCTGAGGCTTTCGTGCAGGCGGGCGGAGAGGCCGGCTATCCAATCTTGCAGGATTTTAATAATGGCCAGCAAGAAGGGTTTGGACCGGTAGAGCGCAGTACATTCGATGGCACGCGGCAAAGTGCGTCACGCACTTATCTAGAGCCCGCGCGGCGGCGCCCTAACCTGACCGTGGTGACCGGGGCTTTGGCACAGGAGATCCAGCTCAAGGGCAATCGGGCGCAGGGCGTGCGCTATCTCTTGGGGAACAAATCCGTTGAAGCCCGGGCGGAGCGTGAGGTGATCCTTGCCGCAGGGGCCATCGGCTCACCGCATCTGTTGCACCTATCTGGTATCGGCCCCGCACAGATACTGGAGGCTGCGGGGATCAAGGTGCGGCACGACTTGCCTGGAGTCGGGGAAAACCTCAACGACCATCCGGACCTGGTGATCCAGCACAGATGTCTTGAGCCCGCCAGCATCTATCCGGTCACTCTTCCCGGAAGGAGCTGGTTGGCCGGGGCAGAATGGGTCATGCGCGGGACGGGTGCGGCATCCACCAACCACTTCGAGGCAGGGGGCTTTGTTCGCTCCCACTCCGGTGTCGAGCATCCCGACCTCCAATTTACCTTCATGCCCTTGTCGGTGATCCCGGGAACGGTTGATATCCGGCGGGAGCATTCCTATCAGGTGCATATCGACCTGATGCGGCCTCGAAGCAGGGGGCATGTCCGGGCGCGCAGCGCGGACCCCAGGCAAGCGCCATCGATCCTGTTCAACTATCTCGCGGAACCGGCCGATTTGGTGGATCTGCGTGAAAGCGTCACGATCCTGCGCGATGTCTTGTCGCAGCCGGCCATGTACCGGTTTCGCGGCCCTGAACTTTTCCCCGGGTCTGGGGTCAAGGACACGGCCAGTGTCGATGCATGGATCAAGGAAACTCTGGAAACCTGCTATCACCCTGTCGGAACCTGCAAGATGGGGAATGCGCAAGCTGAGGACGTTGTCGTAGACCCTCAATGCCGGGTTCGTGGGATCGAGGGTCTGCGCGTCGTCGATGCCTCGATCATGCCTGAGATCGTGAGTGCGAACACCAACGCAACGGCCATCATGATCGGCGAAAAGGCGGCGGATCTGATCCGCGGAATGGCAGCCCCATCGGCCGAATTGAAAGAAATGAAGGAAAGGCAGCAACGATGAATAGCGCTCTGACAAAGACAGAAGCCGGTTGCCCCGACGCAGAAACTTTACAGGGCATGCGCGAGGATCTAGCCGCGACATTCCGGTATTTCGCGCGACTCGGAATGAATGAATCGGTAGCTAACCACTTCAGCCTTGCGGTGTCACCGGATGGACGGCAATTTCTGATGAACCCCCGGGGGCGCCATTTCTCTCGGGTGCGCGCCTCGGACCTTCAGCTTATCGATGCCGATGATCACGCGACGATGACCCGCGAGAACGCCCCGGACCCGACAGCGTGGTATATTCACAGTCGCATTCACAGATCGCTGCCCCATGCGCGTTGCATCCTGCACCTGCACCCTCGCTATGCCACCGCGCTGTCCGCTTTGGCGGATAGCTCATTGCCGCCCATTGACCAGAACACCATGCGGTTCTTTGGCCGAGTTGCGATTGACGAAGGCTTCGAGGGAATGGGTTTGTCAGAGGAGGAAGGTGACCGCCTCGCAAGGCAAATGGGAAACAAGAGTGTTCTCATGATGGGCAACCACGGTGTTCTCATCGCCGCGCCGACGGTCGCTCAGGCCATGGACGAAATGTATTATTTCGAGAAAGCCTGCGAGACGGTCCTAATTGCCTATGCTTCGGGGCGGCCGCTGCGGATTGTTCCGGATCAAGTGGCCGAGACCACCGCACAACAATGGGCGGAGTACGTCCAGCTTGGGATAGATCATCTCAGCGAGGTCCGCGCGATACTGGATTCCGAGGAGCCCGATTACTGCTGCTAAGTCGATACACAACGGGCGGGCTGGTGCAGGAATGCGGTCACGACGCGCCGCGTTGCCGCAAAATCGATGGATGCAAAACGTTGAAAACTCTTGGAATGGGGAGCCGGAGATCAGGCATGAATCATAGGCAATTCTACATTGACGGCGCCTGGGTATGGCCCTCAAACCCGAACGATTTCGCAGTCATCGATCCCTCGACGGAGTTGGCCTGCGCGACGATCTCTCTTGGTGGTGTCGAGGACGCGGATCGGGCGGTCCGCGCCGCGCGCAAGGCGTTCGATAGTTGGTCGACAACCACCTCCGAAACACGCTTGGCCCTGCTTGAAAAGCTGCGTGACCTCTACCTGTCGCACCGGGACGATTGCGCAGGTGCTATGTCGCAGGAAATGGGCGCCCCAATCGATTTTGCTGGATCGGCACAGTTTGAATCGGGCAGCTCGCATTTGGAAGAAACCATTCGCGTTCTAAGAAGCTTTGAGTTCGAATCCATTAGGGGCAAGGATAGGCTCTTATATCAGCCGATTGGCGTCGCCGCGCTTATCACGCCCTGGAATTGGCCCATGAACCAAGTCCTGATCAAGGTTGCTCCCGCCTTGGCGGCGGGATGTACGGTCGTTCTTAAGCCCTCAGAATTGGCGCCTCTGTCGTCGATGCTTCTCGCCGAGCTGATCCATAAGGCGGGTTTCCCGCCAGGGGTCTTCAATCTGGTAAACGGTGACGGCGTCTGCGTCGGTGCGCGCCTGACAGCCCATCCCGATGTCGACATGGTCAGTTTCACCGGCTCGACCCGCGCTGGCGTTCTCATCTCAAAGGCTGCGGCAGAGACCGTCAAACGCGTGTCCCTCGAACTGGGCGGCAAGGGCGCGAATATCGTGTTTGATGATGCGCCCGACGATGCTCTGGTCGATGGTGTGCTGGGATGTTTCGGGAATGCTGGCCAATCTTGCGATGCTCCCACCCGCATGCTGGTAGCGCGGTCTAGGTATGATCAAGCCGTCGAGATCGCCAAGCAGGTGGCAGCGGGGCAACAGGTTGGTTCGGCTCATCAACCCGGCGAACATATTGGGCCTTTGATCAGCAAAGCGCATTGGTCCAAGGTTCAAAAACTGATCCATCAAGGCATCAATGAAGGCGCAAAGCTGGTGGCTGGTGGCGAAGGGCGGCCGGAACAGCTTGAGACAGGATATTTTGTGAAACCCACCGTGTTTGCCGACGTCACCAATCAAATGACGATCGCCCGCGAAGAGATCTTTGGACCGGTTCTCGTGATGATCCCCTTTGACACCGAGGAAGAGGCCATCGCTATCGCCAATGACACGCCTTATGGCCTTGGCAACTACATACAGACGCAAGATCTGCCTCGAGCTGTGCGGGTCGCACGCAAGTTGCTTTCAGGGATGGTCACGATCAACGGCGATTGGCTTGGGGTGGATACGCCGTTTGGCGGTTTCAAGCAGTCCGGCAACGGACGAGAAGGTTCGGTCTGGGGGCTGGAGGATTATTTGGAAGTCAAAGCCGTGTCGGGTGGTGCGTGGCCAGGGGGCTCAATCATTCTTGGCCGCACCGAAATGCAACTCTAACAACGTTATTTTGAAGAGGCAGACCCCATGGTGGATCTTTCAGGAAGAGCGGCGATCGTAACCGGTGGGGTGTCCGGCATGGGGCTCGCCATTGCCAAATCGCTTGCTCAGGCAGGGGCCTCGGTGGCGGTGGGATCGCGCTCCGTGACAGGCTTGGATGATCCCCGGTTCAGAACCGAGCTGCAGCAGCTCCAAGTGGCGGGACAAAGGGTGTTCGCAGGGCCACTGGATGTGACGAACCAAGCAAGTGTTGATACCTTCGTGGCAGAGGCACAGAGAGTTGTTGGGCATGTCGATCTGCTGATAAATGCCGCTGGAATGACCAGCGAACAGCCTGTCTGTGGCCACGACGATGCGCTCTGGAATGCCATCCTCGACACGAACCTGACCGGGGCTTTTCGTATGACGCGCGCCGTGCTGCCCTCCATGATCGACGCGTGTTTCGGGCGGATCATAAATATCGGCTCAACCGCCGCCAGTGTAGGCTGGGCTGACAACCCGGCTTATTGCGCCTCGAAATCCGGCCTTCTCGGCCTCACTCGCTGCGTTGCGCTCGAAGGCGCGGCGCATGGCGTTACCTGCGTCATGGTCAGCCCAACATGGGTCGAAACCGAACTGATGCGACGCGACGTAGAGGAAATTGTGGCGCGTGAAGGCAAAGGGCGCTCCGTGCAGCAGGCGATGGCTCAAATCGCTGCTGAAAACCCCCAGAACCGGATTATCCAGCCCTCGGAAGTCGCGGATCTCGTAACCTTCCTATGCAGCGACGCGGCACGTGGCCTGACGATGGAGAACATTCAGGTGACCGGCGGAGCACTTTGGTAGTCTCCGTTGTGAAGGGTCCGCCGCCTGGCCACTCTGGAGTTGGTCGCCGCACCCTCAAACCAACGCTTCGACAGCCATGGGCGCGGCACGATCTTGGCACTCCGATCACTCTGGCCATGGACCGAAAGGGAGGCCGAACCGACTTATCCGCTACACACGAAATGAGGCGGAAAGTGTCAAGTTTCAGAGCTGTATGTCGTGAAACGGTCTGAGATATGCGGATTTTGCAAGAAATTGCGCTGCAGCCACCACACAACCTTGCAATCAGAGACTCCGAGTATGGCGCATTTGGTCAAGTTGGGGGGCTTTGTCACGTTATGCTCGACCGAAGGTCCGGTCCGTTCGGTTGCTGCCGCAATTAGGGAAAACAGCGAGATCGTGGGTGCTCTCCGATCGGTTGAGACCGCAACAACAAAAAACAACAACAGGAGAGACTATGTTCAACGCAAAGACTTTGAAATCCAAGATTGCCCTCGGAACCGCGACCTTGGCACTGGCCGGCGCGGCCGACGCTGCAGAGCTTGGCGCCGCCGGCGAGTCGATCAAACTCGCCATCAACGAATGGACAGGCCAGCATATCTCGACTCGGATCGCGGGCGAACTTCTCCGAACTATGGGATATGAAATCGAATATGTCACCGCTGGCAACTACCCTCAGTTCTCTGCCCTAGGAGAGGGTGAGCTTTCTGCCACTTTGGAGGTCTGGACCAACAACGCCGGGGAAATCTATCCGAAGATGAAAGAGGCTGGCGCCATTGTCGACATCGGGCCGCTGGGTCTGACGACGCGCGAAGGCTGGATGTATCCCAAACATATGGAAGAGCTATGCCCCGGTTTGCCCGACTGGAAAGCCTTGATCGACTGCAGGGACCAACTGGTCACAGCTGACACTTTTCCGCAAGGGCGCATCCTCTCATATCCGGCTGACTGGGGCACGCGGTCGGCCGATATCATCAAGAGTTTGGCGCTTGATTATCAGGCTGTGCCCGCCGGTTCTGAAGGCGCGCTGATTGCTGAACTGAAATCGGCCGAGGCCCGTAAAACCCCGCTTGTGATGATGTTCTGGGCCCCGCATTGGGTGTTCTCAGAAGTCGAGGCCGGCTGGGTAGAACTTCCTGCTTATGACCCGGCCTGTGAAACCGATCCGTCTTGGGGCCCGAACCCCGACGCGACCGGTGACTGTGGTGTCGAGGCGCCAGCCACTATCAAGGTCGCATGGTCAGGTTTCGAAGAGAAATGGCCTGCCGCCTGGGAATTCCTCGGCAGTTTCACCATGAAAACCTCGCAGCAGGAAATGATGATGAAGGCAATTGACCAAGATGGCCAGCCGATCGACGAGGTGGTTGCCACCTGGATCGCGGACAATTCGGCGACTTGGCAACCCTGGGTCGCAGCCGCCACCAAATGAGCAACGCATGCTCGCGGCACCTGATCGGGTGCCGCGTCATTGTCTGGAGCAAGATATGACAGTCAACGGGGAACCGAAACTCTCGGTCAGGAACCTGTGGAAGATTTACGGACCTAACCCGAAGGGTCTCGTATCCAAAAAATTTCAGGACATGCCGCATGCGGAACGTCTCCAATACGCTCGACAGAAGCATCACTTTGTCGCCGCCGCGAATGTGACTTTCGACGTCTATGAGGGCCAGATTTTCGTGATCATGGGCCTCTCGGGTTCAGGTAAATCAACTGTTCTTCGCGCAATTTCGCGTCTCGACGAGCCCACATCCGGGCAGGTCCTTTTAGACGACAAGGATCTGCTACTCGCGTCGCCAAAAGAGCTAACCTCGATCCGCCGCCGCAAGATGGGTATGGTGTTTCAAAGCTTTGGCTTGATGCCGCATCTCGATGTTGTGCAGAACGTGGCCTTTCCTCTCAAGGCACAAGGACAATCGCGCGAGGCTCGCCGTGCTCGCGCCTGTGAAATGATCGAGTTGGTGGGTCTGAAAGGCAAGGAACATTCCTATCCGCACCAGCTGTCAGGCGGCCAGCAGCAACGGGTTGGGATAGCGCGGTCCCTCGCGGTGGAGCCCGAGCTTTGGTTTCTCGATGAACCCTTCTCTGCCCTCGACCCACTGATCCGTTCTCAGATGCAGGATGAGTTCCTCCGCCTGCAGACGCAGCTGAACAAAACCATCATATTTGTCACCCACGACTTTCTCGAGGCGCTCAAGCTGGCGGATAATATCTGTATTATGAAGGATGGAGAGATCGTTCAGATTGGCTCTCCCGCGGACATCGTGTTGCGCCCTGCCAATGACTATGTACGAGAATTCATCGGCGATGTGCCGTTGGCCCATGTCTTGCGGGCCGGTGACGTCATGAGTCCCCCTTATAGTGATGGACAGCCTCACCCACAGGTGCGGCAAGACGATATTCTCGAAACCGCTATCAAACTCTTTGACGACAAGACCGAGACGATTGATGTCATCGACGGGAGTGGCAGTATACTCGGCTCGCTGCATCCGCTGGAGGTGATCCGGTCCCTCTACCATGATGCACCGGAGCAGGCCCTGTGAGTACCTTCACTCGACGTTTCGTATCGTCCTGCGGCAAGGCGTGGCCTTGGCTTGTCATCCTTGCACTGAATGCTGTCCTGATGACGCAGAGGGATGTGTTCAGTCAGATCGTGACCTACCCAGAGGGCTGGACACTTCCATTTGCCGAGGTGTTGGATGGAATGATGGGCCGTGTGATCGCCCTGTTGCAGACAGAGGGGCGCGCCATCAGCAGCGGGCTGAGTTTCGCCTTTGGCGGCGTTCAAACACTCTTGGTCTATGCGCCTTGGATCGCCTCGGTCAGCGTCTGCACATTGATCGCCTGGCAAGGCGGAGGATGGAAGCTGGCGCTGCTCACCCTTCTATTGCTTCTGTATGTTCTTGCGGCGGGCTTTTGGGAGCCTGCTATGAACACGCTCTCGCTCGTGCTTCTGGCACTGCCTCTCGCCGTTCTTATTGGGTTCTCGGTCGGTTATCTCGGCTTTCGGTCCCGACGCGCGCAGGCCGTCATCATGCCTATACTGGATCTGATGCAGACCGTGCCCGCCTTTGCCTATCTCATACCGATTTTGCTGCTATTCGGGTTCGGCCCGGTCGTAGGCCTCATCGCCAGTGTGGTTTTCGCGATCCCTCCAATGGTGCGGAACACGATCCTCGGAATGCAGAGCATCCCAGACGCCGTGATCGAGAGTGCTAGGATGTCCGGCTGTTCTCGGCGACAGCAATTTTCCTGGGTCGAAATTCCGGTAGCTATGCCTCAAATGTTGGTCGGGGTGAACCAAACCACCATGGCAGTGCTATCAATGGTCATCATTGCCGCGATTATCGGTGGTTTTGAAGATATTGGCTGGGCGGTTCTCTCGGCAATGCGCAAAGCCCAATTCGGGCAGAGCTTGCTCGCTGGTGTTGTCATCGTGATCCTTGCGATCTTGCTCGACCGTATCACGGCTGCTTATGCCGCGCGCCAGCTGCCGACCTCGAGCCACAGCGGCCTGCCAATGCGCCGGTTCGTCCCTGTCTTGATGTTGGTTCTGGGCGCTGCTCTTCTCGCAGGGTACCTGATCCCGCCACTAGAAACCTGGCCGTCAGGCCTGACCTTTTTGCCAGCTCAATCCATCAACAGGGCCACTTCTGATTTTGTCGTCACCTACGGCGGTATCATGACCGCCTTCAAAAACGCGGTACAGTTTTACGTCTTGCTGCCCGTGAAGATCGGTTTTGAACGTGCCATCGTACCATTCACCTGGGGCATAACCTTCACTTTTCAATTGCAGATCGCGTATTGGGTGCTTGTGATTGTGGTCGCGGGTTTTGCGTTCGGTTTTTCCCATTGGAAGACCGGTGTCGCCTTGTTGGTGCTGGCAGAAGTGCTCTTTGTCGGAGTGACAGGCATGCCTTGGGCGTCGTTCCTATTGCTGATCTGCCTATTGGCTTACAAAGCTGGCGGAGGCAAGCTGGCGCTCTTCGCTGGGGCGTCAGCTCTGTACTTGCTGGTCAACGGTCTCTGGGCCCCGGCGATGACCTCAGTCTATCTTTGTGCCTCGGCGGTGTTTCTATGCATGCTCTTCGGCGGGTTGATCGGAGTTTGGGCCGCCGCTTCGGACCTGGTGTCAGGGGTAATCCGGCCAATCAATGACCTGCTACAGACTCTGCCCCAATTCGTGCTGTTGATCCCCGCCCTGATGCTCTTTCAGGTGGGCGATTTCACCGCCCTTCTGGCGATTATCGCCTATGCGACCGTACCCATGATCCGCTACACTGAACACGGCCTGCGATCTGTGCCCAAAACGCTCATAGACGCAGGCCGCTCCTGCGGCTGCTCGCCATGGCAGATGTTCTGGCAGGTCCGGCTGCCACA
>TARA_R100000789_G_scaffold16501_1_pt1 | contig 20596 bp, 17 predicted proteins | sample TARA_R100000789 | Tara Oceans TARA_R100000789 (sample SAMEA2623403) | marine metagenome | biome: marine biome (ENVO:00000447); feature: mesopelagic zone (ENVO:00000213); material: "saline water (ENVO:00002010), including plankton (ENVO:xxxxxxxx)" | depth 450 m
TGACCGTCCCACATGAGGCAGAGATCGCCCGGGTCGAGCCGGTGATCACCGCACTCAGCCGCGAACTCGCCACGCCGATTTCCATCGACACGCGCAAATCCTCGGTGGCAGAGGCCGCCGTGCGCGCGGGTGCGGCATTGGTCAACGATGTTTCCGGGTTCACTTTTGACCCGATGCTGGCGCGGTATTGCCGCGACCACGGGCTGCCCGTCTGCGTGATGCATGCGCGCGGCGATCCCGAAACCATGCAGAGCGACCCGCGCTATGACGACGTATTGCTGGACGTGTATGACTTTCTGGCCGCGCAGGTTGCCATGCTGGTGGAAACCGGCATTCCCCGTTCCCGCATTCTGGTCGATCCGGGCATCGGTTTTGGCAAACGGATCGAACACAACCTGACGATCCTGCAAAACATCGCGCTGTTCCACGGGATCGGCTGCGCCGTTCTGGTCGGCGCGTCGCGCAAACGGTTCATCGGCACGATCAGCGGTGCAGAAACACCTGCCGAGCGCACCTTTGGATCAGTTGCCGTGGCGCAGGCCGTTGCCGCGCAGGGCGTGCAGGTTGTCCGCGTCCATGATGTCTCCGAAACCGCGCAGGCGCTTGCCGTCTGGCGGGCCATTGCACAAGGAACCTATCCATGAGCCGCACGCTTTTCGGCACCGACGGTGTTCGCGGAACCGCCAATGCATATCCCATGACCGCAGAGTTGGCCCTGATGCTGGGCGCCGCGGTCGGACGGTATTTTCGCAACGAACACAGCGGCGTGCACCGGGTTGTCATCGGCAAGGACACGCGGCTGTCTGGTTACATGTTTGAAAACGCGCTGACCGCCGGTCTGACCTCGACCGGGATGAACGCGCTGCTGCTGGGTCCGGTCCCCACGCCCGCCGTGGGTCTGCTGACCACCTCGATGCGCGCCGATCTGGGCATCATGATTTCCGCCAGCCACAATCCCGCCGCCGACAACGGGATCAAGTTTTTTGGGCCCGACGGGTTCAAGCTATCCGATGATGTCGAGGCCGAAATCGAGGCCATGGTTCTGGCAGGCGTGCGCCCTGCACAACCTAACAATATCGGCCGCGCGCGACGCATCGACGATGGCCGCTTTCGCTATCAGGAACGGGTCAAAGGCACCTTGCCATCGGGTTTGCGGCTGGACGGGATCAAGGTGGTGGTGGATTGCGCCAACGGTGCCGCCTACAAGACCGCGCCAGAAGTCCTATGGGAACTGGGGGCCGATGTCGTGACCGTGGGCACCGAGCCCAATGGTCTGAACATCAACGACAATTGCGGATCGACCAAACCGGCGGCTGCGGTAGAGGCGGTGCGCCGCCACGGTGCGGACGTGGGTCTGTGTCTGGATGGCGATGCCGACCGGATCCTGATGATCGACGAAAACGGGCGCGTGGCCGACGGCGATCAGTTCATGGCGCTGTTGGCGGCCCGCTGGGCCGAAGAGGACCGCCTGAAGGGCGGCACCCTGGTCGCCACGGTGATGTCGAACCTCGGCCTGGAACGGTTTCTGGGGGATCGCGGTTTGCGACTGGAACGGACCAAGGTCGGCGACCGCTATGTGGTCGAGGCGATGCGCGCGGGGGGCTGGAACCTTGGCGGGGAACAGTCGGGCCATATCGTGATGACCGATTACGCCACCACCGGCGACGGGCTGATGGCGGGGCTGCAATTCCTCGCCGAGATGGTGCGCACCGGCAAAAAAGCCTCTGACCTTGCGCAAAATTTTGAGCGCGTGCCGCAGCTGCTGAAAAACGTGCGCTATGGTGACGGTCCGCTGCCGTTGGACGCTGACAATGTCAAAAAGGCAATCCGTGATGCAGAGGGTTTGTTGACCGGCAAAGGCCGCCTGTTGATCCGCAAATCGGGCACAGAACCGTTGATCCGCGTCATGGCGGAATGTGAGGATGAGGACCTGTTGAGCCAGGTCGTCAACGGCATCGTCGCCGAGGTTGAGGCGGTCGCCTGACGCGCCACCGTCCCGGGTTTGACCCGGGACCTCTGACCGCTGCCGCGCGGGGCGGTCAGGCTTCGGTCTGGTTGGGCCGTTGCCCGCGCCCGCCAAGGGTGCCCCACAGCATCCGCAAGGATCGTCGCAGGATCGCAAAGGCCAGCGCCAGTGCCGCCCACCCCGACAGGAACCCTGCCCCGGCAAATACAGCGCCCTCAAAGGTCACGGGTACCGCCGGCTTAAAGGTTTCCAAAGCGCGCGCAGCAACTTCACCGTCGGGCATCATGTCAAAGGCCAGACGCGCCCGCATGAACGGCCCAGCACCTTCCAGTTGGTTCAGCGCGGTGGACAGCCGATCATGCCGCGCAATGTCTGAGGCCATATTACGCGATTGCGTATGCGCCAACTCTCCCTCATCTCCGAGGGCGACCAGATAGGCATCCAACGGCAGGCCAACGCGCGCCGCATCCTCTTCGTATCGCGTGACTTGGCGTCCCAGCTCATCCACGGCACCGCCAAGACGTTGCATGTACTGCTGGGAATATTCGGGAAACTGCGACAGACCCGCAGCCCCGGCCAGCCCACCTACAAGTGTCAGGAGTCGTAAGATCATCTGCCTGCCTCCCCTTGTTTGCTGGTCGCTTCTGGGGCGATCTTCGCGGCCATGGTGCCAGATCCGTTCCATCCAGACGAGGGGAAATCACGCGCCCTTGGTCAATCGGCGAAAACGGCCCGCACCAGCGCGTTGTCCAGCGCCGCCATTGCCTCCCAGTCGACGCAGGCCCGATAGGCCGCGACAATCGTGTAGCGTCCGGCCCAGTTGACCGCAAACGTGCCCAGCCCCGCATCCTCAAAACACAGCGCGCCGAAATGCCAGTGGTTTGCCTGCCCCCTGCCAGAGCGAACACCATGCCCAACCCATAGGACACGCCATCGCCCATATCCGCATGGGGCGTGGACAACGGGTCCGCGCCTGCATATGCGCTGTTCATGAAGTGGGCGTAGTCACGCACCGACATCTGCCAGCCGCCCCAAGGGCCAAAGCCACCATAGTCGGGCGACAGGTCCGCCGTGGTGATCCCCAGCGGGTCCAGCACGCGGGCGCGGCAGGCAGCATCGTACCAGTCGTCCGCAACCTCTTCGATCACCAGACCAAGGACCGCGTAATTCTCGTTGTTATAACGGAAGGTGCCGCGGGTGCCCTCCTGCTTGGGGCGATCCAGCACGTTGGCCGTGACCTCTTGCCAACGCCGGGTGGTGTCCCCGCGCCAATCCGCCATCAGCCCTTGGGTGCTGTCCGGCCAATACCCCGAGGTATGGGTGACAAGCTCTGAAAGCGTGACCGACCCGCCCCCCTCGATCCGGTCCCCGACGGTGTCGTTCCAGTGCATCTTGCCCGCGTCCACCAGCGCGGCGGCGCACAGCGCGGTGATCGCCTTGGAGTTGCTGGCCAGCGGCAGCGGAGCATCAACAGACGCGCCGCTCTCCTGTGCCAGCAGTTCGGTCCCGGCCAAGGTAAAGACCAGCGCACCGGGCGGATTGCCCTCTGCCGCCAGCCAGCGGTCCCATTCCATCGCAACACGTTCGGATTGCGCGGCAAGCGGCGTCGCCCAAAGCACAGCGAGACAGAGCGCCCTCAGCATGGCGCGCCCTCCGGAGTGGCGACATGCACACCAAAGCGCCCGTCGCTTTCGGCGGGCGCTTGGCTGGCAAGCAAAACAAGGGCAGTCAGCAAGGCAAGGCGCATGGGGCGTCTCCGGTCAGGGGCGTGTCGCCCCCCGGATCATGCCCCCGGCAGCACCTTTTTGTAAATCGCCGCGATCCGCTCAACGGCCTGTTCGGGCGGCAGTTCTTCGCTTTCACCCGTGCGGCGCGAAGTCAGCTCGACCACGCCGTTTTTCAGACCGCGTGGGCCAACGGTGATCCGCCACGGCAAACCGATCAGGTCCATCGTCGCGAACTTACCGCCCGCACGTTCGTTGCGGTCATCGTAAAGCGGCTCCAGCCCCAAAGCGGTCAGCGAGGCATACAGCGCCTCACAGGCAGCGTCGGCCTCGGCGTCGCCCTGTTTCAGGTTCACGATCCCGGCGTGGAACGGCGTCACGCCCTCGGGCCAGATGATGCCCTTGTCGTCGTGGCTCGCCTCGATGATCGCGCCCAGCAGGCGCGACACGCCGATGCCGTGCGACCCCATGTGAACCGGCACCTTGTTGCCGTCGCTGTCCTGAACGGTGGCCCCCATCGGTTCCGAATACTTGGTGCCGAAGTAAAAGATCTGGCCGACCTCGATGCCGCGCGCGGTGCGGCGGCGTTCTTCGGGGATCTGGTTGAACAGCGTCTCGTCGTGGGTTTCATCGGTGCGGGCATAGCGCGAGGTGAATTCCTCCAGCACGGCCTGACATTGTTCATGGCTGTCGAAATCGATCTCACGATCCCCAAATTTCAGGTCGGTGATCTGGCTGTCGTAAAAGACCTCGGACTCGCCCGTCTCGGCCAGCACAAGGAATTCATGCGTGTCGTCGCCGCCGATGGGGCCAGAGTCCGCGCGCATCGGGATCGCCTGCAGGCCCATGCGTTCATAGGTGCGCAGATAGCTGACGAGATGCCGGTTATAGGCGTGCAGCGCGTCCTCTTTGGTGAGGTCAAAGTTGTAGCCGTCCTTCATCAGGAACTCGCGGCCGCGCATCACGCCGAAACGCGGGCGGATCTCGTCGCGGAATTTCCACTGGACGTGGTAGAGGGTCAGCGGCAAGTCCTTGTAGCTGCCGACATGGCTGCGGAAGATATCGGTGATCAGCTCTTCGTTGGTGGGACCATACAGCATGTCGCGGCCATGGCGGTCGGACATGCGCAGCATCTCGGCGCCGTAGTCGTCATAGCGGCCGCTTTCGCGCCAGAGGTCGGCGCTTTGCAGGGTGGGCATCAGCATCGCGATATGGCCGGCGCGGGCCTGTTCCTGATGGACGATGTCCTCGATCTTGCGCAGCACCTTGAAGCCGAGCGGCAGCCAGGAATAGATCCCGGCGCTGGCCTGTTTGATCATGCCCGCGCGGAGCATGTAGCGGTGGCTGACGATCTGCGCCTCGGAGGGCGTTTCCTTGAGAACGGGCAGGAAATAGCGGGACAGGCGCATGGTGTGACCTCTGGGCAAGCGATTTTTCCCCTCGTAGCGGGTTGGTGGGGGGCAAGCAAGCGGCGGCAGGGGCGGCACAGGGGTGTCCACGCGTGGACAGGTTTGGGGATGAGAAAAATCAATGGGTTACAGAGACGGTTTTACTTTGCCTTAACACTCTCACTGAATTTGCCCCCTTCCCCGAAGCCCCGCCTTGGGGCATCCTGACGCCAATTGGCATCGGGAATTTTGCGAGATGTGGATTTTGGAATGGCTCTTTGGAGAGCCTGTCACGACCGAATGGATCACCGTCACCCTGCCGCTGACGGCAACGGGCGCAAAGGTGCTGTTGGCCTCTGCGGGACTGGCCTTGGGCGCGGGCCTTGTCTGGCTGATGCTGAACGCTCCGGACCGGGGCGACAAGCGACGCAACCTGCTGACCGATTGGCTGACGGCGCTGGGATGGGTGCTGTTGCCCGTCTGGTTCGTGCTGCTGGGCGGAACGCTGTGGCACCTCTGGCTGCTGTTTTCCGGGATGGACTCGTTTCTGGACAACGTGGGCTTTGGCATGGGGGCCGTCGTCGCGGCCTTTCTAGGCGGGCCATTTGTGATCTGGGGCGCGGTGCTGAAGCAGCAGACAGTTGAGTTCCAGAAGGAAGGCCATATCACCGACCGGATCAGCAAGGCGGTAGAGCAGCTTGGGTCGGAGAAGACGGTCAAGGATGCGGACGGCGAGCGCACCGTGCGCAACATTGAGGTTCGGATTGGCGGGCTCTTGTCGCTGGAAAGGATCGCGCAGGACAGCACTCGATACGATAAGGGGCGCGACCATGTGCGGGTGATGGAGATCCTTTGTGCCTATGTGCGGGAGAATGCGAAGGCAGATGATGCGGAAATCAGTTGGCGCGAACGTTGGGAAAAAGCCTGCGAAGGCGCAGCCGATACTCCGCCGATGTCAGAACAGGATTTTCTGAAACATGTCGTCGGCGACCCTGCCGGTCAGCTTGAAGATTATATAGGTATTCCGGCTACAAAACTGTGGGCAAATAGTCGTCCTTCGCCTCACGCCGATATCCAGTTAGCACTGACCATCATTGGTCGCCGATCTGCTGCTCAAAAAGTAGTCGAAGCACGCTGGCCGGACGCTGAATCCTCGCAGACCGCTTGGGTGTTCTCACCCGAAGCACAAGCGCGGGGCGCTACAATAGCTCACCTAGAAACGTACAAAGGTTACCGCCTTGACCTTCGCAAGGCCAATTTACAAAAGCTAGATCTCAAAGGTCTCGATTTTTCAGGCGCGAAACTTGATTACAGCAGGCTTGACGGTGCCGATCTTAGAAGCAGTCGATTTGTCGGTTGTCTTCTCTTGCATTCGGGGTTGATCGGTGCCGATTTATCCGATGCAGATATCAGTTTTTCTTGGCTAATGTCGACACGGTTCGAATCCTGCATATTGAATAAAACTGGCTTGCAAGGCATGCGAATGTTGCTCGCCAAATTCGAGGGGGCCGCAATCAAGGATTGCGAGTTGGACGGCGAAACCAAATGGTTCTTTGAAGTCAGGCACATGTTCGGAGATGCCAGTGTAAGGTTGCCCTCTCGCGTGCCCGCTCCGGCACACTGGCCGACGAGGGACATGGAGTGGCGGGTCTTTTCACTGGAATGGCGCGAGTGGCAGTCCGATCCCGACAACTACACCCCGCCCCCGCCACCGGAGTGAGTGCCGGAGGGGGTGCCGGGCTGAAGCCCGGCCTACGGCTGGGTTTTGGTGTGGTTTGTGGTGGGGTTGTGCGGGCTGAAGGGCCGCGTGGCTTGGCTGAGGGCGGCGGGGGCAGTTCTCCACATGATCTTCCCCAGATTTCATGCCTCTGCGGGGCGCATTCCCTTGAAACATGGCAGTAAGCGGGCGATGTAGGGCGATACGAAAGGAAATTCATGGCTCTGCCCGTCCAAGATCAGATGAAATACTGGGCCGTCGCGGCGGCGGTCTTTGCCGTCGTGCTGTGGTTTCTGGGCGATGTCCTGCTGCCCTTTGTCCTTGGCGGCGCCATTGCCTATTGCCTTGACCCGATCGCCGACTGGCTGGAGCGGGTCGGGCTGACGCGCGGGGCGGCGACGGCGGTGATCACGGTCGCCATGCTGCTGGTCTTTGTCATCATGACGCTGGCGGTGATTCCGCTGCTGATCCAGCAGGCCATTTCGCTGTTCGAATTTGCGCCGCAACTGTTCCGCGACCTGCAAGGCTTTCTGGCGGAACGGTTCCCCACCATGATGGACGAGGGCAGCGTGGTCCGCTCGACCCTGCTGGATCTGGGCGAGAGCATCAAGCAGACCGGCGGGCAGCTTATTCAGGCGGTGCTGACCTCTGTCGGCACGCTGCTGAACTTTGTCGCGCTGTTTCTGATCACGCCGGTGGTTGCGGTTTACCTGCTGATGGACTGGGACCGCATGGTGGCGCGGGTCGATGAGCTGGTGCCGTTGGACCACCGCGCGGTGATCCGCCATCTGGCCAAAGAGATCGACCGCGTGCTGGCCGGGTTCATCCGCGGCATGGGATCGGTCTGTCTGATCCTTGGCACCTACTACGCGGTGTCGCTGTGGCTGGTGGGGCTGCAATTCGGTCTGGTGGTGGGCGTGATCGCGGGCCTGCTGACCTTTATTCCCTATGTCGGGGCCATCGTGGGTGGCGTGCTGGCGGTCGGTCTGGCGCTGTTCCAGTTCTGGGGCGAATGGTGGTGGATTCTGGCGGTCTACGCCATCTTCCAGTCGGGCCAGTTCATCGAGGGCAATATCCTGACGCCCAATCTGGTGGGCAATTCCATCGGGCTGCACCCGGTCTGGCTGTTGCTGGCGCTGTCGGTGTTCGGATCGCTGTTCGGCTTTATCGGGCTGCTGGTGGCGGTGCCTTTGGCGGCGGCGCTGGGGGTGATCGCGCGGTTCCTTGCCGGGCAATATGTCGGTTCGCGCCTGTTTCGCGGCATCACCGGAGGCGACGGCAGCTTTTTCGAGAGCGACGACAAATGATCGGGGGTTCCGGGCAACTCCCCCTGCCCCTGCCCACGCGGACGGCGCTGGGGTGGCAGGATTATTTTGTCAGCCCGTCCAACGCGCTGGCGGTGGCGCAGGTCGAGAACTGGCGCAAGTGGCCGACGCAAAAGCTGATCCTTGCGGGGCCGAGGGGCGCGGGCAAGACCCATCTGGCGCATATCTGGGCGCAGATGGCTGAGGCGCGGATCGTGGACGCCGATGCGCTGTGCTGTGCCGACATCCCCGCGCTGGCCGAAGGGCCGGTTTGCGTCGAAAACCTTGAAAAGATCGCCGGGCAGCGTGCGGACGAAGAGGTGTTGTTTCACCTGCACAATCTGGTGCTGTCCAGTGGCGGCGCGCTGATGATCACCGCCACCCGCCCGCCGGCGCATTGGAACCTGTCGCTGCCCGATCTGGCCAGCCGGATGATGAGCGCACAGGTTGCCCATATCACCGAACCGGACGACACCCTGCTGTCGGCGCTGCTGGCCAAGCTGTTTGCCGACCGCCAGATCGTGCCCGCGCCCGAAGTGATTGCCTATCTGGTGCGCCATATGCCGCGCAGCTATGCTGCGGCGGCGCGGATCGTGGCGGCGCTGGACGCTGTGGCGCTGGCGGACCAACGCCGCGTGTCGCGCCCGATGGCGGCGCGCGTTCTGGCGCAGGTGGTGCCACCGGGGGCCGAGGACCGCGGCACGCCACGCTAACGCCCAGTCACCAGCGGGCCGTCATCAACCTGTTTCACTTGCGGAGGCATAAGCACGCCATGACCCAAGCTAATTTTCTCAAAGCCCCGCTACCGCCCGCCACCGACCTGCCGGATCTGGACCCGGCCGGTCCGGGGCGTTTCTTTAATCGTGAGCTGAGCTGGCTCGGTTTCAACTGGCGTGTGCTGGAAGAGGCCGAGAACCCGCGCGTGCCACTGCTGGAGCGGATGCGCTTTCTGTCGATCTCGGCGGCCAATCTGGATGAGTTCTATACCGTGCGCGTCGCGGGTCTGCGGGAGCTGGCCCATGCGGGCAACACGACCCCCGCCGCCGATGGCCTGACACCCGCCGAACAACTGGTCCTGATCGACGAAGACGCGCGCCTGTTGATGGCCGAACAGCAGCGCGTCCTGACCGAACTGCGCGGGCTGATGGTGGAAGAGGGAATTTCCATCGTCACCCGGACAGAACTGAACGAAGGCGATGTTGCCTTTCTGGCAGAGGCATTTCTATCCAATGTCTTCCCGGTGCTGTCGCCGCTGGCCATCGACCCGGCGCACCCGTTTCCGTTTATTCCCAACATGGGCTACTGCCTTGCGCTGCAACTGGAACGGACCCGGGACAAGCGCGCCTTGCAGGCTTTGCTGCCGATCCCGGCGCAGATCGACCGCTTTATGTCGCTGCCTGCCGGAGACGGCGAACACCGCTTTATCCAGCTGGAAGAAGTGCTGCTGCTGCACATCGACAGCCTGTTCCCCGGCTACCGGATCAAGGATCACTTTGGCTTTCGCGTGCTGCGCGACAGCGATCTGGAAGTTGAGGAAGAGGCCGAGGATCTGGTGCGCGAGTTTGAGGTCGCCCTCAAACGCCGCCGCCGGGGTGAGGTTGTCCGCCTGACCATCTCCAAAGGCTCTCCCGACGGGTTGCGCAAGATCGTCATGGACGCCCTGCATGTGCGCCACGACGAGGTCATCGAACTCGAGGGGATGGTCGGCGTCGCCCACACCAAGGAACTGGTGATCGACGCGCGGCCCGATCTGCTGTGGCCGCAATTCACCCCGCGTGTGCCCGAACGGGTGCAGGACCACGATGGCAACATGTTCGAGGCGATCAAGCAAAAGGACATGCTGCTGCACCACCCTTATGAGACCTTTGACATGGTGGTTCGGTTCCTCAAGCAGGCGGCCCTTGACCCCGATGTGGTGGCGATCAAGCAGACGCTGTACCGGACGTCGAAAAATTCGCCCATCGTGGATGCGCTGTGCGACGCCGCCGAAGAAGGCAAATCCGTCACCGCGCTGGTCGAGCTGAAAGCGCGGTTTGACGAGGCCGCCAACATCCGCCAGTCGCGTCGGTTGGAACGGTCGGGCGCGCATGTGGTTTACGGGTTCCTTGACTGGAAAACCCACGCCAAGATCAGTCAGGTGGTGCGCCGCGAAGGTGACCGGCTGGTGACCTATACCCACTGGGGGACCGGCAACTATCACCCCATTACGGCGAAAATCTACACCGACCTGTCGTTCTTTACCTGCGACGCCGCACTGGGGCGCGATGCGGCCAAGATCTTTAACTACCTCAGCGGCTACGCCATGCCTGCGGGGCTGGAAAACCTGCTGATCTCGCCACATTCGCTGAAGGCGGGGATGATCGAGATGATCAACCAAGAGATCGAGCACGCCAAGGCGGGCCGCCCGGCGCAAATCTGGATCAAGATGAACTCGCTGATCGAGCCGGACATGATCGACGCGCTGTACCGCGCCAGCCAAGGCGGGGTTAAGATCGACTGCGTGATCCGGGGCATCTGTGGCCTGCGTCCCGGCATCAAAGGCTTGTCCGACAATATCCGGGTGAAATCCATCATTGGTCGCTTTCTGGAGCATTCGCGGATTGCCTGTTTCGGCAATGGACACGGGCTGCCCAGCAAAAAGGCGCGGGTGTTCATCTCTTCGGCCGACTGGATGGGGCGCAACCTGAACCGCCGGGTCGAAACTGGTGTTGAGATCCAGAACCCCACGGTCAAGGCGCAGATCGTCAGTCAGGTGATGGCGGCGAACCTTGCAGACACAGCGCAAAGTTGGGTCATGGAACCGTCGGGCAACTTTAAGCGGTACACCCTGCCCGAAGGTGAGTTTTCGTTCAACTGCCACCGCTTTTTCATGGAGAACCCGTCGCTGTCCGGGCGCGGATCGGCGGGCGCGTCGGACGTGCCCAAGCTGACCCATACCAGCGATTGAGCGACCGAGAGTGTTTCGATTTCGTGAACAGGGGCGTCCCGCCGGGGCGCCCTTTTTCTGTGCATTGCAAGTGGTTTTGCGGGTGTGTGCGGCACCAGCACCCTGCCCCCGCACGCCAGTTGACACACATCGGTTTCCAAATTGGAAACAAATATCGGGATGACTGCGCTGGACAGTCTGAAGTGGCTCAAATCACTGACGTATTTTGGCCCCAATATGGCCCCCACCGCGCCGCAAATCGTTAAAGGACAGTTAAAGCAGACGGCAGACATTGCTCCCTGCACGAGACATCTCGTGGCGCGGGGTCGCGATTCTCCCGCATCGTCAGAAAGGCGCTTCCCGGACCGGGCATTTTCCCGGTCTTCCCGGCGCGAAATGCGCCGTCTGACGAGAAAGGCGATAGCTTTATGTCGAGCATCAACACCAATCACGGGGCCACAACCGCCCTGCAAACGCTGAAATCGATCAACGCCTCTATGGCGGATACGCAAATGCAGATTTCGACGGGCAAGAAAGTCGCCTCGTCGCAGGACAACGCCGCCGTCTGGGCCATTTCCAAGACGATGGAGGCCGATGTTCAGGGGTTCAATCGTGTGTCCGATAGCCTGAATTTAGGTCAGTCCACCGTTGCGGTCGGACGCCAAGGCGCGGAAACCGTGACCGAGCTGCTGACCGAAATCAAAGGCAAGGTTGTCGCCGCACAGGAAGAAAACGTCGACCGCGCCAAGATCCAGACCGATATTGTCGCCCTGCGCGAACAGATCGGGTCCATCGTCAGCGCGGCGCAGTTCAACGGTCAGGCGATGCTGTCCAACACCGAGCAGACCGCCGGATCGGGCGGGATCAACGTGCTGGCCTCGATCAACCGGTCGCAGACGGGTGTCACCTCTAGCGACATCCGCGTCGCCAAGCAGGATCTCAGCCAAGGTCAGGCCAGCATTGGCAGCGGATTGACGGCGATGACGGGCGCGGCCAATGACATCACCGGATCTGGCGATGGGGCTGCGGCGACGCTGACCGGGAACGCCACCGCCCCCACCGGCACCACGACCTTTGGCGCGTCGTCCACCACAACGGTCGCCGCCGGAACCGGTTTTTCGGTCGAGATTTCCGCCTCGGCGGCCAATGCCCCCGGCAACACCGCAGGGCGCAACGACATCAGCTATGTGGCGCGCGACGGTGACACGATGGAAGACGTTGCCGCCGGTCTGGCCGCGGCCTTCAACAAATACGTCAGCGACGATCTGGGGGCCGGCAATGAGGGCACTGTGGCCGCGGCCGCCAGCGGCAATCAGCTCACCTTTACCGGTGCCGACCAGACCGGCGACAACTTTTCCGTCACGGTGAACCAGTATGCCGCCGACGCCAGCAGCACCATCGGCGGCGGGCTGGCGGAACTGGCCAATATCGACGTCACCACGCAGGCGGGCGCCGACGCCGCGCTGACAGAGATGGAAGGGCTGATCCAGACCGCCATCGACTCTGCCGCGGCCTTTGGTTCCGCCGAAGGGCGGTTGGAAACGCAAAAGGAGTTTGTCAGCGGTCTGACCGACGCGCTGAAATCCGGCATCGGCACGCTGGTGGATGCGAATCTGGAAGAGGTCTCTGCCAAGTTGCAGGCGCAGCAGGTGCAACAGCAACTGGCCATTCAGGCGCTGTCGATTGCCAATCAAGCGCCACAATCGCTGTTGTCGCTGTTCCGTTAAGGCGGCGCGAGACCTGAAATCCGGCACCAGCCCTTGAGTATCGCGGACAAGACCGTGCAAGGGCTGGTGTCTTTCGATTGACCCGCCGCGCTCTTGCGGGTGATAAACCCGGAAATCGATCGGGATTCGCATGGACGGGCAAGACGATACACACGGGCACTGGGACCCGTTCGGGCGGCCTCTCTTCGATGATCCGAAGGCGCGAGCGCTGGCCCGGGTCGGTGTGGTGGACATCGGGTCCAACTCTGTCCGGCTGGTGGTCTTTGACGGTGCGGCGCGCAGCCCGGCCTATTTCTACAACGAAAAGATCATGTGCGGCCTGGGGGCCGGGATGGCCGAAACCGGGCGTCTGAACCCCGAAGGGCGCGAACGGGCGCTGCGCGCGATGCTGCGGTTTCGCGCCTTGGCCGAGGGCATGGATCTGCCCGACCTGACAGTGGTCGCCACCGCCGCCATGCGGGACGCCGAGGACGGTGCAGAGTTCCGTCAGGTGCTGGAGGCCGCCACCGGTCTGCGGGTTTGGGTGATCGACGGTGCCGAAGAGGCACGCCTGTCGGCGCAGGGGGTGCTGCTCGGCTGGCCCGGCAGCTATGGTCTGGTCTGCGACATCGGCGGATCGTCGATGGAACTGGCCGAGATCCACGACGGAGAGGTCGGGCGGCGCGTGACCTCGCCGCTGGGGCCGCTGAAATTGCGCGACATCGAGGATGGCCGCAAGGGGCGCGACAAGCAGATCAAGCGCGAACTCAAGCGGTTGGCAGACCACATGGGCACCCAGCGCGACCGGCTGTTTCTGGTTGGCGGCAGTTGGCGCGCCATTGCGCGGATCGACATGCACCGGCGCGGCTATCCGTTGCAGGTGCTGCATGAATACCGGATGGACGCGGAGTCGGTGCGTGAGACCGTCGCCTATATCGAGGCATCAGAGGATCACGACACCCTGCGCAAGGCCTGCGGCGTCTCTGCCACACGCATGGCGCTGGTGCCCTTCGCGGGCGAAGTGTTGCTGCGTCTGCTGGAAACCTTTGAGCCGATGGACATCGCGATTTCCAGCTATGGCATCCGCGAGGGCCTACTGTATGAACAGATGCCGCAAGAGCTGCGCGACCGCGATCCGCTGATCGAGGCCTGCCGCTTTGCCGAGGCCAAGGACGCGCGGATGCCCGAATTTGGCGCGGCGCTGTATGAGTTTGTGCTGCCGCTGTTCCCCGAGGCGACCGCCTCGCGCAGGCGGATGATCCACGCCGCCTGCCTGCTGCACGACGTCAGTTGGCGCGCCCACCCCGATTACCGCGCCGAGGTCTGTTTCGACAACGCCACCCGCGCCAATCTGGGCGGGTTGAAGCACTGGGAACGGGTGTTTCTGGGCCTAGCCCTGCTGCACCGCTATCGCAACAAACGCGAAGGCACCCGGTTCGAGGATCTCTACGCCCTGCTGGACGACGCCCATCAGACCCAAGCTGAGATTCTGGGCAAGGCGCTGCGCTTTGGCGCAATGCTGTGGACCTTGCGGACCGACGGCACCGGGCCACGGATGGTCTGGGACGCCGAATCCAGTGCGCTGGAACTGCACCTGAACGCCAGCACCTCCCCGCTATATGGCGAGGTCGCCGAGTCGCGGTTCAAGTCGCTGGCCGATGCGCTGGGGGCTGAAACCCGCGAGGTCCGGATCGGCTGAGGCGCGTCTTATCAGCACTTTTGGCCAGCACTCTTGGCCAGCACTCTTGCCAGCACGAACCTTACAGGTCGATCTGTTCCTCTGGCGCGGCTTTGGGACCGGGACCAAGGTCAGGACCAGACTCGGGGTCGGGTGCCTCAGGGGTTAGTGGCTCTCGGCGACGGATGAGGATGTCGCCATTGTCCAGCATTTCGGGCGGGTGATAGACCGTCCAATCCTCAACCTTTTCCAGCAGATCAGCCAAGGCCGGCCCCATCTCGACCGCGAAATCGCGCAGAAGGGGCTGCATCTCACGCGTGACCTCATCCAGTTCCTTCAGCGCCGGTTCCATTTCGGTCATCAACCCGCGCAGGAACAGCCTTGCCCCCTCTTCCATCAAGTTCAGACCGTCATCATCCTGCTGCGCGGCAACCGGCGCAGCAAGGAGCGATAGCACAAGGGCGGGCATGGCAAACTGTTTCATGACCCCAATATAGGTCCGGGCCCGCCGTCTGAGAAGATGCCTACAGATCGATATCCAGCGTCACCGGGAAATGGTCCGACGCCACCAGCAACGCGCCGCGCAACGCCTCATCCTGCCAGCACTCGGCGTCATCGAACGGGTGCCAGATACGCCAGCGCGGCGCGCGCGTCCGCAGCGCGGGTGAGATCATGACATAGTCCAGCAGCGCCTGAAGATAGCGTTTTTCTTCATAGATATAGAACCGCGCCGTTGTCGGCTGCGCACCCAACCGGCTTTGCAGCGCCTCGGATGCGTGAGGGTCGTACAACAGGCGGTCCGCCCCATTGCCCGTGCCCAGCAGGATCTCAACCGAGCTGCGCCCGAACAGACCCTCATAGGCATCGAGGCCGGGGCCATCGTTCAGATCGCCCATCAGGATCACATCCTCGCCCGCCGCCAGATGTGCCTCTATCCGGCGGCGCAGCCAGACCGCCTGCGCCAGTTGCTTGCGCCGGTTGGCGATGGCCAGCTTCATGATCGCGTCATGGCCCCGCGCGCCATGGGGGGCTTTGGATTTGAGATGCGCGCCGATGATCCGCAGCCTGTGCCCCGACAGGGTTTCGACCGCCAGTTCCAGCGGCGGTTTGGAAAAGGTCACGGTGTCGGCCCGCGCATCAATGTCCAGGTCGATCTCGAACGCGGCGTCAAAGCGCGGTGCGGTGGCGCTGTGGTGCGGATCGTGACGCACGCGCAGCACGTCCGGGTCGAACATCAGCGCGATTTCCTGTTGGGTGTCGTTGACAAAGCCGGTCATCACGTCGCGGGTGCGCAGGCCTGCGGCGGCGGCGAAATTGGTCAATGCGCGGGTGGTCGACCGGCGGCGGCTGGTGTCGGGGGCCTCGATCACCATGACGGCGTCGGCGTCCACGGTGCGAAAAACGTGGCCCAGTGCCTCTAGCTGATCGCCGCGCGAAATCCTGTGCCGCCCGCCGATCTCATCGTCGACCAGCGGGCGGCCCTTGTTGTCAAACAGGGAGTCGAACCATTCGATGTTGTAGCTGGCCAAACGCATCGCCCGCCCTCAGGCGGTTTCACGCGCCGCGGTGGAAATCTCTTCCCACGCGCGATTGATGTCGATCAGGCGTTTCTCGGCGATCTTGACCGCCTCTTGCGGCACCCCGCGTGCAATCATCACGTCCGGGTGGCTGTCCCGGACCAGTTGCCGCCAGCAGGCGCGAATCTGGTCGATCGGCATGTCGGGCGTAACCCCCAGCACGCTGTAGGGATCGGGGGCGGCATCGGGGACAAACCGCGCCCGAAGCGCGCGGAACTGGTGGTCATCCAGCCCGAAGATCGCCGCCACGTTGGACAGAAAGTCATCCTCGGCCGGGTGATAGGTGCCATCCGCCATGGCGATATGGAACAACCCCTCCATCAGATCGCACAAGGTGCCCGCGCTGTCGCCGAACATCTGCCGGATGCGGCGGGCGTATTCCTCATAGCCCGCAACGTCCTGCCGGGCGAGGTTAAAGACCCGCGCCGCCCCGGCCTCATCCTCGGCCGCGATCTGGAACACCTCACGGAATGCCGTGACCTCATCGCGCGTCACCAGCCCGTCGGCCTTGGCCATCTTGGCGGACAGGGCGATCACGGCGATGGTAAAGGCGACGCCCCGTTCAGGCGGCGCGCGCAGCCGGTCAAAGACGGCGGCCAGCCCTTCGCCAGAGGCGAGCGCCTGAATGGCCTGAGAGATGCGGGACCAGATCGACATGGGATCAGTTTACGCGCTCTGGTAAAAAGTGTCAGGGGCGGATCAGAGAATTTTACGCATGGGCGCAAGGTTTTGCCGGTGGCCCGGCGTCACAATTGGCACGGGCCTTCCGGGCCGGTCAGACTTGCGCTCAATCCGGGGCGGGATGCGGTCTGGAACGACACAAGTGGTGCTGCAAGATGCGGTGCCAACACGGCTGCCAACGCAGGGGCCTCCGGGTGGGCCACCACCAGCTGTTCCAGCACCAAGCCCGACGGCGGCAGGCTCTGCCCCGGCGGCGTGGCGACGTGCCACTGGATCAGTGCCGGGAACAGGCCGTCAAAGGGCAGTTGCCCGTCCTGCGGCACCGCCATCGACCAGCGCAACCCGTCACGTTCCAGATCGACGCGCCGCCCCGCCATCGGCAGCGCCGCTATGGCGGCGTCAATGTCGGGCACGCGGGCAATCCACTTGTCCAGCCGCGCGGGGCCGTCAAAGCTATCCAGCCCGAACCAGCGGGCATCGTCTGGCGCGCGGGCCTCCGGATCGATGGCAATAGCCTCCAGATAGACCTGCGGCGCAAGCCCGATCAGACGGTTGTGGGTGCCATAGCGCGCGTGACGCCCACCCGGCCCCATGGACAGGCCAAGCGCGCCTTCCACATGGGTCACGGCCTCTGCCAGCGTGCCGCCCAGCACAGCGATATGATCCAGTTCCAGCATGATGCGCCCCGTCGTTGTGTACCGCGCGAAAGGTAGCCGCGCAGAGGACCGATGAACAGTGGGTCAGAACGCCAGTTGCACACCCGCGCGCAGCACCAGAAGGGCGGCCAGGACCGTGGGATAAAATGTGGCGGCAAAACCAAAGGCGCGCAGCGGCGGTGAGACGTGATAGCCGATCCAGAACGCCAGCCGCGCCAGCACAAACCCAGCCCCGAGGCTGAGGACTGTGCCGCTGCCCAGAACCAGCCCGGCCAAGGGCCAGATGCAGGCGGCCAGCAAGGCCTGCTCGACCGTGTTAGACAGCACGCGCCCGTCGATCTCCGCCGCGCCGGTCAGCGGCGCGCCATCGATGATGCGGTCATCAAAAAAGCGCCTCTGCGCCAGCCGCCCGATCACGGCCATCAGAGGCAGACCGACGCAAAACCCCGCCAAACCCAGCGCAGCAGCCAGGCCAACGTTTTTCCACATCGGTCCCAACCAAATCACCAGCACGGCCCAGAGCGCCCCCAGTGCCATGCCGATCAGGATCTTCACGCGTTTGGACATGGGTATCCCGCCCCAGCTTCTTCTTTGTTCAAATACCCAATCCCGGGGGCGCAGCCCCCGATGCGCGCGCCCGGCACGGGCGCGCGCCGGTCGGCGCGCATCAGCGCGCCGAAACCGCTCAGGCCGCGTCGGCGCTGGCGGCGCGGATCAGGCGAAGGATGTCCTGCGCGGCCTCGGGGATATTGGTGCCGGGGCCGAAAATCGCCTTTACACCCGCATTGTACAGGAACTCATAATCCTGTTGCGGGATCACGCCGCCGCAGATCACCAAAATCTCACCCGCGCCCTGCGCCTGCAGTTCCTTGACCAGTTGCGGGGCCAGTGTCTTGTGACCCGCCGCCTGAGACGAAATGCCGATGACATGAACGTCATTGTCGATGGCGTCCTGCGCCGCCTCTTCCGGCGTTTGGAACAGCGGCCCCACGTCGACGTCAAACCCGATATCGGCAAAGGCGGTGGCGATCACCTTGGCCCCCCGATCGTGACCATCCTGCCCCATCTTGACCACCAGCATCCGGGGGCGGCGACCTTCTGCCTCGGCGAAATCCTCGACCGATTTCTGGATCGCGGCAAAGCCTTCGTCACCCTCATAGGCCGCGCCATAAACCCCGGCGAGCGTCTTGACCTCGGCCCGATGGCGGCCAAATTCCTTTTCCATCGCCATGCTGATTTCCCCCACGGATGCCCGCGCGCGCGCCGCCTCGACAGCGGCCTCCAACAGATTGCCGCCCGCTTTGCAGCGGCGGGTCAATTCGTCCAGTGCCGCCTGACAGGCGACCTCATCCCGTGTGGCGCGGATCTTCTCCAGCCGGGCCACCTGACCCTCACGCACCTTGGCATTGTCGATATCAAGGATGTCGAGGTCGTCCTGCTTGTCCAGCTTGTACTTGTTCACACCGACGATCACGTCGATACCCCGGTCAATCTCTGCCTGACGCTGGGCAGCGGTTTCCTCGATCCGCAGCTTGGGCATGCCGGATTCGACAGCGCGGGTCATGCCGCCCATCTCGTCGACCTCTTCGATCAGCTTCCACGCCTCTTCGGCCAGGTCATGGGTCAGCTTTTCAACGTAGTAGGACCCCGCCAGCGGATCGACGACCTTGGTGACGCCGGTTTCCTCCTGCAGTATCAGCTGGGTGTTGCGAGCGATGCGGGCGCTGAATTCGGTCGGCAGGGCGATCGCCTCATCCAGCGCGTTGGTGTGCAGCGACTGGGTGCCACCCAGCACCGCCGACATCGCCTCATACGCCGTGCGGATAACGTTGTTGTAGGGATCCTGTTCGGCCAAGGACACGCCGGAAGTCTGGCAATGGGTGCGCAGCATCTTGGACCGTGGGTTCTTGGCACCAAGATCCGTCATGATCCGGTGCCACAGCATCCGGGCGGCGCGCAGCTTGGCCACCTCCATGAAGAAGTTCTTGCCGATGGCAAAGAAGAACGACAGCCGACCTGCGAATTTGTCGATGTCCATGCCCGCCTCGATGGCGGTTTTGACGTATTCCTTGCCGTCGGCCAGCGTGAAGGCCAGCTCCTGCACAAGGTTCGCGCCCGCCTCTTGCATGTGATAGCCGGAAATCGAGATCGAGTTGAATTTCGGCATCTCGTTCGAGGTGTATTCGATGATGTCCGAGATGATCCGCATCGAGGGTGCAGGCGGGTAGATGTAGGTGTTGCGGACCATGAATTCCTTCAGAATGTCATTCTGAATGGTCCCGGACAGGATCGACTTGTCGTGGCCCTGTTCCTCGCCGGTGACGATGAAATTCGCCAGCACCGGGATCACCGCACCGTTCATGGTCATCGAGACCGACACCTTGTCCAGCGGGATGCCGTCAAACAGGATCTTCATGTCCTCGACGCTGTCGATGGCGACACCGGCCTTGCCCACGTCGCCGACCACGCGGGGATGGTCGCTGTCGTAACCACGGTGGGTGGCAAGGTCGAAGGCGACAGAGACGCCCTGCTGACCGGCGGCCAGCGCCTTGCGGTAGAATGCGTTCGAATCCTCGGCGGTGGAGAAACCGGCGTACTGACGGATGGTCCACGGTCGCCCGGCGTACATCGTTGCCTTGACCCCACGGGTGAACGGCTCTGCCCCCGGCAGGTCGCCCATGTGCGGCAGGTTCTCTGTATCGGCAGCGGTATAGAGCGGCTTGACCTCGATCCCCTCAAGGGTTTTCCAGGTCAGATCGTCCAGGGGGCGACCGCGCAGTTCCTTTTCAGCATCAGCGCGCCAGCTTTCGGGCAGGTCCGTCATCGGGTGTTCCTCTCTTCATGGCAGCCGCGGCCAGGTTCAGCCTAGGTCTCGCGGGCTCCGGGTCCTCTGTCAGTGTGGCCAGACCATCCGCCCCGGCACGCAGCCAGTAGAGATCGTCAGCATAGATTTCGCGCAGGCGGGTGGCCTGTGATGGGTTGAACGGGCTCCACCGCGTGGTTTCCGGCGTGTCGGGCAATGCCGCGCCCCGGTCGGCCAGCACAGCGCGCAAACCGGCAGCGTCCGGGCGGCGGTTCTCGACAAAGCTGCCGGGGTGGGCCACGGGCACGGTGCGGCGGTCGGTCAGCACCCGCAGCAGCAGATCCGGCCGGTCACCAAACGCCTCATAGGCGGAAATCTGAATGTCGGTGCCGGGACAGGCGCAGGCGATATCGGTGATCACGTCACGCCAACTGCGAGCCGCGCGGCTGATCGCCTCGATCGTGGCGGGG
>TARA_R100000789_G_scaffold65481_2_pt1 | contig 20517 bp, 15 predicted proteins | sample TARA_R100000789 | Tara Oceans TARA_R100000789 (sample SAMEA2623403) | marine metagenome | biome: marine biome (ENVO:00000447); feature: mesopelagic zone (ENVO:00000213); material: "saline water (ENVO:00002010), including plankton (ENVO:xxxxxxxx)" | depth 450 m
GGCAGAAGCCGCTAAGGTAATCGAAAACACACAACGCGACGTAAACATCGCATTGGTAAACGAGCTCGCCTTGATCTTCAACAAGCTCGACATCGACACCCAAGATGTGCTCGATGCTGCCGGCACCAAATGGAATTTCCTCCCCTTCCGGCCCGGCCTCGTGGGCGGCCACTGCATCGGCGTTGATCCTTATTATCTGACCCAAAAGGCCCAATCCGTCGGCTACCACCCCGAGGTCGTCCTCGCCGGCCGCCGTATCAATGACGGTATGGGATGCTATATCGTCGGCCGCACCGTCCGCGAAATGATTGCCCGCGATATTCCAGTTAAAGGTTCGCGGGCATTGGTTATGGGGCTGGCGTTTAAGGAGAACTGCCCGGATTTACGAAATACGCGTGTGGTTGATATTATCCGTGAGCTTGAGAGCTACGGGATTGAGGTGGATGTTTATGATCCGTGGGTTGATGCCGCGGAGGCGAAGCGCGTGTATGGGCTCGAGATGACTGAAGAGCCTGAGCACACTGGGTATGACGCGGTAGTTGTGGCGGTGGCTCATAATGAATTTATCCAACAACTCAACGCCGTCGCATATAGTGGGCCTCAATCGGTTGTTATTGATGTCAAAGGTATTTTGCCTAGAACAGCGGGGGCATTGCGGCTTTAAATTGACAGACGGTATTCCCCTCCAAAAATGAAGGAAATACAACTTCACTGACATTAAAGTTTAACTTGTACGCCGCCTGAACAGTCGCTACCGTTCAAAATTGAACGATGTGGAGCGACCTTTTAAGCTTACTCCCATATACGATACAGTTTCGACAACGCCTTGCTCGGCAGACTAGGAATGCTCCCAAATGACAAGCAAGCGTGGCAAGCTGCAGGAGGATACGTCTTTTCGCGTCCTGCGTTTTCTCCAGGAAAACCCCGAAATGTCCCAGCGTGAGTTGGCTGAAGTGGCCGGAGTAAGCGTTGGAGGCATGCACTATTTATTGAACGCACTAGTTGAAAAGGGCCTCATAAAGTTAGGGAAATTTACAGCGTCAAAAGACAAGCGACGCTACGCCTATATTTTGACACCAAAAGGTATTGCGCGTAAGGCGGCGCTTACACGTGCATTTCTTACACGTAAAATGGAAGAATATGAGTCACTTAAGGAAGAAATAAAATCGCTCCAAATTGATTTAAAAGTGAACGAAACTGGGCAGCCCTAACCAAAAATCTCCAGCTCAATGAATGGTGATTATGTTTGTAATCCGTGAAATTTTCTCAACAGCCTATAGCAATACATAGAATTTTAAGTTCGAGGTTTAAATGAAGAAAGTACTCTTAGTATTTGGTACGAGACCAGAAGCGATCAAGATGGCTCCGGTCTACGATATGCTTAAGAATACACATGCGATGGATGTAAGGGTAGCCGTCACTGCCCAGCATCGAGAGATGCTCGATCAAGTGCTTCGCCTGTTTGAAATTGAACCAGATTATGATTTAAACGTGATGAAGCCTGGACAAGGGCTCACTGAGATCACTGCTGCGGTACTTGCGGGTCTTAAGCAGGTGCTGGAAGATTTCGCGCCTGATTTGTTGCTGGTCCATGGCGATACTACGACCACTCTTTCCGCCTCTATTGCGGCCTACTACCATCAGATCCCGGTTGGCCACGTCGAAGCAGGTTTGCGGACAGGTAACATCTACTCCCCGTGGCCAGAAGAAATAAACCGTAAAGTCACTGGCACCATTGCAAGGATACATTTCGCACCGACTGAGAAGTCGGCTGCCAATCTTGCCACCGAAGGTGTGGCACCTCAAATGGTATTCATCACTGGAAACACTGTAATTGATGCCCTCGTCAATGTTGTTGACAGGCTTGAAAATGATGCACAACAGAGTGCAGCCTTTGATGCAGAATTCGGGATCGACCCGGCCAAGCGTTTGATCCTTGTTACCGGTCATCGTCGGGAAAGTTTTGGAGGAGGGTTTGAGCGCATTTGTTCTGCGCTTGCTAAAATCGCGGAACGCGATGATGTTCAAATCATTTACCCTGTACATCTGAACCCGAACGTCAAGGGTCCCGTAGAAGTGAATCTTGGGACCCTCGAACGGGTGCGACTAATTCCACCGCAAGACTACCTTCCGTTCGTTCATTTGATGCGGCGAGCAGATATTATTTTGACGGATTCCGGTGGAGTTCAGGAAGAAGCTCCGTCGCTTGGCAAGCCAGTGCTGGTAATGCGTGATACCACTGAGCGCCCCGAAGCGGTCGATGCTGGGACAGTAAAACTAGTGGGGACTGACCCCGCTTTGATTGTGCGCGAGACGATGGCGCTCCTCGACGACGACGATGCATATGAGTCAATGTCACGCGCGCACAACCCCTACGGAGACGGGCTCGCAGCGCAGCGCATTCACAATGCAATCGTTGAGTTTTTCAGCACAACCGAGGATCAGAAATAATGCCTGAGAGATCTTTCAATAGAATTTCTGTCATCGGACTTGGCTATATAGGTCTGCCGACCGCAGCGATGTTTGCTTCGCGCAAGATTGAGGTCGTTGGAGTTGATGTTAACCAGCATGCCGTAGACACTATTAACCGAGGCGAGGTTCATATCGTTGAGCCTGATCTAGACATGGTTGTGCGCGCGGTCGTGCGGGAAGGATATCTCCGCGCGACTTCAATACCAGAGCCAGCTGAAGCCTTCTTAATCGCGGTACCGACACCATTTAGGGGTGACAATCACGACCCAGACCTTAGCTATATCAGGGCGGCGGCACTTGCAATTGCTCCGGTTCTTGAAGCAGGAAATATTATAATCCTTGAAAGCACGTCGCCTGTCGGGGCGACTGAAGCCATGGCTGACTGGCTTGCAGAGGCTCGACCTGACCTTAGTTTTCCTCGAAAAGCTGGTGAGGCCTCTGATATCCGAGTGGCACATTGCCCTGAGCGTGTCTTGCCTGGCAAAGTGATGCAGGAACTTATCACTAACGATCGAGTGATAGGTGGAATGACTCCTGCTTGTTCAGCCCGAGCTGCCTCGCTTTATAAGACCTTCGTGACGGGCGACTGTGTGATCGCCAGCGGTCCTCGAGTGGCCGAGATGGCAAAATTGACCGAGAATAGCTTTCGGGATGTAAACATAGCTTTTGCAAACGAGTTATCACTGATTTGCGACCGCCTCGACATGGATGTATGGGAATTGATAGCACTGGCCAATAGGCATCCGCGCGTCAATATTCTTCAACCGGGTCCAGGCGTGGGTGGACATTGTATCGCGGTGGATCCTTGGTTCATAGTGTCGTCGGCGCCAGACCAATCGCAATTAATCCGCACCGCGCGTGAGGTAAACGATGGCAAACCCAAATGGGTAGTGGAGCAGGTACTCGGCGCGATCAACAAACAAATAAATGCGCACCCAGGTGAGACAGCCGCGGACGTAACAATCGCGATCTACGGTCTCGCCTTCAAGCCTGATATCGATGACCTGCGTGAAAGCCCCGCGCTATCTATCGCAACAGCGCTCGCATCAAGTCATTCGGGCAAAGTTCTCGCCGTCGAGCCAAACATTTCTGAACTTGATAAAGAGCACGATTGCGACATGACCCTCGTCGATTATGACAGCGCCGTTCAGCAGGCAGACATTCATGTACTCCTAGTTGATCACACGCCATTCAAAGCTGCTACGCCTCCAAATGGTGTAATTGTAGACATCAAAGGGATCTGGCATCGCAAAGCCGACGACACTTTAGCGCAAAGACAGGAAACATAAACATGTTGAAAAACAGCACCATACTTGTAACAGGCGGAACCGGATCTTTTGGCAACGCTTTCGTCCCGATGACACTCGAAAAATTCAGTCCGAAAAAAATTATTATCCTGTCGCGTGATGAGATGAAGCAATGGGACATGGCCAAGAAATTCGAGAATGATCCACGTGTGCGGTTCTTCATCGGGGATGTCCGCGACCGTGATCGGCTTTACCGAGCCCTCGACGGGGTCGATTACGTCGTGCATGCGGCAGCAACCAAAATCGTGCCCACTGCAGAATATAACCCTTTTGAGTGCGTCAAGACCAACGTCCTAGGAGCAATGAACCTGATCGACGCTTGTATCGATAAAGGCGTCAAGAAGGTCGTGGCCTTGTCGACCGATAAAGCCTCCAGCCCGGTGAACCTATATGGAGCTACCAAACTCGCATCAGACAAACTTTTCGTGTCAGGCAACGCATATTCGGGTGAGCATGGCACAACTTTTTCGGTGGTGCGCTATGGAAATGTCATGGGCTCTCGCGGCTCGGTCATCCCGTTTTTCCGTTCTATCCGTGATCAGGGCGAGCTGCCGATCACCGATCCGCGCATGACGCGTTTCATGATTTCGCTCGAACAGGGTGTAGAACTTGTTTGGCATGCGTTCGAGGATATGGAAGGCGGTGAGATTTACGTCAAGAAAATACCGTCGATGCGTATCCCAGAGATTGCTAATGTTGTCGCCCCCGATGCTGCTCAGAAAACCGTAGGAATCCGTCCAGGCGAAAAGCTGCACGAACAAATGATTGGGGTCGAAGACGCGCCTTATACCTACGAATACCCTGAGCATTTCAAGATCCTTCCCGCCATCAACAATTGGGATACCAGTGTAGAGCGCATCAAGGACGGCACCCGTGTAGCAGAAGATTTCATATATTCGAGCGACTCTAACACTGCTTGGATGAGTGAAGCCGAATTGTCCGAATGGATCGATACCAATGCCCACAAGATCGGAGCCATCTGATGATCCCCTATGGCCGTCAGGATATTTCCCAGAACGACATCGAAGCAGTAACTGCCGTGCTGCGTTCAGACTTTCTGACACAAGGACCCGTAGTTCCTAGCTTCGAGGCTGCAGTTGCAGGCTGGTCCGGAGCCAAGCACGGGATCGCCGTCAATAGTGCCACTTCGGCACTACATATAGCCTGTCTCGCACTTGATCTGGGGCCTGGTGACAGGCTGTGGACCAGCCCAATTACTTTCGTGGCCTCTGCCAATTGCGGACTCTATTGCGGTGCCACGGTTGATTTTGTCGATATCGATCCGGCCACCTACAACATGAGTCCGGAGCGGCTAGAGGAAAAACTGAGCGCAGCAAAGAGAACCGGCACGCTCCCAAAGATCATTGTGCCGGTTCACATGTGTGGGCAATCGTGCGACATGGAAGCCATAGGCTCGCTGGCCCGCGCTTATGGTGTGGCTATCATTGAAGATGCAAGCCATGCGATTGGCGGCCATTGGCAAGGTGCGCCGGTGGGCAATTGCGCCCATTCCGACATCACCGTGTTCAGCTTTCATCCGGTAAAGATTATCACCACCGCGGAGGGTGGTCTGGCCACGACAAATGATCCAGAGTTGGCCGCCCGAATGGAGCGCTTGCGCAGCCATGGTATTACCCGCGATCCGGACTTAATGACACATGCGCCCGACGGACCTTGGTACTATCAGCAGATCGACTTAGGACTGAACTATCGGATGACGGAAATGCAGGCGGCTCTGGGTTTGTCGCAGATGGACCGACTGGAGCAGTTCGTGGCCCATCGCCATACTCTGGCCGATCGCTATGATGCCGCCCTCGCGGATCTTCCCCTTACCACGCCCTGGCGTCACCCGAACAGCCATTCAGCCTGCCACCTTTATATTGTAACCCTAGATGACCCCACACGTCATCGTGAAGCTTTCGAGGCGCTGCGTTCGAAAGGTATAGGCGTGAATCTGCATTATATTCCGGTACACTTGCAGCCCTACTACCGTAACATGGGTTTTTCCCCCGGCGACTTTCCACTTTCCGAGGCCTATTACAGTCGAGCTATGAGCATCCCTCTCTTCGCTACAATGACCGAAGTCCAGCAGGAGAACGTGATAGGTACGCTAGAAAGTGTGCTAGAATGACTGAACCGCTTGTTATTATTCAAGCACGTGTGGGGTCGCGCAGGTTACCTGCCAAGTCACTAGTTAATTTTCGGGGTCTCCCAATTGCGATTTTGGCTGCCCGTCGTGCGGCCTCACGTGGCCACAATGTGGTTCTCGCGACATCTACCGAGGCTTCGGATGACATGCTTGTTAATGCTGCAGCGGCAGCCGGACTAGCGGTGGTTCGTGGTCCTTTAGATGATGTGCTCGCTCGCTTCTGTAAAGTCTTGGGCGATACAGGCGACCGAACACCAGTACTGCGTCTGACCGGAGATAACATCGTACCTGACGGCGGGCTGATTACTGAGGTGATAGAAGCCTTTGAAACGGTTGGTGCCGATTATATGACGACGGGTACCTTTCCAAGCGGATTGCCCTATGGTGTGTCTATTGAGATAACCCGTGCAGGTCATCTGCGCGCGGCACACGCTGAGGCAACAACAGCATACGAGCGCGAGCATGTAACCCCTTGGATCCGCGCGCGGTTTGCCACCGTTGTTTTCGAACATTATCGCGCAATGGCGCTTGACCGGTTCCGGTTGACGATCGATACGATGGATGATCTGATATCTATGGATAGGGTGTTTCCTAAAGGCTGCACACCAGAGAATGTCCCTTGGTTGGATATTGTTAAACGCTCGCATCTGGGGCAATTTCAGCCAACAGCTAGCTCATCTTGTGGCGATCTTATTCTTGGCACCGCGCAACTGGGGATGCAATACGGCATAAACAACTCGTCAGCTATTCGGCCTGAAGTTGGGCGGAACATGATACGGGAAGCGATCGCTAACGGCGTTGCATGGGTGGATACGGCGCGGGCCTATGGGGCCAGCGAACAGACCATTGGGTCTGTGATCGCCGCAGGCTGGGATGACCGTGTTAATGTCATAACTAAGCTTTCACCGCTCGCCGAATGGAAGCCCAAAGATCAGCCTAAAGGTGCGCGTGCTGCTGCTGAAGCGAGCCTTTGGGCTTCCTGTCAAGCGTTAGGGAAATCCCGGCTAGATACCGTCCTAATCCATCGTCAATCACATTGGGATGCATGGGATGGAGTGATATCGGGCCTTCTGCGCGAGTGGGTCGACGCGGGACGGATAAGGTGCCTAGGTGTATCGGTGCAGTCACCTGAGGAACTTGATGCAGCGCTGCATGTAACCGATCTAACCCATATTCAAATGCCATTTAATATTCTCGACCATCGTTGGGACAAAATCTTACCACGGCTGGAGCAAGTTCGCAGAGATCGCCCCCTAACCGTGCATATTCGTAGCGTGTTTTTGCAAGGATTGTTGTTGTCCGACGACTCAAAAAAATGGTTCCGTGCTGGGCACCCGAACTGGACGGCAACGCAAAAGTGGCTGAGCGCCACCTCCGAACGCCTCGAACAGTCAGGTATAGATGCCCTTTGCATCAATTGGGTCCGAGGATTATCTTGGGTCGATGGTGTCGTTGTTGGCATGGATAACCCAGATCAGCTACAGCGTAACATCTCTATCTTTTCGGAGCCGCCTTTGCCCACCGAAGCACTGAGAAGGCTCCCAAACAACAAGCCATTTCTCGCACCTCACACACTAGATCCAGCACAGTGGAAAAGCGGCCTATGAATCGTAGCGTCTTTAATCTATCAGGTCGGGAGGCGCTGGTCACAGGAGCCAGTGGATATTTAGGCCGTGAGATATGTCTAGCTCTTGCGCGAGCAGGAGCTCACGTATTAATCAATGCAAGAACACCATCGCGTTGTGCAGATTTGCTGGCAGAAATCGAAGACAGCGGCTTTAATTCCTCTGCAGCGCCTTTTGATATCACGGATGAAACCGCAGTAGCTGATTTTGTAGCCAGCCGCGCAAACAAGCCACTACATACCCTAGTCAATAACGCCTATTCAGGAGAAGGCGGCACCATAGCGACAGCACCTTCAAGTGCTTTCCGAGAGGCGCTGGAAATTGGCTTAGTAGGCCCACACCATCTGTTTCAGAGCTTGCTGCCGCAGCTACGAATGGGGCGCGAGGAAACGGGCGATGCAAGTGTCATCAACATTGCATCTATGTATGGCCTCGTAAGCCCTGACTTACGGAATTACAACACAGCGGAGAGCAGTAACCCCCCGTTTTATGGCGCTACAAAGGCAGCTTTGCTGCAATACACTCGCTACGCTGCTTGCGAATTTGGGCCGGTAGGAATTCGGGTCAATGCAGTAGCGCCGGGACCATTTCCGGCGGCGCAGATTCAAGAAAGTAACGTCGAGTTCATCCAGACTCTTGCAGCAAGAGTGCCTCTTGGCCGGATAGGTCAGGCCCATGAAATAGGAGGGCCGGTGACCTTCCTTGCATCTTCAGCAGCAACTTTTGTGACTGGTACCATCTTAACGGTCGACGGTGGTTGGACCTCTTGGTGAAAGCTCCGCTACATATCGCTTTTCGCGCAGATGCTTCGGTCGAGATGGGCAGTGGACATATTATGCGCTGTTTGACGCTGGCCAATCTACTGGTGGAGAATGGCGACAGATGTCATTTCATCTGCCGCGACCTTCCTGGTCACATGATGGATTATATTCTTACGTGTGGCCATGGAGTGACCCTTCTACCACCACCTACTGCAGGCCAAGCAGAGAGCAACCTGTCCGCCCCGCCGGTACCGCCGCATGCTTCTTGGGCAGGTGTTCCCCTTGAGGATGAGGTCGCACAAAGCCGCGCGGTTTTGGCCAAACTAGCACCCGACCGGGTGGTGTTGGATCACTATGCGCTCGATGCTCGGTGGGAGATGCAGGCACCGCCCCGCGGCACGCCGGTCATGGTAATCGACGATCTAGCTGACCGAGAGCATCTTTGCGATATCCTGTTGGATCAGAATTTGGGGCGCCGGGCCGAGAATTACGCGGGCCTAGTACCACCGCACTGCAACCTGCTTATCGGGCCACACTACGCACTACTTCGCCCCGAGTTTGGAAGATTGCGCCAACGGGCACTTTCTCGACGCAAGGACGCACAACTTAAAAATCTGCTGATTACTTTCGGCGGCATCGACAAAGACAACGCGACAAGCGCTGTCCTAGAGGCAATATCAGGCATTGCACTTCCCCCCGATCTAAAGATCACAGTTGTCATGGGTCAAAACGCGCCCTGCATAAGTACAGTCCGGGCGCAAGCCGAAATGATGCCCTGCCCGACACTTGTCCTTTGCGGCATCTCCAATATGGCGGATCTAATGACTGAGGCAGATTTATGTATAGGTGCCGCGGGCAGCACGTCGTGGGAGCGCTGCGCTCTGGGGTTACCGACATTGTTACTGGTGTTGGCAGACAATCAGCGACCCGGCGCAACGGCGCTGGCCAAAAGCGGCGCAGCGATGCTGTTGGGTGATGGGCACATGAAAAACGGGTCGATAATATTGCATGAATATCTGCGCGCCGATGCAGACCCTGACCGATTACGGCACATGTCCTCTCTGGCTGCTAATCTGGTGGACGGTGGGGGTGCCACGCGCATCTACGATAACATTCAATGGCATCGTGACCAGATGCGAGCTGCGAACGGTGATGATATTAGTACGATCTGGGAATGGCGCTATGGCGATAACGCACAGCGGTTCTATCGCTCGCCGGATGTTCCGAGTATCGACGATCATACCGCTTGGATGGAAAAAGCACTGTCGGACCCGCTGCGCGATCTACGCGTCTTTTGCCATGCAGGACAACCGGTGGCTCATATTCGTTTTGACATCGATGCTGAAAACCCGACCGAGGCAGAGATTGGAATCTGCCTGTCCCACTCAGCCCGCGGACAGGGAATCGGTCAAAGGGCCCTTGGCATGGCCTGTGCGACCCCTCCATTTGGAGTGCAATGCCTGAACGCCGAAGTCCACAAGGACAATACAGCATCGGCCCGTATTTTCGAAAAGCTAGGCTTTCGGCATGTCGGAACCGATGGAGAGTTCTTTAAATTGGTGCTAGAGACTTCAACGTCGCGCCATCCTGCATCAACGCAGTCACCTTCAGAGGAGAAACATTCTGATGATACTTGACATAGCAGGCCGTAAGATCGGCTCAGACCATCCTCCTTATGTGATCTGTGAACTCTCCGCGAACCATAATGGAAATTTTGATGCAGCCATCCGCCTGATCGAAGAGGCCAAGAAAACCGGTGCCGATGCCGTCAAGATTCAAACCTATCGCGCCGATACAATCACGCTGGACAGCGATCGGCCAGAATTTTGCATCTCTGGCGGCCTGTGGCACGGGCGCAGGCTGTATGATCTGTACGAAGAAGCACACACCCCCTGGGAGTGGCACAAACCAATGTTTGATCATGCGCGTAAGCTTGGAATCACCATGTTCTCGTCCCCCTTCGATCCCACCGCAGTTGATATGCTTGAGGATCTTGGGGCTCCAGCATACAAAATCGCGTCTTTCGAGGCGGTGGATCTGAACCTAATTCGCTATGTCGCTTCCACGGGCAAGCCGATGATCATCTCGACTGGAATGGCTGACGCTGAGGAGATTGAGGAAGCGATCGCCACGGCGCGCGAGGGCGGCTGTACGCAGCTAGCGATCCTCCATTGCGTCAGCGGCTATCCAGCCCCAGCTCGCGATTATAACTTGGCGACTATCCCCGATATGATTGAACGCTTCGGCGTTGTGACCGGCCTGTCAGATCACACTCTCGATAATACCACCGCGATTGCCAGTGTGGCGCTTGGTGCCTCCATCGTGGAGAAGCATTTCACCCTCGATCGTAGCGGCGGTGGCCCTGATGATAGCTTCTCGTTGGAGCCAACCGAGTTTGCCCACCTGTGCGAGAGCACAAAAACCGCTTGGGCGGCGAAAGGCTGCATTGACTATGGTCGAAAGTCTAGTGAACAGGGCAATGTGACATTCCGCCGTTCGCTCTATGTTGCAAAAGATATTCCTGCAGGTAGCTCGATTACACCCGAAAACGTGCGTTCAGTTCGGCCCGGCTTTGGTCTCGCCCCCCGGTATTACGACACTGTCATGGGCAAACGAGCGGCACGCGAATTGAAATTCGGCGAACCGCTCAATTGGGATGATGTCATCTAGCCGTTAAACGAAAAATTACAGCTGCCGGTGCGACTTATTGGGCAGGGCCTGTTACTGAAACTACAAGGAAGGCGTGAAAATTTGATAAAGGTGGTAACCGTAGGATGACGGCTCGTCTGGTGCTTCACCTTTCGGGCGCATGGACGAGAGACCAAGATGCGCTTTTGAAAGATTGCGACATCTGCTATCGCATGCCGGGTTTGCCCACCGTGTCTGGCAGAGACGGGTGGCAGGAATTGCCACGATCTCGCCAGCATGACATCGATAATTTACTCGATCAATACATGGGTCTATTCTCAGGCTTCGAGAACCAACTATCATCACTCCCATTTGCAAGCCTTGCCAATGACCAGTTCATCTACAGCGTAATCCCCGTAGCAACTGCGCTTACTGAAGTCGCAGATATTATTAAATGCTGCCAACCACAGCAAATTATTTTGTTTCATTCGAGCATACGCTCGCTGCATATTCCGGCTACCGGTGTAGTCACTCTCGAAAACGGTAATGGATCACACGATGTTCTTGGAACAATTGTTGCAGCATCAATTAAGGCCAGTTCACTAAGCATGCCAGTTGTGACGCACCTGCTTCGAGGCGACGCTCTTTCTCACGCTTTGATAAGGCGGGCTGCGATGCGAATAGCATCATCGCTGATCCTTTTGCGTTTCGCATTCAAAATGATGCGAGCCGCATTCCGTGACGTTGCCAAGTTCGATAGCCGTGACATTAGGGGCCTCGTATTCGTGAGGTCCGTCGAACACGCACGGCACGCCGCGCGAATTTTTTCTGGGACAGAGGGCGTATCCGCTTTAATTACCCCACAATTCACCCAAGGAGGTATCGAACAAATTCTTTGCCATCTAGATGGCAAACTACCTGCCTTTGTACCCACAGTTTCATCGCTCGTTCGCAGCACGTTTGAAGCCTTATCGCCGCAGGCGTGCGTGGGTAAAAATCAGATACAACAGATCACCTGTGGGCCTTTTTCTTTCACAGCTAGCTTGAAGGAGCTAGAAAGCGACTTCAACGCGGTGCGTTTCTACAAGTTTCAGAATTCACTTCTAAAACATACTTTAAAAGAATTCCCTTCCGCAGAGTTCACATCCGGATTTGAAGTACAGGGCCCCTTTGCTTGGATCGAAGGGTGCGTTCCACGAAGTGCTGGATTGACAAGCCGAACCATCCAGCCTGTGTTAGTACAAAAACGACCTCTTCCTATTTTTCCACTTTCTAGCTATTTTTTGACCGATAGCGCGCCTAACAGCAATGATCTCTCGAATATTGGGGCCCAGTGTTTAGGCGTGGTCGACTTTCAAGGCCCCCCCTTCGAGGTTCGCGAAATAAGGGAGCCTCGCCAATCGATGGTATTAGGGTATTTTACGCAACCCTACGAAACCGAAAACAATGTACGTATTGTCGAGGCGCTGTGCAAGATAGCACGGGCTCGCGGCTGGACGGTCGCAATAAGGTTGCACCCAAGGGACGAAGCGGTACAATTCACCTCCATACTGCACGATTACCCGGAATTATGTTCTATACCCGAAACGGTAGATCTAGAAGAATTTCTCGATGCAATCGATGTATCCATCACTCGGACGTCGAGCACTACAAAAGAAGCAATTGCGCGAGGGTGCGCTTGTGTAAATATACTTCTGAGCCGTTTGGACCAACAATTAGATGCTGATTATATTCAGTTAGCTGGTCGATATTTGCCGCATGTCGTGAAGGACGTAGACCAAATGACTGCCCTCATTTGCAACCCAACCGAATTAAAAGAGGTCAGTGTTCAGCTTCAGAATGGACTCTTCATTGGACGACGATTTTCGCAGCTCGTGGAATTTGTCAGCAAATGAAGTATTATGCTTTTCAATTTTCGGCATTCTCTCTTCGATCAGCATCGCTGATCGCGCGCTTTTTGCTAATTGTTGTTGTAGCACGGGCCTTGCCACCAGAAGAGTTTGGATTCTTCATGCTGTATGTTGCTGCGCTCCAAATCGGACCAGCAGTGGCTTCTATGGACGTGTATGCCGAGACCACGCGCCTCTTCCTCGCTTCACCTGGACAACGGCAGAACATCTTGAGCCGACACTTCTCCTTCCTTGCTCTAGCCGGTGCAATAGCAGGTCCGATAGTAGGATTGGCTTTTTATACTTATGAGGGCCAGTTTTCAATCGAGGTTTATTATATCTTCCCGGCACTCTTCCTAACAGAGCTTTTCGCTAACGATATCGCTAGACTGCTTCCCCCTCTTCGACATCCGTTTGCAGCGTCAATCTTCCTTTTCGTCCGGCAAATACTTCCGTTATCGATAGTATTTACACTCGACGAAATCATTGAATCTGAAGTGACATTGCTCGGAGCAATCTTAGCTACCTACGGCGCGACGATACCTTTAGTTTCTATCGTACTTATTGTACTTCGTCTACGTGCTTATTTTCTTACATTACTGAAAATCAATCTCCCCTGGGTTCTTGCGACAATCCACGCAAGCATTATCTTCTTTTCTGCCACAGTAGCTTTTCGAATATTATTCGGTATAGATCGCTTTATTATCGCTAGTGAGACCGGATTGGCAACATCCGGCATATATGGCTTGTACGTATCTTTTGGCCTGGGGATAGTTTCAGTACTCGAAGCCGGAGTTTCTGCTTGGAAATACCCCCCATTCGTTCAAACTATTCTTCAACGCGACTCCCATTTAGCTATTGTTCAGTTCAAAAACTTTATGATCACTAACTTACTGAGCTCGGCATTACTGTGTATCTCAGCATACTTCGCTATCAGCTACATAGTGAAAAGTTTTCTCGAGACTTCCTATCAAGCGGGATTGCCGTATCTTCACTGGGTTGTCTTGGGAGCGATTGCGATTTCAGCCTCACTTCCGCTCCACTATCTTCTATTTGCATTACGAAAGGATCTATATTTGCTGTACATTTATTCCTTTTCCATCTTGGCTGTAGGTACTTATTCGTTTTTATTCCTTAACGGTGGTGGAATAGGTGAAGCATTTGGGATGTTCGTGATTGCGTCATTCGCGATTTCAATTGGCAGAATAATTTTCTCTATTGGCCCACTTAAATCGATTTACCGAGGGCGTTGGCCGTGAGATATGCTAATCTTGCAGCGAACGACCTAGAGAGCAATCGGTCGCATTGCGACAACTGTGTAGTACTCCTGCCGTGAGCGTAGCAAACCAAACATACAATTTGAAAAGTGAGCTTAGCGGGGAACTCTTCGTCCTGCGGGTTCTTGTATTCTGTGCAATCATATATCTGTTTCTGCAAGTAGCTTCCATGTTCAGATTATTTGGCGTACCAAATATTCCCCCGCTTTTGCTACTAGGCTATCGGACACTAGACATCTTTCTCATCACTTCATTTTTCTTGACTTGCGGTACGAGGCTCAAGATGAATTGGTTAGATCTCCCCCTCTTGCTAATGATCCCTTATCCGATAATAATCGGTATTAGCAAAGGAAACATCAATATCACGTTCTTCAATGACATCACGGTGTTCTCATTCTTTCTTTTAAAGATTCTTATCATCCGAACCTTGATACTGCGCTTCATCGAGAAGACCGATTTCGATACCATATTTCGGAGATATGCCCGAAAAATTATAAAACAATCTATAATCGCAGCGATCTTAATGCTTATGATTGCCTATATAGCTTTAGCAGTAGGCCTACGGTTTTATTACCAAGCGCCTGCCGAATTAACATTTGCGGCTGCACTAGCGATTGCTCAGGGCTATGCGCCTACCTACCTCTTGATACTGACGATAGCGGCAATTGGTGGAAAACGCGGCATCCTAATAGGAATTCTTATAATCGGTATTCTAGGTTCCTTGACCCGGCGAAATTTTACCAAGGTGATTGTAACCGCCGTAGTATTAACGACGCTCGCAATAGCGGCTTTCTTCATTGCCGGAGATAGCAGCTCCCTAGGAGACGCCGTATTCATGCGACGGTTGACAGGAACCTGGTTAAACATCAAGTCCGTCGCAACTGAAGCAAGGGCCTGGGAAGAATTTTTTATGTTTATCGATCCTAATCGTTTTGTCGAGTATATCTCACTTAAGCCTCACCTGAAGGGCTGGGCGCTCTGGTTTGGGAACGGTTATGGCTTTCGTTATGATCTTGATTTCAATTTTCTCGCGGAATTTGGCAGAATCGGGCTCGAAGGCAGCGTTACAAACGCGCATTTTACGCCATTGGCAATCGTTGCGAAATTTGGTCTAATGGGACTTATTCTATGGATAATTCAGGTTCTCGGAATAATATTTACTAGCAGGAACCCGAAGTCCTATTTTCAAGCTGCTTCTAGGCTGGGCTTCATATCAATGCTAGTACAAGCTATATTTGCTTTCTCGTTCTTTATCTCATTTTTTTCGCCCTTATTTATCGCTGGCGCAACTTCGCGAAATGCTCGCTACAGTGGTACTCTCGTCAACGGTGTAGGACAACCGCACCTTACAAAGGTAAAATAATATGTGTGGATTGGTCTTTGCATTGTCGACGCGGCCTGTACTAAGTTTTGTAAAAACGGCTCATCAACGCCAGCTCTATCGCGGTCCGGACGGCGAAGGTTTCTGCTTCGAGGAAGCAGCAGGCATCTATATGGGAATGGCTCACGAACGCCTTGCTATCGTTGGACTTAGCGAAAGTGGGTCGCAACCCATGCTGTCAGCATCAGGCCGATTCAGAATTTTATTTAACGGTGAAGTTTATAATTATCGCGAACTTGCACAACAGTTTGGCTTGCGAAATCTACGCTCTTCGACTGACACCGAAGTAATAGTCGAGCTGATAGAGAAACTGGGGATAGATGCCGCCGTCCAGCATTTCAACGGCATGTGGGCTATGATAGTCCAAGATATCAGTGCTAATCGTTTCTACGTCTCGCGCGACCGGTTCGGAAAAAAGCCACTTTTCTTACATCGTGACGAAAGAGGAATCTACATGGCTTCCGAAATGCATAGCTTGCTAGGCTTGCCGAGTGTCGACTTGACTCCTGATGCGGTAACGGCATCGCGGTTCTTGGCGCAATCGCTGCAGAACGTAGATGATCGGAGCTGGCTCAAGAGCATCCAGTGCTTTCCACCTGCGTCCATAGCGGAAATTGATGGAAATAACCCGTCAGCGGGGTTGCGGAAGCTGCGCAGCTACTGGTCACCCCAATACGGAAATACCCCGAAAGAGCAACGTCGTGAGGAAAGCATCGAGGAACTTAAATCGTTAGTACAGGATGCTACTCGACTACGTCTCCATGCCGACGTGCCTGTCGGTGTTGCTTTATCTGGTGGAATTGATAGTTCGATCATCTCGACACTGGCGATGAAGTCCATAGGCGCTCAAGGCCAGCGTACGGAGTTATTTTCGGCCGTCAATCCCGGCTCTAAAGAGGACGAATCCGAACACATTGACGTTATGGCCCGCCACCTGAGTGCCGATGTGCGGCGTTTCACACTAAAACCGGACGAAGGTTCCGGTCTTTTAAACTTACTTAAGACTTGCATTCGACATGCGGATGGGCCAGTCACATCTTTTTCGAGCCTTCTATTCTATAAATTGATGGAAAGCGCCCAATCCTTAGGGATCACAGTAGTGCTGACTGGGCAGGGCGCTGATGAGGCTTTTTGCGGATACCGCAAGTATCCTATTTTAGAAATCAAGCGCCTACTAAAGGCAGGAAGACTTCTAGAGGCTACCCGGTTCGCTTCGGGTTTTTTGGCCAATGGCACAATACTCCCTGAATTTAATTTAACTGAAGCTAAGCGCTACGTCGGATCGTCAAACAGGTCAATATTGGGTCCGGAAGCGTCCGATGCTCTTGACCTGGCCGCATTGGGCGAAATCACTTCAATGGGCGAACGCCAATGGCTTGATATTTCACGCTACTCTGTTCCATACCTCTGCCACTATGAAGATCGGATGTCTATGGCATGGTCCCGCGAGATACGTTCTCCGTTCCTAGATTACCGTGTCGTCGAGATGGGATTGCGCATGCACGAGCGTCTGAAAATGAAACGCGGCTGGACAAAATACGCTTTGCGTAAGGCGTTTGAGAGCGAACTGCCCGCTTCAATTGCTTGGCGTAAGGATAAGAAAGGGTTTGTTAACCCCCAGGACGACTGGCTCAAAGGTACGTTACAACCGGTCGTGCGCGAGATAATGGGGTGTACTGACGCGCATGTCTATCGGGCTGGGTTGGTGGACAGGAAAGGGTATATCGAACGCTTTGATGCTTACTGTGCTGGGCGGGGTCATGTCTGGTTCAGGGATGTTTTTGCTCCCTTTGCGCTAGAGCTATGGATGATTACCGCCGCGGAGATTGCTCAGGATTTGAAGAAAAAGCAATGCGACGCTTAGCGCTTATTGCCATAACTTTGCCAAGGTTAGGCATACGCAATGTAGCGCGGGTAGCGTTGTATAAGCTATGTCTGAAGCTGGGATGGCGTCCGCGACCTCTACGAGCCGGCTATCCTGGGGGAGGGGTATTCGGCACCCCGCGAGCGAAGTCAAAGAATAACGAGCAACGACCGACGACATTGTACCTCTTTGGCTGGCATCCGGTTAACTTCATTGAACCGCCGGATTGGCACGCAGATCCCCTCGGGGAAAAGCCGCGTCTGAACCCGAATCAAGACTGGGCCAAGGCACTTGAAGCGTTGGGCAACGACGATGTTAAGCGGTATTGGGAGCTATCGCGTTTCTACTGGCTGCCGCAATTTGCGCTCGCTGCGCGTGACGGAGATCATGAAGCCGGTGAGCGAATGGAGATTTGGCTTCAAGACTGGATAGAGCGTAATCCACCGTTCAGCGGTATCAATTGGGCATGCGGGCAGGAAGCCGCAATACGCTTAATGAATTTGGCCCTGAGCGCATTAATACTGGAAAGTTGGCGTGAGCCTTCCGAGGCTATGAAGTGGCTTATTGAGACGCACGCCCGGAGGATTAGGCCCACCTTGTCCTATGCATTAGGTCAAGACAATAACCACGGCACGGCGGAAGCTAGCGCGTTGTTTATTGCCGGAATGTGGGGCCAAGAATGGTCTATGCTCGGTGCCGAACAAATTGCAATGATCGGCAAAAAATGGGTAAATGACCGGGCCCTGCGGGTCATCCAGTCAGATGGCAGTCCATGTCAGTATTCGACCACTTATCATCGAGCAAATTTGGAAACCTTATGCTTGGTCGCCCTTTGGTGTAACCAAACCGGTAAAGAGTGTTTAGTCAGTGATGCAGCCGCTCGCGTAGCTATGGGCGCGCGCTGGCTATACGAAACCGCTGACTCAACTAGTTATGACGTACCTAACCTTGGCGCGAATGACGGCTCACATCTATTCAATGTTACTGAGTCAAACTACCGCGATTTTCGTCCTACCATAGCTTTGGCATCAGCTTTATTTGACGATTCCCGCCCTTGGGCTGAGTATACTGATGCGCGGTTAGCTGCTCTGAAAATTTCGCCTGGCAAAGAAATATGGTCGCCTGCTACCTCACGCCACTGCGGCGTTGGGGGATTCCACATCCTACGCAGTGGACGCGCACTCGCTTTTATGCACTATGCACGGTTTAGCTTCCGGCCCGGACATGCCGATGCTCTGCACGTTGATCTTTGGCATAAAGGGATAAATCTCCTACGCGACGCAGGGACTTTTAGCTACAACGCAGCCGAGGCCGAGTGGTTCTCAGGAACGTCGGCGCACAACACCGTCGAATTTGATGGTAGAGATCAAATGCCCAAGATCGGAAGATTTCTATTTGGTGCCTGGTTAAAGAGTAATGATGTCTCCTCTGTACAAGAGTATTCCGACTCGTTGACTGCAGGTGCAGGTTATTTAGACGCTAATGGTGCAGAACATCACCGCGCAATCAAGCTCAGCAAAGAAGGTCTTATCTGTACAGACTCTGTCTCGGGAACTTTCAATAAAGCATGCCTACGTTGGCGTTTGGCACCTGGAGACTGGCAACTTCACGACGCTGTATTGAGCAGTGAGCACTGCACAATCTCAATTGAAATTGACGGTATGTTGATTCCTCCCACCCTCAATACTACCGAAGAGTCACGATATTACCTGCACAAAACTGCTATTCCTGTTGCATCCGTAGTTATAGAACGGGCCACAACTGTAATAACGAAAGTGATGTTCTGATTATGCATATCATCGCGGTGAATAGACATTTTTCAAACAAAAGGACACACTACTAGATTCGAATCTAGAGAGGTATAGATAATCGCGTCACTCTCGAATAAATTAATTAATAGTTTATGGTACGGTTTTAATGAAGTTACTTATCCTATCTTTTTACTTTCCACCTGATCTTAGCGCAGGTTCGTTCCGAACGTCTGCCCTAATAGACGCACTCGCCGCTCAGGGACGTCATCATCTAACGATGGAAATAATGACAACGATGCCTAACCGTTATCGCGGTATGGATCAAAATGTACCCACCCTCGAACAGTGCGGTAGTATTACAATAAGGCGCTTCCAACTTCCTTCACACAATAGTGGAATGCGTGATCAGTCGCTTTCTTTTTTATCATATGCTCGTCAAGTTTTGAAAGAAGTGCGGAATAAGGAGTTTGATCTTGTTTTTGCTACCTCTTCACGACTAATGACCGCATCTTTAGGAGCCTATATATCGCGTCGCATGAAGGTTCCACTTTACCTCGATATTAGAGACCTTTTTACTGATACTATGAAAGATGTAGTTCCCAGCCCAATCGCACGGCCGTTACTTCCTATATTACGCACTATTGAAAGACGGACTTTCAAGAAAGCAAGCAAAATCAACGTTGTTTCGCAAGGCTTTGTTGATCACATAGGGGCTGTTGTTTCAAGCCAGAGCATTAAGGTTTTTTCAAACGGAATTGACCCATCTTTTTTAACATACGATTACAGTAAACACATTAATCATAGTTCAAAAACTTCAAAAATTCTATATGCGGGCAATATAGGTGAAGGCCAAGGCCTTCATAATATTTTACCTAGTGTAGCAGTGATGCTAAAAGGCAGAGCTATCTTTAGAATTATCGGTGATGGTGGGAGACGTAAGATCTTAGAAGAACAGCTGCACGAAATCGCCAAGGAGAATGTTCAGTTAATGCCGTCCGTAGCCCGCGAAGAGCTTCATAGTCAGTACAAAGATGCAGACATGTTATTTTTACATCTTAACAACTACGATGCATTTTTAAAGGTGTTACCATCAAAGATTTTTGAGTATGCAGCAACTGGAAAGCCGATCCTTGCCGGTGTATCTGGTTATGCTGCGGATTTTTTAAGAAATGAGGTACCTGGCGTTGAGGTTTTTAAGCCATGCGATGCCGGTGGTATGATAGCCGCGTTTAGTAAGCTTGAAGCTTCTCCAAAGATGTTTGACCGCCGAGAATTCATAAAAAAATATGCCCGTAGTACCATTATGAAAGATATGGCTATCGATATTCTTGATACATTCCCTTCAAAAAAATAGGGACTTTCTTTTTATTCCGAGACTGTGCAGAATTTTGTGCGTGACGCGTTTTCTTACGC
>TARA_R100000789_G_scaffold100615_1_pt1 | contig 20463 bp, 14 predicted proteins | sample TARA_R100000789 | Tara Oceans TARA_R100000789 (sample SAMEA2623403) | marine metagenome | biome: marine biome (ENVO:00000447); feature: mesopelagic zone (ENVO:00000213); material: "saline water (ENVO:00002010), including plankton (ENVO:xxxxxxxx)" | depth 450 m
ATACTGCGTCCATCGATTGCTGAGGAGTGCTCGACAGGGACACCTGTCATTTCTGAAACCGTTGGGAGCAAATCAATAAATCCAACGATCTCATCACATTCTGACCATGCGGGAATCTGCTTCGGCCAGCGCATGATGAATGGAACGCGATGTCCCCCTTCCCAAGCATCCCCTTTCATGCCTCGAAATGGCCCGGCTGCTTTGTGTTGAAAGCGTTCTTCATCTTCGTCATACCAGGTGGGGCCATTGTCACTGGAAAAAATCACCAGCGTGTTCTCGGCTGAATTCGTTTCGTCGACGGCCTTGATCACGCGTCCGACCACGTCGTCAACATGAGCGACAAACTCGCTGTAAAGTCCTGCTCCACCGATTTCCCGAAATTTCTCAGCCGGTAACCAGGGCGTATGCGGAGCAGGCAAAGCCAGATACAGGAACTGTGGTTTATCTGCATTGTTAAAGTCCTGCTGAATGGTTTCGACCGCTTTTGTCGCGAAAACATCCAGAACATCTTCCATAATAAAATTTCCCGCTCGCAATCCTTCCCGCCAGAATGCTCCCTGAATGGGACTCCATCCCGGTGAAGAGTTCGCTTCAATGGGAATGGTAGGTGGCGGCGAAGCCATTTTGTTTTCAATGTAGTAGTAGGGAGGAATATCCAGCGAGGCGGGCATACCGAAGTAAGATTGAAAGCCTCGATCCACCGGACCACCCTGCAGCCCGGCAGCAAAATCGTAGTCGTAACCATCTTCAAAACCGAGATGCCATTTGCCAATCATCCGCGTTTGATAGCCGGCTCTTGTCAGAAGTTTCGGAACAGTATCTTCCTCAAATGAAATCAATGGCTCTTTCCGCCAGTCTCGATTGTGTCGAAAGGGATATCTGCCGGTCAGCAAGCCATATCGGGAAGGATGACAAACCCCTCCAGCCGCATGAGCATCAGTGAATCGCATTCCCTCTTTCGCCAGCCGATCGATATTGGGCGTAACGCACTTGGACTGAGCGTTATAGCATTGTGGATCCCCGTACCCCATGTCATCGGCAAGTATCAAAACTATGTTTGGCCGCTCGGGTTGATCTGCCTCAAGCGGTTGGTTGTGTGTAAGATGTGACATGATTGCAACGGCGATGAGAATCATGTGTGTGTTTAACTGTTTTGAAAAGTGTTGTGGAAACTGTTTGGAGCAAATTGTTTTGATGAAATCTGGTTTTGTTCCTGGATTGAATGCGTGAAACATGTTGGATCAATCTTTTCTGTCGGCGCATGATGAACTGGAATATTGCTGCGTTTTGTTAGTAGCAGAACGCAATAACATTTGGGGACTCTGAAAAGGTAATCATCCCAAATCCAATTATAATGTGGAAATGAACCAGTGCAGGTACCAATCATATCATGTGACTTCAATCCTTTCAGGTCAATCGCCGGCTATAAACTTGAAAGCGCGGTCATGCATCTAACGGAAATGTCTCATCACTGTTCGCTTCGTCCAGGCATTAGATAAATTCAATACACACAAATTAGAATTGCGATGCGTGGACAAGCCATAGCACTTTGCTTACATTCAGATTGATTGATCTATTTTGAAAGTCCAGTCCACACAGGAATTACGAATGCGCTTATTAAAGACACTGATCGGGCCAACACTTTACCTTGTTGCCTGTATGACATTCACACAGAACATCATATTGCACGCCGATGAGTCCCATGTCCCCAAAGGTAAAATCACAAACGGTGTCTTTGAGACGAGTCAGATCTATCCGGAAACTCGTCGTGATTATAGCGTCTACGTCCCGGCTCAGTATTCTGCTGATCAGCCGGCAAATCTGATGGTGTTTATGGATGGTCGTGGTTATCTGAACGAGAAGGGCTCGTTTCGTGTGCCTGCTGTCTTTGACAAGCTCATTCATCAAAAGGCGATGCCGGTTACGATAGCCGTGTTCGTGAATCCGGGGATGATACCGGCAACAATCGAGGGAGCCGCCGATCGCAGCAATCGTTCGTTTGAATACGATTCTCTCGGTGATCGCTATGCAAACTTTCTCGTGGATGAATTTCTGCCGGTTGCTTTAAAAGGGCTAAATGTTTCTGAGGATCCCACTGATCGAGCCGTGTGCGGTATTTCATCCAGTGGAATCTGTGCTTTTACCGTCGCCTGGGAACGACCTGATCAATTTGGACTCGTCATGAGCCATATCGGCAGCTTCACAAATATTCGAGGTGGCTGGCGATACCCAGGACTTGTCCGAAAGTCTCACAAGGATCCTAAGTCGATCAAGGTTTACTTGCAGGATGGCGAACACGATCTTAGCAATCTGCATGGGAACTGGCCTCTCGGCAATAAAGATCTGGCTGCCGCTCTGCAATTTGCCGGCTACACATATAAACTCGAAATGACGGACGGCGGTCACAGCGGAAAATGGGCTGGAGAAGTCTTTACAGACGCAGTCAAATGGCTGTGGGATGATAACGCGAAATCGACCAATATCCCCGTCGTGAACACGAAGCCGAAGTGGGAACCACACCCGGATGCCATCGCAAAAGACGATGTTCCCAAAGGGAAGATCGAAAAGATGCCAGCCTGGGAATCGTCGAAAGTCTTCCCCGGCACGACACGTGACTGGTCAATTTATGTCCCGGCTCAGTACAAGGCCGATCAACCTGCGGCCCTGATGGTCTTTCAGGATGGCAGCGGCATGATGAGCGAGTGGCGTTGGCGAATTCCAACGGTCTTCGACAACCTGATTGCTCAAGGCGATATGCCACCCACGATTGCTGTGTTTCTCAATCCCGGCCATGAGATGTCGAAACCTCGGAAAGACAATAAACATTCCAATCGCGGTTATGAATACGATAGCCTGGGAGATCGTTATGTTACTTTCCTGATGGACGAAATTATTCCGCAGGTCGAAGAACGATATAACATTTCTGATGACCCCAACATGCATGCTATTGGTGGTTCCAGTAGCGGAGCGATCTGTGCATGGACGGCTGCCTGGGAACGAACGGACTACTTCCGCAAAGTTTACAGTAGCGTCGGCAGCTTCACTCATTTGCGAGGCGGAAATATCTATCCGGCTTTGGTTCGCAAAACCGAGCCGAAGCCAATCCGTATCTACATGGCTGATACCAGTGGTGACGTCGACAACGCATTCGGCAGTTGGTGGTGGGCTAATCAGCGGATGGCCTCTGCTCTCAATTACATGGGCTACGACGTCCGCTTCGACAATGCAGAAGGATTCGGGCATAACTCCGACTTCGGCAGTGCTCACTTCCCGGATGCGATGCGATGGTTATGGCGTTCAGAAACGCATTCACCAAAAATCGATACCAGCGGAGACCTTGGCGGCGATTTGACTCTGCTCGATCTGTTGATCCCCGGAGAATCGTGGGAACTCGTCGCAGAGGATCTTGGCTTTGCTGATGCACTGTGCGCGGATAACGCCGGCAACCTTTACTTCTGCGATATGAAGGAGCCGGGCGTTTACAGGATCAATGCAAAGGATGGCTCCAAAACGAAAATCTCTGACGAATCTGTGAGTGGTCTTGAATTCAATGCTGACGAAACATTGCTGTATGCGTGTCAGGGAAGTCAGAGCAGAGTCATCTCAATTGATCCAAAAAACGGCGTCGTCAAGACGATTGCAGAAGGAGTTAAACCGAACGATCTGGAAGTGACTAAAGATGGCTTCATTCTATTCACGCAGACTGGCAAATCGGAAGTTGTTCGTATTGATCCAAAGTCTGGTGAAGTGAGTGTCGTCGATACCGGGATTACAAAACCGAACGGAATTGCTCTGTCGAATGACGGAGGCACGCTGGCTGTTTCTGATTATGGAGGAACTCACACGTGGACCTTTCGTGTCAACAGTGGTGGAGTACTCGATGCGAAAATGCCCACAATGCCGATGCGACTTCGAATCGATCCGAAAGGGGAATTCAACTTCAATGAAGAGCCGCCATATGTGGTTGTCTCAAAAGGTGACGGAATGGCGGTCGACAGGAAGGGACGTTATTACGTGACGAGCGACCTTGGCGTTCAAATCTTCGATCCGACCGGACGTCCATGCGGCGTGCTTCCGAAAGTCGACGATGATCAGCCTTTGACTTCATGCAATCTGGCAGGTGAAGGGCATAACACACTGTTTATTGCACAGGGAAAGAAAATCTACAAGCGATTGCTGACCATCGATCGCCCGAAACGCTAAGTATTAGATCACCACTCTCACTCACTTATAAATCCACCTGAAAACATCAATTCGCAATAACAGGCTAGTCATGAAATATTTATCGATTTTCTTCTTATTATCCTTCGTCATCTTTGTCGCCCCAGTCGAGGCTCAGATCGAAAAACTCGATCCCGAAATGGCGAAGCAGAAGAAAGCCGAAGATGGGCTTGTCTGGCATGATGTCACCGAGTGGGGTGTCGAAGGTCGAATACTGCCCGATCAGGAACGCAAACGTTGGTTTGATCGTTTCCCTGGTTCTGCGGATGGGACTGTCACGGGGGCGGTCTGGAATTTGAGTCGTCATTCTGCGGGGATGATGGTCCGTTTCAAAACTGATGCCACAGCCATTCACGTTCATTACAAGCTGTTGAGTTCCAATCTGGCGATGCCTCATATGCCAGCGACGGGAGTCAGTGGGGTCGACTTGTACGCCAGAGATGCCGACGGACAATGGAGATGGGTTCAGGTGGCCAGACCGACTTCACAGGAAATCAAAACTCAATTGATCAGTGGTCTGTCACCGGGCTTTCGCGAATATGCAGCTTATCTGCCTTTATACAACGGAGTCGAGTTTCTCAGTATCGGCGTGCCAGCAGGAAGCAAATTTGAATCGTTAGAGCCTCGTCAAAAACCGATCGTTTTCTACGGCACCAGTATTACCCACGGAGCCTGTGCGAGCAGGCCCGGTATGGTGCACACAGCGATTCTGGGGCGACGTTTCGACATGCCCGTCGTAAACCTGGGCTTCTCAGGTAACGGCAGAATGGACGCTGAAGTTGGCGACTATCTGACGCAGCTCGATGCAGCTGTGTATGTTATCGATTGCCTGCCGAATATGAATGCACAGATGGTTAAGGAACGATGTGTGCCGCTGGTCAAGCAGATCCGGGCAAAGAAACCCGACACGCCAATTATCCTGGTCGAAGATCGACGAAATACCAACAGCTGGATTCTTCCAGATCGAGATGCTCACCATACGGCTAACCATGCCGCACTGAAAGAAGCATACAATACATTGCAATCAGAATCCGTTTCGAATTTGTATTACATTTCAGGGGATAAACTGTATGGAGCGGACAGCGATGGAGCAACAGATGGCTCTCACGCAAGTGATCTGGGATTCTACCGACAGGCAGATATCTTTGAACCCGTACTGCGCAAGGCGATGGGACTTTAGCGGGGTAGGTCAGGCACTGCCTGACGACTTTCAAGGTGGCATGCACATTTCGTCAGGCAGTGCCTGATCTACAAGCTTTACGATGAACTCAGAAATCGATTATTACGGAATCGTAAAATTGTGTTCGGTTGTTTCTTTTGGGAAATCGAACTGTTCAGTGTGCTCGGCTAAGGGGCCACTTAAATCGGCATCGTCTGTTGAATCTTCGCCATTGGTGACAATGATCAGAACTTCATGTGGGCCACCGACAATTCCACGCCCCTGTTTAGCGGTATTGTATTGACCATTAATAATTTTTGCTGTTCCCTGTGGACCAGAATTGCCTTTCGATTTATCCGGCGTAAAGACGATTGAGCCTCCCGGAGCAGATTGATCGTCAAATGTGACAGTTCCAGACACATCAAAACGCTCGGGCCCATCGTTTCCGGAACAGCCTGCCAGTATGAATAAGGGAATCAGTAGTAGTAATTTTAATATGGAAATCTCAGAATTCATGGGCCCGTTTTCACAAAAGTAGAGTTGCTGGGAATGACGGAGATTTAAGATTAAAACTCCAGAGTTTTCGCTTCGTTTCCATCCCGGCTTGCTGTCGCCAGATAGAGATCGATGTCGACATTCTCGGAAGTGAATTTGACGCCTCCATCCGACATTAATAACTGAGCTCCCCCCTGATGCGGGCTACTGAAGCTCATGCTATTGAAATTTCCAGAGACAAATCCCTGAATATTGATGCCAAATTTCACGTTCTTAGTCATGCCGCAGGAATGTTGAGCACATCCGCGAGACCAGGCACGCGGTGCGACCGCACCAGTGAGATATTCATTCGCGGACAATTCTCCCACCATAATGGTATTAGAAGTTCCATCGATAATATCGCGAAAGCGTATTTTCGTATTGGCTCCGAGGACTCCCTGACCAGAGCATTCATTTCCGGAACTGCAATTGGGAATCGAAGTCCCCGCTGAGGGATTTTCGCATTGCAGCTGATAGCCTGTTCCAACTGGTCCCATATTGCCCACATAATGACCAGCAAACATCTGGCCTAAAACGACATCGCTGCTGTCGATGATCGTTTCGTCGACATGATCGGAATGAGTTTTACTCGAACTGGGACATTGATAAACCGCGGGGACGGAATTGACTGCTCGACGATTAGGTCTTCCTCTCCAGCCTTGAATCGGATTGAACTGGTCATATAACGCGGAGGCTTCCACAAAGGGAAGAATCGCCACGAGATAGCTGTGATTCACTTCTCCAAAGGCAGTGTTTTCATTGCTGCTGGAAGTAATCGGACCGGTCGCTTTGAATCCTCCCGGCGGGAAAACGGAATAGACATCGTGATAATTGTGCAGAGCCAGTCCGATCTGTTTCATGTTATTTTTACAGGCAGAACGGCGAGCGGCTTCCCGGGCTTGCTGCACTGCTGGCAGGAGCAGAGCGACCAGTATGGCGATGATCGCGATCACGACAAGTAGCTCGATTAATGTGAATCCCTGCGGTGAATGTGAATGTCTATTTCGAATCATCATCTGGAAACTCCTGAAAGAATTAGGAAAGGAGAAATATGATTTAGAACACCTCTTGAATAACTTCCCCACCTAGAACGGTCGGGATTTCTTCTCGATTGTTATGCAGATAAGTCAGTTTGTGCTGATCCAGTCCCAGGCTGTGAAGCAATGTGGCATGCAGGTCGTGAGGGGAAAGGGGACGCTCAACGGGCACATATCCCAGTTCATCGGTCGTGCCGATGACTTGTCCTCCACGAACTCCGCCACCCGCCAGCCACATCGTGTACCCGGCTGGAGAATGATCGCGACCGCGGCTATCCCCTGTACGATTTCCTTCGGTTGTCGGTGTCCGACCGAATTCTCCACCCCATAGGACAAGCGTCTGATCGAGCAAACCGCGTTGTTTTAAGTCCTGAAGTAAGCCAGCCACTGGCAGATCGGTCGCTTTCGCACGATTGGTATGATTTCCTTTGAGAGCACCATGGGCATCCCAGCCTCCGTTTCGGAGTTGGATAAACCGCACTCCCTGCTCAACCAGACGGCGGGCCAACAGGCAGTGTCGACCAAACTCTGCTGTTGGTTTTTGATCGATTCCATACATCTGTTGTGTATGTGAGGTTTCAGTTGTTAGATCGAGAACTTCGGGGGCGGTCATCTGCATCCGGAATCCGAGTTCGTAGGATTCAATCCTGGCTTCCAACTCAGAATTACTGGCCTGCTCAGTCAGGTGTTGCTGATTCATCCAGTGAATGAAATTGAGTTGTTTTCTTCGGTCGTCTGTCGAATACAGATCGGGGAGTTTCGAATAGGGGACACCACGTTGATCATCAATGAGTGTTCCCTGGTATCGAGCAGGCAGAAAGCCGGTTCCCCAGCCCGGACGTTGCGGAGCCGGTCCCGTTGTATTCGAAGACATTACGACAAACCCGGGAAGATTTTCTGCTTCGCTTCCCAATCCATAAGTGAACCACGCGCCCAAGCTGGGACGATCACCCAATCCTGATCCGGTTAACGTCACACATTCTCCTGGTCCATGGACTGGAATCCGATGATTCAGCGAACGAATCACACACAGATCATCGACATGCTTCGCCGTTTCTGGAAGCAAATCAGAAACTTCGATTCCACTTTGTCCGTACTTCTGAAAAGAAAACGGAGAAGCCATCAATTTTGAATTGACTCCCGATCGTGGAATGTTGGGGACATTCCCAACGATACTGGCGGGAACTGGCTCTCCTTCCAGTTTGGTGAGTGTCGGTTTTGGATCAAAAGTATCGACATGGCTTGGGCCACCGGACATAAACAGAAAGATGACACTTTTGACATGCGATGGAAAGTGAGCTCCCTGCTGATGACTCGTCTTCGAATGATCGGCATGAGCGACAGAATTGCTCTGGAGTAACGCGTTCAAAGCCAGTGTCCCGAATCCGAGACCAGCTTCGCCTAATAGCACTCGACGGTTGAATTGAATTGGATTCACAAATCACCTGATATTTACGGTTCGAGAATGAAATTGATCGTATGTGAGTTTCTCTGGGCAGCGTCAAGGGAGATAAACAAATTCATTCAGATTGAGCATCGCATGACAAAACTGAATGAGTTGCATGTCTTCAGATGTCTCTTCACTAATGTCAACTTGATTAGACGGATCTGAAAAGAGCGAGACTGCCTGTCGCTTCTCAATTTCAGTCGGCTCGCGTCCTAGTGTTCTGAGAAATACGGCTTCCACTTGAGTGGATCGCTCCTGACCTGCGTCCGCCTGAATCAGTTCCGCCAGCTTCTTTGCTCGGCTGACCACAAAAGGACTGTTCAATAGATAGAGCGGTTGTAAGGCTACCGTGGAGACATCCCTGCGAGAACAACTCTTGATGCCATCCGGAGCGTCAAACATGGTCATGACATCGGGAAGCTCGCTGCGTCTCTGGGTGAGGTAGATTGTCCGTCGCAACTGTTCTTCAACGTGTTGTGGTGGAATGCTCGGGCCTCCAACTTTGCGATTCAATTCACCAGTGGCGACCAGCACGGAATCTCGAATCGCCTCGGCTTCTAGACGTCTTTGGGGCCAGCGCCATAAGTATTTGTTCTCGGGGTCCTGCTCCAGCGATTTCGGAATCAAACGACTGGATTGCTTATAAGTATTCGAAGTGACAATTAAACGGTGGAGATGTTTTGTGCTCCAGCCGTTCGATAATAATTCGGATGCCAGCCAGTCGAGCAGTTGAGGGTGGCTCGGCAAAGAACCGTGCGTGCCGAAGTTACTCGGTGTTGAGACAATCCCACGACCGAAATGCGATTGCCAGATTCGATTCGCCCACACCCGAGCCACCAGAGGATTTTCAGGACTGGAAAGCCAGTCGGATAATGCCTGCCGCGGTGTTGGTGAAAGTTCAGAAGGAACCGTTCCCAAAACAGCAGGCCAGCCCGGTTCGACCGGAAGTCCCGGACTTCCTGGAACTCCACGGACAAGTATGCTGGTTTGCTGGCGTTTCAAAAACTCCGGTGAATACGGGAGCGGAGAGCGATTTACAACTGGCAAAAATTCAATATCTGAATTGCCGGTCACAGGCGAGTAAAAGCCCCAGGTGTGAGGTTCATATTCAGCCGGATTGATTTTCAGCTTCTTCGCTTCTGACAAATAAAAGTTGTAGGAAGATTTTGAAAACCAGTTCTTGATTTCTTCTGCTGGAATTTGTTCAGCTTGCTTGAGTTTCAGATTCCCCATCTGACCTTGGGAAAAGAAGGCCAGGAAGCGATAGTAATCTCGCTGTGAAAGCGGTTCAAATTTATGATTGTGACACTGTGCGCATTCGAGGGTTAAGCCGAGCAAAGCACTGGCGGTATTGTCGACGATGTCGAACATCACTTCGGTTCGCTGAATTTCCTTATCCATCTGATTTCCACTGATCCTGGCAGCTGCCAGAAAGCCGGTTGCCACCAGGGTTTCATCAGACTGATTTTTGAGTTCATCGCCAGCGAGTTGTTCTTTCAGGAATTGGTCATAAGGTTTGTCGTTGTTAAAGCTGTTGATGACATAATCGCGATATCGCCATGCGAACGGGCGGGGGATATCGTGCTGAAATCCCTGACTCTCTCCCCAGCGTGCCAGGTCAAGCCAGAACCGTCCCATGCGCTCGCCGTAATGAGGGGAGTCTAGAACCTGCTCCACAAGTTCGTCATAAGCATCTGGTGAATTGTCATTGAGAAAGCTTTCGGTCTCTTCGATTGTGGGAGGGAGACCGAGTAAATCCAGATACAGCCTGCGAATCAGAATTCGCCGGGATGCGGATTCTGTTGCCTGAATGCCGTGTTCGTGTTGACGGGTTACGATGAAGGCATCAATCGGATGGGCCTGCTGAGTGGCTGGAATCGTGCGAGGAACTTCGGGACGAGAGATTCTCTGGAATGCCCAATGATCAGATTCCACTTTTGGTGCAGGCAGCAACTCATCATCCCACGCAAGCCCTTGATCGATCCAGGCACGAAATTTGGCAATTTGAATTTCAGAAAGTGGTTCGTCATCAGGAGGCATGCGTCCGTCATCCGCTCTCGATGTTAAAACATCTATCAGGTGACTCCGTCTGCTATTCCCCGGCAGCACAAATGCTTCACCTGTGCTGTAGCCGAGAAATTCATTACGCACATCCAGCCGATACCCGGAATCCGGAAATTCTCCCGCATGACAATCAAAGCAGCGTTCTTTCAGAATCGGATATATGTCATCCCGAAAATCAATTGGCTCTTTCCAGACGAGTTGCTGAGGCATCGATTGCGACGATTGACCGGGGGAATGATTCGAATCGGACTGCAGAAAGTTGTAGACATCGTCCCAGGAACGGGAGAGAATCAAATCGCCAACTCGAATCCGATCTTCGACTTCCGTTTTAACACCTGTCGCAAAACCGGCCCAGCGGATTTGATTGATTCCCTGCTGTTTATTGAGCGTGAGCAGGGGCTGATCAGCATCCTCAGCTGTGGGATCAACCCACAACTGGAGTTGACTGTAATCGTTACGTTCACCGGGAACCTCTTTAGAGACACGGGCAATCACATGATAGGTTTTGCCAGGTTCCAGTTCACGATGACTCCAGGCGGTCTGTTGAGAACCAAAGCGAACCATAAACACATTCTTGCTGCGACTGGGCCCACGGTCTGCCAGATGCACTCCGATATTTGGGACTTGCGAATTGTGGACAGCGCGATCACTCCCATCAGTTCTATCGAGCCAGAGAATAAAAAACTCAGGATCTGTTTGAGTCGCAGCGATTTCGTCTGGCTCATACAAAAAGCGATACCCGACAAACAGTTCTTCATCCGTAAAAGTTTCAGCCAGTTGTCGTCGCAGCGGATTATTTCGATCTCCCGTTCCTAAGATTAAGACATCCTGCCGCGAGGTTTCAGTAGTCTTAAGTGGAGACTCCACGATTTGAGGAGGCAGAATTCGAGAAGTGATCCACGGTCCGAGCCAACCTTTCGAATCTACGGAATTCGAGGAGAGTCTGAACAAATCCAGATCCTGAAAGCGTTCCTCGGCAATGTGGTCCGACTTCTCGGCTGCAAACAATGAATATGCCCCATTAAGATCACTCAATGAAATCATCATCAGCAGAAACGAACTGGAAATGATTCGTTTGCAGTCGACAGCATCAATCATTCTGAAACTTTCTATGGGATGTTTGAGGTTGGAAATTGCGAATCGGGGAGGATGTTGTCAGTCGATGTCAGAACCTCTTGAAGCGATCTGGCAATCGCGAGGCGATCAAACAGCAATCGATCTTCAGACTCGGTATCTTTTCCCATGCGAATTCCTACGAAAGAAAATGCCTGCTTATGCATGTGATTGAATTCCACATGAATGTCAGGTTCTCCCGGACTAGCCAATTGAGGATTGACCCACAAATCGATGGCGTGGAATTTCTCCTGTTGATTCTTTCGAAGGTGTCCGACCAGACAAAAAACGACGTCGTCAGCGGGGACACTGAAATATCCTGCTTCATTGACTGTCATGCGGGCAAAATATTCACCAAACCGGATCCCCGCGTTCGGCGACATGGAATGGCTTGTTCCTTCGCCGTAATTGTTATCGAACCATAATGAGAAAAAATCATTCTCATCGAGTCCCTGATAACGACCGAGGAAACTGAAGTAAACTTCCTCATTGATTGGCGAATCCAGTTTGATATGCATCCGATTGGCAATGAAAGGGTAAGCAGGATCGCGACCGTTCATTTCGAGAGCGAAATGCCCGCCATTCAATTCCTGCCATTGCAGAGGTTCCGACAAATACACCACGCGTGCAAAAGCCGAATCCAGATTCAATGCATTCGGCTTCCCGACAAACGTACGGGAAAGATGAGATCGAGGATAAAAATCTTCACCCAGAATCACGCTGGATGGAAAGGTCTCCATAGGAGCCTGAGTTTCTGTAGCGGGTACAGGATAATCGAAGTCTTGATGTCGAAGGCTTTTTTTAGAAGGGGGATAAACTCCAGAACGAGCGACTGCTAACTGTTCAAAAGAGGGAACGGAAATCTGATCATCAGAATCGACGCCCTGTAATTTGATCTCGGATGCTTGGGAATTGTTTTCAGAATATCGAGAGTGTGACTTTGCCGTCAGGAGAAGGCTCTTTGAAGTGGCGATCTCATCCCGCGATTCGACTTTCACTTCCCCTTCGTAAACCTGAACGTTCGCCTGCCCAGAGTCATCGACCGCAGCTCCAAACTTGGTTCCCAGATCGACAATCTTCTTTTGCGGAGTCAAGACCGTAAATCCTTCAGCTCCTTCGGGAACAACCGCAGCCAGCTTGCCGCGATGCAGACACGCCTGCCAGGCAGAACAGAGCTTTAACTCGGCTGGTCCTTCGAGAACAACGCCCGCTCCGCAGTCAAACGCAATTCGAATTAATCCCGACTCCAGCTTGAGGGTTTCGTTCCTATGAAACGAGGTTCCATACTCGATCGAAGCTTGACCGTCACTCCAGACGACATCTTCACTGTCCAGTAAAACCGCAACCACTTCACTAGATTCAACGGCTTCAGTTGAAACAAATATCTCAGAGGCCTTTTCATTGTCAGTCGGATAATTTGTAATCCAATAGATCGCAGGAGCCACCAGTAAAACCAGCAACAGACAGATCTGCATGAAACGAGTAAAGCGATTGATTTTAACAGCCGACGATAACGTAATTGCTGGGATAGTTTCGACAGAATGGAGATTTTCCGTGTATTCTGAAGATATCGTGTTACTTACGGTCAGCTCCCAGTTCAACAAGCTGTCTGTCCAGATGTGCTGCACATAGAGTTCTCGATATTCGGCAGATGAGTTCAGCAACTGATCCAGTTCCTTCCCCTCAGCTTCATCAAGCGAATCCGAAAGTCGTTGATCCAGTAAAGCTAGAAATCGAGTTCGTGAATTCAGATTATTAGATTCCGTCACGAGAGCACCTCCGGTTGCAGGGCCCGCTCAACACATTCTCTGAGTAAACTTCGCAGTCGATACAGCGACATCGAAATCGCATGAGGCGTCCTCCCCAAAGTTTCAGCAATCTCATTAACGGTTACATTCGATTGGTAACGCGATCGCAGTAATTCTCTCTGTGATGGAGAAAGTTTCTTCAGGCAACGCTGTAGGTCTTCTCCTTTGCGATCGATCTTCTCGGCTTCCTTTACAGAAAGTTCGGCCATTTGTTCTAAGGCCTCATCATTCAGGGAGTAGCAGGATTTGCGGCCTTTCGTCTTCAAATAAGACAGTGTTTGCAAATGAGCAAATTTGCAGGCCCACGCAGCAAAGGTTCTGCTGGCATCAAATTCCTTACGCTTTCGCCACAACACAAGATTTGTTTCCTGGAGTACGTCCTCCACATCGGTGTGGTGTCGCAGCAAAGTCCGTAAAAAGGCCGTTAACGCCAGTTGATGCGAAGCAATTAAACTGACGAATTTCTCATCAGATGCGTCCTGCTGTTCAATGGCAGGGGAGCTGTTTTCTACGGTATGAAATTCCGGAATGGGGAGGCCTTCAATAAATTTGACTCAAAAATAACCTTTTACCTGCTTAAATCAGGAAATATGAACAATAACCACGAGACATGATGATATCTACTTGGATTTATCCGTGATGAACGAAATCTCACGGTGAAAATCTTAATATTTCTTAGAAATCTTCAAATTTCTGATCAGATGGGGCCATGCTCAATTCTCAACGAATACAATTTGTTCATTCAGAAGAGCATCTACAGGCATCGCAGCAACCTGATTTTTAATGGGACCCAATAGTGAAGCAGGATGGGCCAGTGAAGCAAGACCCAACATTTTGACTGAACCGCTGATGGTCGCAGGTAAACGCCGATGATAATAATTCATGAACAGGTTATGCCATGCAGATTTTCCCCGAGAAGGAGTGGCAAAAGTGTATTATGTCTCTTTTTCATCTTCTGCAATTTGAATTTTGCAGCATCCCAGGTTAAGGGTTTCGATCGAGTCCTGAACGAGATCTTTATTGAGACTGTAATAAATAAATCGTCCCTGACGGCGCGGCGTAACAAACTGGCTGTGCTTGAGAATTTTGAGGTGATGAGAAACCGTCACAATTTCCGTTTCGAGAAACTGGGAAATATCGGTGACTGTTAATTCTCCATGACGCAGCAAGCTTACGATTTTCAACCGCAGTGGATCACTTAACGCTTTCAGTCTTTCGGCGCAATATTCTGCTTGAAAAGTATCGTCAGTCAAGTTTGTCATGATATCATTTTCGTGCTGTATACTCAGTTTGCGTCAATCCAACTCACAGGATATGGTCTACCCTTAAAATTCGCCAACAACTTCTCCGCCAGCTCTGGATGCAAGAGACTCGTAAGTCACGTAGTCGACATTTTCAGAAATGAAACGCACGGACCCGTCCGCTAGTAAATGCTGGGCACCACCTTTGTGAAGACTTGAGGGCCCCCAGTTCTGTCCAATCGAATTCGGAAAAACTCCGCCTTGAAAATAGGGTTCGTAATTAATGGAACTCGAATTTCCTGCATAAGCGGGAGAGGTTAGGTCAGTCCAGCGAGCTGCTACAGATGCACTGGTCCCATCAATCCAGACCGAAGCATTTTCTTCTCGAGTTTCTGCAACCAGGATTGTGTTGGACGTACCATCGACAATATCTCGAAAACTCGTTTTAGAGCCGGGATACATCACTCCTTCAGCTGGCGCAGATCCTGATAAACCAATCACCGTTTTCGCACCTAAGGTGACATAATTACGGATTGCAAATTGATCGTAACCGACATCGGAAACATACATGGGGTCTTTGCTGAATTCTTGACCGGCATAACTGGGGCAGCGATAAAACGGCAAAATTTGCGAAGCGGCTCCCTGATTAGCAGGATCCAGTGCAGAGACATTGTAATTGATGGAATCCTGTAGATTCGCAGCTTCAAGAAAAGGAAGAATCAGGCTGGCAAAACTATGCAAATGGATGGCCGGATCAGCAGGGCCGGTCGCAGTAGTATATCCCCAGACTCCCTGACCAAATCCACTCGTACTGCTCGGCGGAAATACATTATGTGTGCTTTGATAATTGTGCAATGCCAGACCTATCTGCTTCATATTGTTTTTGCAGGAAGTTCGACGAGCCGCTTCCCGAGCTTGTTGTACAGCGGGAAGCAACAAGGCTACCAGGATGGCAATGATTGCGATCACAACAAGAAGTTCAATCAGTGTGAATGCGTTGCGGATTTGTTTAGGCATTGGATACCTCTGTGGAAAAATCTGGTTGGGCAAAGGCAGGATACTCTAACGTGCTTAAGAATGATAAAATATCAGTCTGAAAGCACGTCGTCAAGGTTGTGAAATTATTATGTCAGATCAAGAACATTTGAGACTAGACAAAAAAGCAAGCCGTTGACAAAAAAATCACCGGCTTGCTGTGAACTTGAAACGATAATCTGGTTGCCTAACTCTATTGAGCTTGATCCCACAATTGATACGGATCATCCAGGAGTTTCATCTCTTTTGCCAACAGTCTTTCCATCTCTGCTAACTTTTTGGCATATTGAGGATCGTCAGCCAGATTGACCTGATGTTTTTCAGGACTTGCACCGGTCAATTGTTTAACCTGATCGGAATGATGCTCCTGCAGAAATTCATGAGGGTTTTCTTTCAGATTAAACAGTTGGGTCTCACGAACTGTTCCATCCAGCACATCGTACTTGATCAGTTTCCAGTCGCCTTTGCGAACACTGCGCATCCCCGGTTTTGTGCCGCCACAATAAACGCCGAAAAGGGTATCGCGAACTGTTGATTCCTGACCTTCAAGCACCTTGCGGAAGCTGATTCCTTCGTTGGTTTCTGGAGGAGTGATCCCTGCAAAATCGCACAAGGTGGCCAGGGTATCGAGCAGATAGATATTTCCATCAACACGTTTCCCGGATGGTAAGCCAGGTCCTTTCACAATGTAGGGGACTCGCCAGGTATGCTCATAAAGATTCTGTTTTCCCTGAAGTCCGTGCCTTCCAATGGCCATGCCGTGATCGGCGGTGTAAATGATGTAGGTATTTTCGAGTTCTCCCATCGCTTCGAGTTTCTTGAGAACTTTATCGATTTGTTGATCGATATTCTCGCTGCAGGCAAACTCACGGCCGAGTTCATTGCGAATCGTAAGCGGATCCCGTCGTTCCCAGACCCCGCTCACTGCGACTTCATCACGCAGATTCGGATGTCCGTGGTGAAAGGGATGTTCAGGCAGATAGTTGATGGGCAGAGCAGGTTGTTTCTCATTTTTCGGAGGATAGGAATTGGGATCGCTGTGGTTGACTGCTCCATATTTCTCCAGTAAATCAGGACGGCCATCACGCGTATCATGAGGATGTGAGAAGCCGAAGTAAATTAAAAAGGGATCTTCATCCTTACTGGATTCTCGATCGCCCAGATATTCGAGCACCTGTTTCGCATGCCAGGCGCTTCCGGATTCCGCTGTTCCACCACGCTTGGTGGCATCGTGTCGAACGGTGAACTGTTTATTGGCGGCTTCATAACTATTTCCGTTCTTACAGGTCCGCATCGTAACGTAACCGGCTCGATTGAAAACCGCAGCCATTGTGTTCTCGGCAAGATCATCAGGGACAAGCTTTTCGTTGCCAACATTGGGATTGCTCGGACTTTTCGCCTTCTTCCCCGGAATATGCCAGACGGTTCGACCGCTCATCACCATGTGACGCGACGGCGTACAGACGGCACCTGACCACGATCCCATTTGATAAGCCTGATCGACGACAACACCTTCTGCAGCCAGTCGATCAATCGTCGGCGTTTGCAAGGGCGTCCGATCATTGTAAACCCGCAAGTCAAATGGAGACTGATCATCCACAATAATGAAGAGAATATTGGGCCGTTTTGAAGCTGGCTTTTTGGCAATCGCCACATTTGCCATCGTCGTGAAACAAACGAGCAATAAACTGAATAACAATACGATACGAAGGTAGATTGCAGAAGAATGATTTTTCGTGAGCATGTTCAAAATCTTTCTCTCGATGGATGTGATGATGTAATATATTTAATTGATAAAATATCAGTTATGTGTCGTGGTGTCGCTTATGATGCAAAAAAAATGACGCGCAGATTCATGATCCACAGAAATAGTTGCTGAAATCAATCTCACAAAATGACATTACCGCTGGTATTAACTCAGTATAAAATTATTAAACCACTAAGGCACGAAGACACAAAGAGGTTTTCTGATAATCAACATCCAGAAACAATCAACTCTTTTTGTTAATATTGTATGCTTCAATAATCTCATTCATTCACTCTTGTGATCCTTGGCGTCTTTGCGGTTCAATTCAATTCCTCTGATATCACGATTTGTTAGAAATGATTCAGTGATTCCAGATGACGGGCAAAGTGGTCTGCCAAGACTTCTTTGTAAGTGTCAGGATGCGACTCCAAAACTGATCTCACGGCATGTCCCAAGTCGGCATCTGTCAGTGTTGAGCCGAAGGTGCAATGGAGGATTTGTCGTCCCGGTTCCGTGAAACCTTTTCCCTGAGGAACATCACTCCAGCGTTCCAGATAGACTTGTTCGAGTCTGGTCGCATCTAACTCATTTTGATCGGGCACAGCTGCATTCGTCGCCGAAACGTGATAAGTCGCTTTGTCGGTATCGTAACGTTCGCGTGCAAAGCGAATGATGCGTCGGAAAAGTTCTTCATCGTGCCGTGCGACAACTCGCAGCGCCTCAAGATAACTTGTTCCCGCTGTTTTGACATGAAATCTTCCCTTCGTCGCCCGCGCTAAAGCCGGGTACATGGAGATTTTGTCAGATCCAGAATGTAGGCTCAGCTTATAAGGTCCAAGCATTTCTGCGATCGCTGCATGATCATTCAAAGACGACTCCAGTGCGCCAACATCCCCTTTGTAGTCAACACCCTTTTCCAACTCGCCGATGAATCGAGGAGCCAGGCTGACCAGTTTCATGTCTCCTTTAAGGCATTGGTCCGCGATAATGTAATGCTCGGCTAAGGTTGTCGGTTGGTCCGTTTCATCGACAGAGAGTTCAATCTCGTAATCACGTTGAAGTTTCTCATGGACTTTGCAAATGTGTGCTGCCAAACCTAAGGCCTTCTGAATGGCGGCTCCGTATTTCACGGCCGCTCGCATACAGACTTCTTCAGTCAGATTAATATTTGTGCCAGTCGATAATTGCAGAGATTTTCCAACGTAAGTATCGTACCAGGGAGTAGACTCTTTGATTTGCTCAAATTTTTCTTTGACTTGAGCTTCGGAGTAGTCGTCAGCTTTCTGGTCGACTTCGTCGGATGGATCGAGTGTAAAGAATGTGAATCCGGCTGCAGCAGTGACATCCACATCCTCCGGCGTTTTCAAATGATCGGCATCAGCTCCGATTCGTCCGGTCCAGCCGGCATAAATCGCTCCATTCATCGCATCACTCATCACCTGAGTGGCAGTCCGTTTTGTGCGAGTCATTTCCCGGATCGACTGCTGAGGAAAAATCGGCTCAATGCTCCCCCCGGCTCGTTTCATCGCTTCGACATGACCGGGTGTCGCCAGGCCAATTCGATCTCCGAATCCAAAACTGGGAGCCAGGCCGAGTGTGACGCATTGGTGTTTACTTTGTTGGGACATTCTATTTTGCTTTCTTGGGAATTAATATTTTTTCGCTGTAAAGTAAACCCTCATCATCCAGGCTGGGGCAACTTCCCTTCTCCTTGGGGAGAAGGTGGCCTAAGGCCGGATGAGGGGATTCCTTCGAAGTACTCATTGAAAATTACGCGGATTGCGCTCACTCTAACCCTCTCCCATAGGGAGAGGGGACCTGTCTATACTGAATTTATAATTTTTTAATTGGACAGATATCATTCAAGGCAATTCAATCACCGCTTTGATCACACCCGATTCCGGTCGAGTGAAGGTTTCAAACTCGTCAATCACTCTGTCAAAAGTTGTGCGGTGAGTGATCCAGGGTGTTGTGTTGATTGTTCCGTCTTCGATCAGACTGATAATGCGAGCGAAGTCGGAAGACAAGGCATTGCGACTGGCCAAAAGCGTCAGCTCCCTTCGGTGCATCACCGGGGCATGCGGAAATTCGAGATTCTGCTGAGTGATGCCAACATACACGACTCGCCCGGCAAAAGCAGCGAATTCCAGAGAACGAACCATTGAAGCATTATGTCCGGTTGCGTCGATGACCACATCGGCCCGTTGACCATTGGTTATTTCTTCGAGTGCGGAAATATCGCTTTCGTTATTATTGATAAGTATCGTGTCGTGCACTCCCATTTTCTCTCGAACAAATTCGAGTCGCGTTTCACTCAAATCGGCGACAATCGGTCGGGCTCCTGAGATTTTCACAAACTCCAGAGCAGACAATCCAATCGGCCCGGCTCCAATAATTAAAACTGTTTCTCCCGCTTTGGGATTTGCTCGATCTACCGCGTGGCAGCCGATTGCCAAAGTTTCCACCAGAGCGGCTTGTTCAGACTTGAGTTTATTGGCGGGATGCAGTTTGCGAGCAGGGAGGAGGATTCGATCGGTTAATCCTCCATCGCACATCACACCAAGAGTTTGGTGATGCTCGCAGCAGTTTGTGAAGCCTCTTTGACAGGAATAGCATTTCTGACAATTCAAATACGGCTCAACCGCACAGTGGTCACCAACTTTGATGTTCGTGACATCGCTTCCCACTTCCAGAACTTCAACGCCGAGTTCATGGCCGGGAATTCGTGGATAGGAGAAGAAAGGCATCTTGCCGAGATAACCACCGACATCCGTTCCACAAATACCGACACGATGCACACGCACAAGAGCCTCGCCTTTTCCGGGGGATTCCGGTTCCGGAATATCAATCATCCGCCACGATTTCGGATTTTCGAGTTGAAGTGCTTTCATGATATCTTTTCATATTAGGGACCGCTGTGTGGTCCACGTGAGATGTTTTTTAATCCGTAGGTCAGGCTGTGCCTGACGCTTACAATTTGTGACGTCCATTTCGTCAGGCACAGCCTGACCTACAGTTACTGTACCGAATGTACCCGAGTCATAACTGACTCGGCTC